>Ga0214919_10007664_pt1 | contig 14485 bp, 22 predicted proteins | sample LL1503_MetaG_FD_177994 | JGI IMG/M metagenome (GOLD analysis project Ga0214919, IMG submission 177994) | Freshwater microbial communities from Lake Lanier, Atlanta, Georgia, United States - LL-1503 | ecosystem: Environmental > Aquatic > Freshwater > Lake | place: USA: Georgia | collected...
TAAAAAATGGAAGGTTGCAATAATTGCAAATGGTAAATATCATTATTTTGGCCTTTATGTCAATCTAGAAGATGCAATCAAGGTTGCTATAGAAGCAAGAAAGAAACTTCATGGCGATTTCGGGAGAAATGAATGAAACTACATTCAATAAAAGGCATTCCTTTATCTTATATTCAATCCATTTTAAAGATAGATATAACTTCTCCTTCTGGACTTACATGGCTTCCAAAAGAAGGTATATCAAGAAGTATTAAATCTTGGAACGCTAAACATGCTAATAAAAAAGCTGGTAGCAAACATATTTCTATCCAAAAATGCTTAAGCTGGAACATAGGATTCCGTTATCTTGGAAAATATGTAAGTTTTAAATGTAGCAATATCATATTCCTGTTACACAATGGCTACCTAACCAAAAATATTTTCATTCAACATATTGACCATAATCCATTTAACAATAATTCTGATAACCTTAGAGAATGTACACGATCTCAAAATTCCCAATATAGTAAACTAAGAAAAAATAATACTTCTGGTCACAAAGGTGTTTTTTTGACTAGAGATAAACTCAAATGGTATGTAGTAATAAAATTAAATGGCAAATCTTATTACTTTGGCACTTATATAAACAAAGAAGACGCAATCAAAGCATCTATAGTAGCAAGAAAGAAACTTCATGGTGAATTCGGGAGAGATAAATGAAAAAACTTCATAGACATTTTTTAAAAAACTATATTTATTATCGTTGTGCTGCTGCTGCTGGTGCTGCTGCTGCTGCTGGTGCTGGTGCTGGTGCTGGTGCTGCTGGTGCTGGTGCTGCTGCTGCTGGTGCTGCTGCTGGTTTAGCTTGAGCTTGTGCTTGTTGTGACTTTTTCATTTCTGCTTGCAAAATTGGGAATAATTTTCCTAAACTTTCAAGATTGGCATTAAATGATTGTGATTGTTTTGGATCTGTTGGCATAGCGGTTTTTCCGCCCAACATTTTAGCCATATTATTTATTGTTGTAAAAAAATCTGTCATTGTCTTACTTTGTGCCGCTGGTTGAGCTTGAGCTTGAGCTTGAGCTTGAGCTTGTGCTGGTTGAGCTTGAGCTTGTGCTGGTTGAGCTTGTGCTGGTGCTGGTTGTTCATCTATTCTTTTGGTTTTGAATCCCATTTGATTCATGACGCTTTCCATCCATTCTTTTTCTGACAATTTTTTGTTTTGGTCTTTATAGTACATTTTCATCCTTATAATATTAGGTTACATTATGTATTGAATCATTATAACATTTTTACTTTAAATCATTTTTTGTAGATTCCCATGTACTTTGAAGTAGCTCAATATTAGGTTAGCTACGAATCTTTCTTTACCGCCCATAGAATCCATATTTGTAGTCAATTTATCGATAAAGTTTCTGTCTGCTTCTCTGCTGCATTCCGATCCTTTGTTACCAATAAGTCCAGCAGTCCATTCATCTCCGCACTTGCAATAATCTATATCATGTTTCATGCAAAGTGAATCAAGTTTATCTTTGGGTGGTTTTAATTTTTCTCCGTTGTCATGTATATTGCATGGCTTGGAAACGATATCTCCTATTTTATTAGGTCCACAATAGGTTCCATAGCTGAATTTTCTGGCTATGCCTTTGATCATATTCGATATGTCATATTCAAAGAATTCCTTGAATTTCATATTGTTTTGTAATTTAATGTCCAAAATTTTCTATTCCCAGTCTTGCCAAGCGGTAGTATCATAAGGTTTCACAGAATGATCAGGTTCGTCATTATAATCCAAAGTTTTTACATTCATTGTTGGTTTCGGAATCGAAGGTTTTTCTTTCTTTGCGTCAAACATACTAGGATTCATTTGGCTGTTCGATTGTTGTTGTTGAGAAGAGTTTATTTCTTGTTTCGTTTTTTCTATTTCTATTTTAAGAGTTGGAATTAATTCAAACATGCCTTTAATATTAAAAAGTAAAGAAGACAAATCGTAAATATCTGTTGGCATAGTATTTTTTGATTTATTTAAAATTTTCATAATAGAAGCAGATTTTTCTGATAACGCTACAATAGGATCTGTTTTAGGCATAACATATCTTGGCTTCATTTTTTTTGGAGTATATTCTTGTGGCTCTATAGATCCTTGGTTTTGGTAAGGTGCTGGATCTTCATTTATTGTCTTGAATCCCATTTGACTCATGACGCTTTCCATCCATTCTTTTTCCGACAATTTAGTTTGATCTTTATAGTACATTGTAATCCTTATTGTGTTGCTTTAGGTTATATTATGTATTGAATGATCATATAAAATTTCAAGATATAATCTTAATGTCAAAATTGTTTGCAAATTGGAAAGATTATTTTCACAACTTTTACAGTTAGGCATGAATTTTTAATATTGGGTGGCTTATGCCTTACCTTTTAAATAAATTTCTATTTTTTTACAATTGAACTCAAGAAATCATCGACAGATGAGTCTTTTGGCATCGATGCTGGTGGTTTTTTTGGTATTGTTTTCAAGAAATTATCTATATCATTTTGAGTAGCAACATCCTTCATGAACTGATCTACATCACTAGTAGGTACAGATCCTGCTCGCCTATCAAATTCAGCTTTACTCAAGACTCCTAATTTGTCCACTTTACCTTGAATTGAATTCAATGATTTGTCAATCTCTCCAGCTTTTGCCATTGCGTTATCGGCATCATACATAGCATCAGCGATAGATTTAATTTCTTTTTCAGACACTCCATTTTTTCTTAATTCTTCGACAATTTTGTTGTAGTGTTGGTGTGGCTCTCGAATAATATCAATAGCTTTATTCAATCCTTCTGTGGCATAATGTGATATCAATGAGCCAATAATCACGCCAATAATTAAAATGCCAGTTTTGACTGGATTACCTTTGATGTATTTATAGGCGTTTTTTATTCCAGGAGCGACAGCTTGGGCTGCATTTCCTAAAAATCCAACTCCTGTTCCCATAAATTTTCCTATGGCTCCTCCTGTTGCCCCCATGAATCCTTTTTCCTTAACATCTTTGTTGAATTTACCCGCATAAGCATACATGTCATCCATATCATATTCGTTAATTTTTTGATCTTTAAGTAAAACAAATCTTTTAAAAGAAAGTTTACTTTCGTGTGCTAGTTGTGGAGCATTAGATCCTGCCATCCAATTACGATAGGCTTCATCCATTTCGTCTGGTGTATAGCCAACAACTTTCTTCCACAAATTTGGATTAGAAACCAAATTGTTAATTTCTTTTCTAAGAAGATATGCAACAATCGCAACTGGAATTGCAGCATATCCTCCTGTTACACCTGCGGCTATTATCATGGCTGCACTTACTGGGTCTATTTTGAATTTTTTGGAGAATTTTGAGGCCACATTTGCAATTAATTTAACCGAGTCTTGAATTTTTTTTACACCAGCGTCATTTCTAGTATTGCCATATGAATTTTTAAATTCACTGGAAAAATTAGAGCCAAAGTCTTTAACTTTTTTATAAGCACTTGCACCTATATTTTTTATTTTGTCCATTATGTTTTCGGCTTCAACGATGACAAAGTCGCTATTGCCAAATTTCTCTACGACCAAACGCATCATTGTTGTGTTATTTTCACAATAATTAGATTCGATGAAATATTCCAACTTAAGTCTTAGTGTGTTATTTTTATACATATTATTTTTTACCAATCGTATATGGATTTTTTATTTACTTCATCTTGTCTATTTTTATTTTCAATTATTGGTTTTTTACCTGATTTTTTTTCTGGTACATCGATATATTCTTTATGACCCATTTGTCTTTTTAGACTATTGAGCCAATTTTCGTCACTGATTTTTTTTTGATCTTCGTAAAACATAACACCTCTTATAAAAGATTAATGTATTATATATGAAATTAAAAATGTTTATAACCATAATATATAAATTAAATGTTTAAATGGAGATTACAATGGCGATATTATCTTTTATGGAATGGTTGAACAGAAAAGTTATAAATGATGCGGTTTTACCAAAAGAAACTATGGAATATCCTTTTGATCGTAAAATTCCTAATGATGTTGATGAGGCAATGGCAATGGCTAAAGATAGATATATGAAATTTGAAAACATTCTTTATATGGCAAATAAATCTGGTGCCAAGAATTTAGGAAAGGTTATTGTTGATTTAAAGACAAGAGAATCAATTGAAAGAAAAATGAAACAGAAAAAAAAGAAAATAAGTGATATAGGCGATATTCTTCGTGGCACAGTAACTACACCAGATCAAGAATCGGCAGAAAGAGTAACAGAATGGCTTTTTTCTAAAGCAAAACCTACAAAATATGAATTTAAAGAAAAAGCGACAGACAAAACTGGTTATCGTGGTTCGTATCACATTGATATAAATGTAGATGGCATGTCTTGCGAAGTTCAAGTAATGCCTCTTAATTTATTTAATGTAAAAGATGTTTTGCATAAAACATATGCAAATTTTCGTGGTACAGGTGAAGAAGTTCCGCCAGAACAAGCTAGAATGCTTCAGCATGCGGTAAGAAAAGCATTGATGCCAAAAGATGAAAGAATAACAGATAAAAAAATAAAGCGATATCGATATAATCCAAATAGTCACTAAGAGAAAGAAGGGTTTTTTTGTTTAGTTATTATGGAAGTAAGTCGAAGATAGTTAATTTATATCCTCCGCCAAAACATGCAAAGATTATCGAGCCATTCGCTGGTAGTGCAAGATATTCGCTTAAATACTTTGACAGAGAAGTAACATTGATTGATAAGTATGAGCCGATAATTAGGCTTTGGAAGTGGTTGCAATCAGCGACAGAAGCCGATTTGGATAATTTGCCAATTTTAAAAAAGGGAGAAAAGATATCAGATTTTAATTTATCTGAAGAAGAAAGTTTGTTTTTATCATTTTGCGTTTCAGAAGCAACAACTAGTGGAAGAAATATGGTTACCGAGAGAGCTTCAACAAAAGTTTCTTATAAGATAAAAACAACGAAAGATATTTTGCCTAAAATAAAACATTGGACAATAAAACAAGGATGTTATAGTGAAATTGAAAACACAGAAGCGACTTGGTTTATTGATCCTCCATATCAAAGGGGTGGCAGTTACTACAAGCACAGTAATAAGCATATTGACTTTGTAAATCTTGGAGAATGGAGCAAAGAAAGAAATGGTCAAATTATTATTTGTGAAAATGATGGTGCTAATTGGATGCCATTTACACCATTAAAAGAATATTGGGGTGGAATGAAACGAAGCACAGAAGTAATATGGACTAATTAGAAGTTATTTTTTAGGTGATTTGGTTATATCTTTTTTTTCTTTTTCAAATCCATAAGGACAATGCTTGCATCCATTTTTGCAGCAGTATCCTCTTTTTTTTAGAAATGATTCAGTTAAAACCATAAGTCCATTTTCATCAAAATAAAAGTCTATATTTTTTTTCATATGAATTGTTCTATGAGTTTTGTTATTTCTTCAGTGTTCATAGTAATGGCAGCATGTGCAAATGCTTGAACATTTAATGTTTGAGGAGAATCAAATATCATTTTGTGTGCTGAGTGAGAGCATTTTGTTTTAAAATTACCAGTTACAACAGAATTTATCAAAGCATGAGTAGGGGCGAGATATGTTTCTTCATGTGGAATATTCATATAGCTTTGAAGTCTAACTTTTTCGGACATAGCATCAGCGGTTCTTTTTGATCGATCTTCATTTTTCAAATATTTTAAAATCCAATTTTTGAAAACTTTGTTTTTAACATAATTCATACAGAGTAGTGCAGCGAAATTAAAATATTGTTCATCTGTTGGAAGATTAGATTCTTTTACTTCAATTCCTTTACATGTTGAGTGGTATTCTCTAAGGACATTTTTTTTAACAAGGTTTGATGTCTCGACTGCCCAAAATTTTGGATTTTCAATGTTTTCCAATGTTGGTTGAATAAACTTTGCCGTGAGAATATCTTTGTATGTGGCGAATATGTAGTTTGGATTTTCTTCATGCATTGTAATTCCCGCAATAATTTTTTTATTTGGAAAAAACTCATCTTCTTGGTTTGTAACTAGGTATTTCATCAATTCTCCTTTTATTACTTTAAATTAGTGACAAGTGTAATAAAGGATTGATTTACATGAAATAAATTATGTTTATTTTATTGGTATGCCTATATTTTGGTGATGATTTGGCAAAGAAAGTATTTGAAATTTAAAGTTTTGTAAACCCTGTTATTAACAATTGTCTAAGTCTTTTGTATTTTTCTATTTTTTCTGGATTTACGATTCTATTAAAGTCAGAATAATTTTTATCATCAAATTTATACTTAAAATATTCGATATCTTTCTTAAAGAAAAATTCAACTTTCTCGGCCAATTTATCTGTGTAATATTTTCTATAATCATCGTGTGACGATTTATTGGCATGTGGCAAAATTTTATTTGTGCCTAAAGTATCAAGAACAAATTGAAAGTCTTCTTTGAATGTGTGGATATTACAGAAATAATCTACAGAAACTTGATCGTTTATAGTAACCCAATCCAATATTGAATTGGGGTGAGACCAAAACACATTGTTTCTATCATGACTAATATTGATGCGACTTGATATAAGCCATTCGATATATTCTTCGAAGCTACAATCCTTACCTTCTATGTTTTTAGGTAATCTTCCTCCGCCATATACTTTTGACCAACAGTATGCGGATACAACTCTATCCCAAGGGTTTCTTGTTGTTGCAAAAATGAAGTAATGATTTAGGTCAAATTTAAATTTTTCATAAAATCTAATTGAATGATGTACTGGCTGAGATTCGTATCTTCCTTCTGATTCTGGCATGGGGGATGTTTTTCCCCAAAGAGCAATAATAGAATGTCCGCCAGTCTTTGGCGGATGGATGTAAATTAATTTTTGATGATAATTTATCATGAAAATATATATTGGCATCCATGCCAATATAAAACATCCTTGTTATATTATTTACCATTCACAATAAAAACTAAAATTTTATTTCGCAATATTATTGATTAGTTTTAAAGCTCTTGTGCCATTTTTTGTGCTTTTTTATAATTGCCTTTCACAAGAGCTTTTCTCATTTTCTTTTTGCTGAGAATATTTGATATGGCGATTATAATTTCTGGGGTCATTGGCTTATGGAAGAAGATAACATCTTTATCATCTTGCTTTCCAATATAGCAAATGACATCATCACTATCTTTTCCAATAAATTTCACAACTTCATTGCCAATACCAAGCATTTCGTTTGACTCTTGTTCCTTAAACATTAAAAATTATCCTTTACTTTTTTGGTGTATTGATTGGGTTATTTGCTGGTATAGATTCTTGTATGATCCATTTGGTGTTTCCATCTTTTGTATAGCCAAATTGTTTGATTGCGGTATGATATCCTTCTGAATAGCTGCTAGATCCTACGACTTTAAAGGCTGCATCCCATCCATCTTGATAACTTCCAGCACTTTGGGGTCCGCCAATTTTAACAATTGCGTCTCTATATCCATCATTATAATTTGGCATAGATTCTATTGCCCTAATTTCGTTTGAAATCATGCTATTTTCAAAACGAATAGTAGTGTTTTCATATCGCAATTGATTTAACTCAAGTTGTTTGTACATACTAAATCCAAAAGCTGCTATGAAAGCTGCACCGACAACCAATAAAGGTTTTTTCGATTCCATGATAAGACTCCAAGTGATTGTTGTTGACCTTTGAAAAAGATACCACAAAGATAAACTATTTCAACCTCAAATTAAATTTTTTCTAATTTGTAGGAAAGATCGACACTTATGGTGAGTTGTGGTATTCCTATTTCGGTACAGAGATTAATTCTTTTGGCTTCTTTTGCACTGAAGTAGCAATCAGCGTGACTTCTATCGTGAACAAGACTTAGAAAAAAGTCAGATTTTTTTTTGCAATTTTCTGCCATGATTTTAAAGATCAATTTGTTAAGTCTATCTGTTTCTTTTGCATCTGCTTTAATTTCTTCTGTTTTTCCTGTGGATGCGGAAGATACTTCATGTAGCATAATAGTTGCATTTGGTGCCATGAATCGTTTTTGACCCATTCCAAAAAGAATAGCTCCACAAGACATAGCTTTGCTTTCAACGACAGTGTAGCAAGGGATGCAGCATGTTTGTATTTTGTTAATCATTTCCATGAGGCTATAGACTTGACCTCCGTAGGAATCTATGACTATTGGTATAAATGGTTGGCCTGTATTTATTGCTTTGTTTAATTGGTTGGTAAAATCGGCACATGCTGATTCTGTAAATCTTCTAACACGAACAATGACTGGTTGTTCGATAATGTCTTCCACTTTTATTTTAATTTTTGGATCTATATTTACTTTTTTATACATTTTTGTTTTTTTTTAGGTATCTTTGTGCAATTCCGCTGGTGTAAGCAAACGCAAGTGTTGGTGCGTTGTGTGCCAGTATTTCAATTGGGTTGCCGAAGGAAATCGGGTTGAATAGAAACATATTTTTGTTAAATATTGGATAGTATCCACTTTCGTAATGAATAAAATTATTTACTTGGTTAGATGATAGATTACATGTCATTTCATTCGTTTGTAATGATGAATATTTTCCGAGGTACTTTCTAAGTTCTACATTTAATGCGATTTGAACTGTTTTGTTCCAAGGTTCTAGTTTGTTTTTAATTTGATTAAACACATATTCTTCACTTAGTCTTCCAAGTTCATTGAAGAAATCTATTGAGAAGTTTTTGAAGTGAAAAACGCTATTAGCATATGGCCAAAAACCTGATGGTATCTCAGAAACATTTAAGTCAAAGTTTTTAAGATCTACTTCTTTATTGATTAGTTCTGGTGTAAACAATGGATCTGTTTGGAACTTACAAAAAGATATATTTTCAAGTTCTTCAAGTTCTTTATAAATGATGCAATCGGTAGGAAGTAATACGAATTCATCTTGAATGATTCCATCGTTTATTGCAGAAACGATACTAAAAACCACATTTAATGGTTCAAAGCCTTTTTTTCTTCCATAATTGATATGTTTTATAAGATTCTTATGAGATTTGATATTTTTCGAATAATTATCGAGGTAATTTGGTGTTCCATCTACTGCCAAATAAATAAATAATTTATCTTCAATTCCAAGCGACTTGAAGCTCTCTATCATAAGTTCTAATTGCCATTGCACTTGTGGCGAAAGCGTAGCACTAACAAAGTATTTCATTAATTCTCCTTTTATTACTTTAAATTAGTGATAAGTGCAGTAAATTAAATATAAGAAAGGATTGATTTCCATGAAAAAAATTATGTTTATTTTATTGGTAGGCCTATATCTTGGTTTAAATGCCAAAATTTACGCTGGCTGACCTCCATTACCATCGCCTAAAGCTCCACCAGTTGGCGGAATGAATAGGCTTCCTTCGAATGAGCAGCAAAAGATAGTAGCTGATTGGCAATATGTTTTGTTTTTAGCCAATCAATTATGTCGTTGTGATGAAGTCATGCTTACGGCATCTCTTGAGCGTTCCGACAAAAGGGTTCGGGCAGCAGCAGCTTTGGCTGCACACAAGTATCAAGAAAAGTATGTAACTGAATTAGTCGAACTTATCGGGGATGAAGATGTGTTGGTTAGTCAATGTGCTAGATACAGTCTTGTTCAGATTAGCAATTTGTATTTAGGTGGTAGGAACTTCGTTGATTTTGGCCCTTTGGTCATTCACGAGGAAGAAACGAAGAACTCTATTGGGTTGTTATGGAAAGTATGGTTTGATAAAGCTATGCGTGAAAAAAAGAAGATAATTATCAAGCCACAGAGCAGTCAATCTAACAAATAAGGAAATTTGAAATGTTTGTACGCAAAAAAGACCTTACAACAAGGAAATTAGAAATGTTTATACGCAAAAAAGACCTTATGACGATGTTGTCTGTTAAATACGAAGACATGGATGAACTAACATCGAGCGATGGCTTTCCAAAACCCATATATGTTTTGGAGAAATATCGTAAATTAACAGATATGGAAATGTACGAAGTAAAGGATATCAATAATTGGCTTTCGACTAGAAAGAAAGCCGTTGAACAAAAAGTTGTGGTGGCAAATATCCCTATTGATGAGCTTGGTTTTTCAGTTAGGGCTAGAAGAGTTTTTAAAAGGGCTGGTGTGAAAACTGTTGGGGAAATAAATGAAAAAACCGAGGAAGACTTTGAAGGAATTAGAAATTGTGGCCTCACGACCATCAATGAGATAAAAGAAATACTTTTAGACCTTGGAATTAGTGATTGTTTCCGCAAACCCAGTAAGGTTGAGTTTTAGACAAAAGATTTTACCTTATAGTTGTGTTGGTATATGTTGTGAAGGCTAAATCTAAAAAATTGGATAAAATTATGAATCTTGAGAAGGTTTTGCAATCTGTGGATGCTATCGTCAAATTTATTGATCCTGAAAAGATACGACATTTGAATGAAGTGATTATGAGTTACCATAGGCATAAGAGTTATGATTTCTATAAATTTAAATTAGAAATTGAGAAATCATTTAATGCCGAGTACTTGACCGCAGACCAATATCATGATGTACATGAATACTTTTGTACGATTGTAAGTTCTAGACATTTGATAGCAGAAATTCAGAACAAAAATATATATCAAGATGATTATCTAGAGGAGCTTAAAAAATTAAAAGAAAACATGGATAAAATTGAAAACTATTCAACAATATGGATTGGAAAATGGATTGGAAAATGGATTGCAAATCCACTTGGCGATTTGTTCGTTAATAAAAAAAATTGGTCTGAACTTTGTGAGGCAAGAGAAAAATTTAAAGCACTGGATAATCGTAAATATGAGTGCATTTCTGGAACAGAAAAAATTACTGATATTGATTTTTGGGATACAAATTTAAAAATTACAAAAGAAATTGATTTTTCTTCTCTTGATCATAGAAGTTCTACTTTTTTTAAAAATCTGATTGAGTATAGCACCAATGCTTTGTTTTTGAAAGAAAGCATACTTAGCTTAAAAGAAAAAATAAAAAGTCCAAAAGAAATAATAGCAATTAAACTAATGGCAGCGGAAAAAGAAGGATCAGCATCATATGATTTAAGAAAGCAGATCGAGAAAGTATTAAGCAAAAAAAAGGTTTCTTACATAGATGGCTACAAAAAAATGATAAGCAAGCGTGTTAATTCTTTTCTTGCAAAAAATAAAGATTTAGATTTTGCAAAAGCTTTGGAAAAACTCAAAGATTTTGATGCAGCTTGGGCTATAATTGTCAACAAAAAAGATAATACTATGAAAATAATTTCCGATGTTTCAATTGAAATAGCTGCGAAAGAATTATGGGCGAAAATGTATGAATTTTTCGTGGGAAGAATGATTTTTAAAATTTCTCCAATCGTGACTGAGAAAGCAAAAACAAAGAATGCTTTTGTGATGACTACTGAAAATATAAGAATACAGGGTTATACAATCGAGGGGAATTTCTACTTTAAATTTTCGGATAATTCATCGTTTCGTGTAAAGCATCAAGCTGTATACAAAATTAGTAAATACAGAAGAGCCTTTTACCAATTTCCTACGCATTTTCAAAATATAGTAATTGATGGACAGGAATTGAAATTCTTGCCAGAAGAAGAAATGTACATGAAGTTTGTGAATATTAAAAAAAAATAAGGAGATTTTAAATGTTTGTACGCAAAAAAGATCTTGTGATTATGCTATCTGTTCATGATAATGATATCGGTGAATTGGTGTCGAGCGATGGTTTTCCAAAACCCATATATGTTTTGGAGAAATATCGTGAATCTAAAGATATGGAAATGTATCATGTCAAAGATATCAACAACTGGCTTTTGAGCAAGATGCAAACTGTTCCTGCTGATGCAATAAATGAAGTCATGAATATGCCAATTGAGATGCTTTGCCTTTCAACTAGGGCTAGGTATGCTTTGATAAATTCTGGATTGGCTACTGTTGGTGAAATAACCAAAAAAACTGAAGATGAAGTGAGAGAAGTAAGGAATTGCGGTAATGTGACCATAAAGGAGATAAAAGAAAAGCTTTTAAGTATTGGCATTAGTTTCCGCAAACTTATTTAGATTTAAAAGACAAGGATGAATTTAATCGTGAATATATTTGCATTAGATAAAAATCCAAAGCAAGCTGCTCAATGGCATATGGACAAACATGTTGTTAAGATGTCGTTAGAGACTGCACAAATTCTTTGTACTGTATTAAATCAAAAGGATATAAAGACTCCGTATAAATCTACTCATATCAATCATCCATGTACAATTTGGGCTGGTAAAAGTATGGGTAATTTCATTTGGCTTTGTGAATTGGGCATGGAGCTTTGCAAGGAATATTCATATAGATATGAAAAAGATCATAAGTGCAGATCTATTATAGAGGAATGTCTAAAAAACGCTTGTAGCATACTCAATACAGAAATGACTGAATTTGTCCAAGCGATGCCAGAAGAATTAAAGCTTAAAGATCCAATTGAAGGTTATAAAAACTATTACATAAAAGGAAAATCTCACATGGCCACTTGGAAAAAAAGAAATATTCCAATTTGGTATAACTTATGTTGAAGAATTATGTGGTTAATTCTTAAAATTTCAATCTTATTCATAAATACTTTTAAGTTTATGGGTAAAATTAATTTAAAAAATGTCACATGTATTTCTGCATCTTCTAGTAAAATAGTAGAAAGTATATATGCATTAAAAATGTGTAATAAGTATTGTGATTTTTATGATACGATTATATTCACTCACAAACCAGTTGACATGAATTACAAGTTAATCGAAAAAATAAATTCAAAAAGAGATTATGATAATTTCATTGTGAAGAATTTGCCATATGAAATATATTCTGACTTTTGTCTTACTATTCAATGGGATGGTTTTGTTGTAAATCCAAATGCTTGGGATGATAAATTTTTTGATTATGATTATATTGGTGCGCCATGGCCTTGGATAAACAACCTTGTTGGAAATGGTGGATTCTGTTTAAAAAGTAAAAAGTTTTTAGAAGCACAAAAGATAATTACAAAAGATTTAGAAGTAGATAACCCAGATGATGTTATGCTTTCTGATATTTTGCGTAAGGAATTTGAGATTCATGGATGTAAGTATGCTCCTCCTGAGATTGCTTATAGGTTTTCAACAGAGCATGGAAATTACGAAGACAATAAATCATTTGGATTCCATGATTTAAAAATCAATTCTAAAAAAATTAAAAAACACATTTTGACTATTTTGTAGTTTATTTTAAAAAAAAGAATATAACTATTTTAAATTATGTCAAAAATAATTATATTTGGTAATTTAGATGCAGCAGAACTTGCGTGTTTTTATTTTAAGAACGATTCGTTCCATTCTCCTGTAGCCTTTTGTGTAGATGGATCATACATTAAAGAAAATACATTTTATGGATTGCCAGTTGTATCTTTTGAAGATATAGAAAGCAATTTTTCTAAAGATGATTATTTGTTTCACGCTCCGATATATGCTTCTGGCATGAATGATTTAAGAACCAATATTGTCAGTCGAATTGAGAAAAAGGGATACAACCTTACATCATATATAAGTTCTAAGGCGTATACATGGAATTCAACTATAGGAAAAAACGCATTTATCCTTGAGGGATGCAATATCCAGCCATTTTGCAAAGTAGGAAATAACAATATAATATGGAGCTTTACCCATATAGGTCATCATAGCATTATTGGTGACAACAATTTTATTTCTTCACATGTTGCTATAGCTGGTCACAATAAAATTGGCGATAATTGTTTTATAGGAACGAATTCAACCACTAGAGATGGAACTCAAATAACATCTAGAACTTTTATTGGGCAAGATTCATCGGTTGTAAAAGATATTCACAAAGAAGGAGTATATGTAGGAACGCCAGCTAGATACTTAAAAAGTACAGAAAATTTAAAATTCTAAAAAGAGGTTTATGGGAAATTATTTTTTTGTTAAAAATGGACTCAAAGATATTAAGCAATTTGATGAAAATCATTTCATTGCAAACGAAGACAATATAGTTTTTCAAAATAATTCAGATGATATTATTTCATACGATAAGGATTATTATGATAATTATAAGAATTTAGAAAAAACAGAGATGTCTTTTAATTTGAACAAAGAAAGATATGAATTAGTTAAAAAATATTCTAAAGGAAATGTGTTTGACATAGGGGTTGGTTGTGGAACATTTATAATGTGTTGTAAAGATATTGATTGTTTTGGATATGATATAAATCCTTTTTCGGTTTCATGGCTTAAAGATAAAAATATTTTTTTGAATCCATATTTAGAAGATACAGAAGAAATAAGTTGTTGGACTATGTGGGATGCATTAGAACATTTCAAAGATCCTCAAGAAATTTTGTGTAAAATTAAAAAAAATGATACTTTGATAATTTCTATTCCTATTTTTGAAAACTTTTTAAATCTTAAAAAAGATAAACATTTTAAACCAAATGAGCATTT
>Ga0214919_10007665_pt1 | contig 14485 bp, 14 predicted proteins | sample LL1503_MetaG_FD_177994 | JGI IMG/M metagenome (GOLD analysis project Ga0214919, IMG submission 177994) | Freshwater microbial communities from Lake Lanier, Atlanta, Georgia, United States - LL-1503 | ecosystem: Environmental > Aquatic > Freshwater > Lake | place: USA: Georgia | collected...
TTTAACGCACACAAGCCGACAGGAAACCCATCCATTCATAAAATAATCGAACCCTTTGCCGTAATTCTCGGTTTAATCCTTATGCCAATCACATATAGGAAATGGGTTAAGGGCCATGGGCTGAGGGAGGAGCCAGGCCCCATCCTCTCAGAATCCATTCTTCAGAGAATCTGGTTCGAGTTTCTTGTCCGAAATCCCCTCACCACTCTTCAGGGAGAGTTGATTACCCTCAAACATCCGGGGATCTGGAATCATCGCCCAGGCCCTGACTTCCTTCGCGCCTCTTTTCTAACCCAAGACGGGCGAACTCATTCAGGAGATGTTGAAATACATCGCCACTCATCCGATTGGGATGCCCATGGTCACGGCACAGATCCCGCCTATCGAAATGTCGTTCTCCATGTTTTCTGGCAGGCCGACCCCTCCCTCTCCGATCTCACGCCCACTCCGGTCCGCCAAATCGCCCTCGCCCATCAACTCGCTGCACCCCTCACCGAACTAATTTCTCTCTTCCGGGCCAGCCCAACAGAGATTCATGCAGGTGAAAAGCCTGGCCGATGCCACACCGCCCTTCTCTCTCTTCAACCCGAGGAACTGCGGAAAGTTCTTGAGGAAGCAGGATCCCATCGTCTTCAGCAACGCCGCATACTTTCGACCGCTCGGGTCTCAGCGCACGGCTTCGATCAGGCTGTTTGGCTCGCCCTTGCGGAGGGACTCGGATTTTCCGAAAATCGCGAGCCGTTTGCTACTCTAGCCCGTGCTGTACCGATTCAACATCTGCTACCTCTCTCCGACTCTTCCCTTCGTGCCTCTCTTCTTTACGGCGTTGCAGGACTTCTTTGTGATCCCACCACAAACACTGCTCCACGAGCACACCACATTCTTAAAGAACTATGGGGTCACTGGTGGAAACTTCGTAGTTCTTGGGATGACCAAATTCTGCCATCCCATCTTTGGAAAATGGGATCCACTCGCCCTAACAACTCACCCCTTCGCCGAATCGCCGCCCTTACCCACCTTTCCAACGCGCAAATCTGGCCCCGACTAGTCGAATCCGCTCGACAAGCCGACACCCGCACTTTTTTGCAGATCTTAAAATCTGTCTCCGACCCTTTTTGGGATCATCATGCGGGCTGGGACGGTCGTCTTCTCCCTAGCCGCTCTCGACTAATTGGTTTGGAACGCGCCCACGCTCTCCTCTTTCAAGTACTGGCTCCCCTGACCGAGCGATCTGGTTCCGAGCTTCATAAAATCATCTCCACATGGCCTGTCGGAGGGGATGCAGGCCTAATCCGCTCAGCCTCTATCCGCCTGTTTGGACTTCCATTTCCCCCGCTCGAGATCCGATCCCACCTTGCCCGCGAAGGTCTCCTGCAGATCTACAAAGACTTTTGCCGCTCGAAAGCCGATGCCTGCCGGGAGTGCTCCATGCCCGAATTTTTGAAACAACGATAGGACCATCTAAAAGCCAAACCCCTTAATCCCTTAACCCCTTTACCCCAATCGGCTCATAGCTTCCCCAATCCCTCAAATCATAGTGCCACCACTCGTCTGGCACGCCGGAAAATCCTGTACGAAACATCGCGTTTCTCAGGATTCTTGCCCGCATTGCCACTTCTTTCGGAACGTCGGAAAAGTCCTCATCCGCCTTTTCGCTAAACTCGTCATGGTCACTTGGCATTTCCAAGATCTTTCCATCCTTATCAGCCAGGGAGACATCCACACTCGTTCCCCTGGTATGACGACTCACCTTATTCGGTGGCGTCAAAAATTTTCCATCCGGCTTGGCCACCCATAACGCCTTCTGTGCAGAGGCCGGCCTCCACGCATCCCATAAAACCAGTCGATAACCCCTCTCGTTTAATTCACGAGCCACCTTGGCCAACTTCTGGATCGTCTCCTGTCGCAACCAAGCACGGCAATCTGGATAAATCTTTTGGCCTGTAATATTTCGATCCGTTCCATATCGGATCTCCATCACCACCCCTGGAACGTTCTCAGAGGTCACCTCAACAAGCCTTTCATGGGGAGCCTCTCCGAAAACAACCCCTTCACTCATCCCCATGGCCAGCCCAAGGAGAAAACCTACGGTTCGTGCAATCAACGCTTGCTAAGCGGGACTACCTTACGCCCGAGTGCTGGGCCCACATATTCGCTGTCAGGCCGGAAGAGACGATTATCCGACCACTGCTCAAGAACATGCCCAGTCCATCCCGCCATTCTTGCCACTGCAAAAATTGGGGTGAAAAGATCGGTCGGCAGGCCAAGGCTGTAGTACACCGTAGCCGAATAAAAATCCACATTGGCCTCCAGTTTTTTCTCCGTCCGCATGATGTGGGCGATCCTCTCGCTCATCTGAATCCACTTCGGTTCCCCCAACTCAGCCGTCAACTTTTCCGCCATCCGCTTCAAGTGCGGGGCCCGCGGATCCAGCACCTTATAAACGCGATGCCCAATTCCCATAATCTTCTTCTTTTGGCTCATCTGCTCCTTTACCCACGCATCCACTTTCTCCAACGAACCGATTTGCTGAAGCATGTGAATCACACCCTCATTTGCCCCTCCGTGCAAAGGGCCCTTCAATGTTCCAATGGCTGTGCAAATTGCCGAGTAAATATCGGTCAATGTCGAGGCACAAACCCGTGCCGCAAAGGTGGAGGCATTCATCCCGTGATCCGCATGCAAAACAAACGCCATGTCCAACGTGGCCACCGCCTCCGGACCCGCCTCCTGACCATTCAGAAGATAAAGAAAGTGAGCGGCTTCCCCCAGATCTCTTCGAATCGGTGGAAGGGATTGCCCCCGACGCGCACGGTGAAAATAGGCTGCGATCACCCCGATCTTGGCCGTAAGGGAAATCTGACGTTGCCGATTCAGTTCCACATGCTCCGCTCCGATCGCATCGTAATCGTAGAGCCCAAGCATCGACACACAGGTTCGCAGAATATCCATTGGACCCGCATCTTTGGGTGCCCGGAGAATGTAGTCCACCACCTCCGTCGGTAAAATCCGCTCTGCCGCCAAGGCCTTTTTGAGTTCCGCCAATGCTTTTGCCTTGGGAAGCTCTCCTTCCCACAAAAGATAAGCTGTTTCCTCAAAACTTACTTTTCCGGCCAACTCATCGATATCGTATCCGCGATAAATCAGTTTCCCCTCCAACCCCAGCACATCGGACAACGCGGTTCCCGTAGCGACAATTCCCTCCAACCCTTTAGCCACAATCTTGGCAGGAGAAGGTGTTGTGCTCATCTCACTTCCCCAATGCCTGGGCGACTTCTTTGCCAATCTCGCCCAGATTTTTCGCCATTCGAACTCCTGCTTTTTGCAAAGCTTCAATCTTGGCCTGAGCCGTGCCTTGCCCGCCTGAAATAATCGCACCCGCGTGCCCCATTCGACGTCCCGGCGGTGCCGTTGCACCAGCAATAAAGGAAACCACTGGTTTCTTTACCCGTGCCTGAATGTACTCGGCCGCTTCCTCCTCTTCAGATCCTCCAATTTCACCAATCATAACAATCGCATTCGTGTCGGGATCCGCATGCAAATACTCCACCGCTTTTTGCAGGGTCAATCCGTGAATCGGATCTCCCCCGACTCCAATACAGGTACTCTGGCCCAAACCTTGGCTTGTGATTTGCCAGACCGCCTCATACGTCAACGTTCCACTGCGTGAAACCACTCCCACGTTTCCAGGCCGATGAATGTATCCCGGCATAATTCCGATCTTGCAGGCCCCAGGAGTGATAATCCCAGGACAGTTCGGCCCAATTAAAACACAGGAGTACTCCTCCAAGGCATGACGCACCCGCATCATATCCATGACAGGAATTCCCTCTGTAATTGCCACGATCAACTGAATTCCCGCATCGGCCGCCTCTAAGATTGCATCTCCCGCAAACTCAGGCGGAACAAAAATCATCGAAGCGTTGGCCTGGGTTGCTGCTACCGCTTCCGAAACAGTATCGAAAATGGGAACGGTATTCTCAAACTTTTCTCCACCTCGTGCTGGAGTTACCCCTGCGACAACCTGAGTGCCGTACTCTTTGCACGCGGAAGCATGAAAGGATCCCGATTTACCGGTAATTCCTTGCACTAGGAGTCGCGTATTCGCATCTACGAGAACCGACATCTTATTTACCCTTCTTTCCCACGGCCGCTGCGACCGCTTTTTCCGCGCCTTCCATCAATCCTTCTGCAGGGATGAGAGGAAGTCCCGACTCCTTTAAAAGTTTGCGCCCCTGCTCCACATTGGTCCCTTGAAGCCTCACGATAATTGGAACGCGGGGCGGATTGCTCTTGCAAGCCGCGATCATCCCCTGAGCCAAGAGATCACACTTTAAGATCCCCCCGAAAATATTTACGAAGACCGCCTTTACTGAGGCGTCTGCCTGCAGGAGACGAAAAGCTGCCGTGATCATCGCCTCGGACGCCCCTCCACCAACGTCTAGGAAGTTTGCCGGTTTTCCGCCCGCTGCTTGAATCAAATCCAACGTGGCCATGGCCAATCCTGCTCCATTCACCATACACCCGATATCCCCCTCCAGGCCGATGTAATTCAGATGATGTTCCGCCGCCGCCAGATCCCTCGGATCTTCCTGCGATGGATCTTGTAAATCCTGGATCTCTTTGTGTCGGAACAGTGCATTGTCGTCAAAATTGAGCTTCGCATCCAAAGCGATTACATCGCCTCCCTTGGTTACAGCCAGAGGGTTGATCTCCACCTGTGAACAATCCTTTTCAATGAAAAGCTTATAAGTGGCATGCAGTAAACGGCAGGGAGCTCGCAATCCGGTGGATGGAAATCCAAGAAAAATACTCACCTTTCGCGCCTGATAAGGCTGAAGACCCAAACCAGGGTGAATGACCTCACGAAGAATCGCCTCAGGGTTTTTTTCAGCCACCGCCTCAATCTCCATCCCGCCCTGCTGGCTGGCAACTATGACAGGACACCCGGAAGACCGATCAAGGACAATGGCCAGATAAAGCTCCCTGGCGATCTCTGTGGATTCTCCGACCAACACGGAGTGAACAGGCTTACCTTCGGGTCCGGTTTGATGCGTGATCAGCGTATTGCCGATCATATGTTGGGCCACATCCCGGACTTGATGCGGGGTTTTTACCAAATGCACCCCACTTTTGTACCCATCCACAAAATGCCCTTTTCCACGTCCCCCCGCATGAACCTGTGCCTTCACGACAAAACTGTTGCAGGGAAGGGAGCGAGCAATCGATTCAGCCTCCTCTGGCGTTCTGGCAACGGCACCCCTAGGGATCGCTACCCCTGATGCAGAGAGAAGATCCCGCGCTTGATATTCGTGAATATTCATAAAGAAGAAAAACTAATGGTAGGGAGAGTCGAGGAAAGTCACGTTTGAGTCAACCCACCAATCCCGCTCCTTACTCCTGTTTAGACTCTTCCGTAGGTACCGAATCTGTTCCCGCCGCTTGCAAACCTAGATCTTTGCTCTTCAAACCGCTCTTCATGGTCAATGGCTGCAGCTCTTTTGCAGAAAATCCAGTCAGATCCCGCTCCGTTTTACTTGCCTCACCCAACTCCTTGTTATCCTGCACAACGGTAGGCTGAATCATCACCACAAGCTCTTGTCGGTTTGTAGTATCTGAAGTTGATTTAAAAAGGTTTCCCATCAGAGGAATCGTCGACAAAAAAGGAACTCCAGCAACATTCTTAGCGTCTTGCTGGGTGACTAAACCGCCCAAAAGAACAGTAGAGCGATCAGGTACAATCACCGTGGTATTAAGTTCCTGTGTGAGAATGTCAGGCACCACTACACCACCCCCAACATTTTGAGATTGACCCGGAGCAAGGTTATCGTTTGTTTGCACAATTTGTAGGCTGATCTCCTTGGCACTGTTGATCAGCGGGACCACCTCAATCTTCAAGACTACATCCTGATACTGAATGTTCGACTGCTGGGAACCCGAGGTAGCCGTCGCACTACCGCCTCCTCCTAATGTCGTAACCGTACTCGTGGGAACAGCGATTTTTTTACCATTGTAGATCGTCGCTTTTTTATTGTTGGCAGTGAAAACCGCAGGGCGAGATGCAATTCGAAAGCGTGTTGTTGCGGTGAGTGCGTTAATATACAGATCAATTGAGCCTGCGATAAAAGTCGCAATTTGCATTCCAGGCAAGGCCCCCACCGCGACCTGGGACATCTGCGCCATGGTGGCAGCGGCAGGAGAAAGAGGGGTGGTTCCGGTCCTCGTTTGTTGGTTAGCATTGCCATCCTGAAAGTAATACACCGTTTCGGTTCCGTTAATAAAAGGCCTTCCCCCCGCAACGCTGGCCGCCCCCGTCCTCGGGCCTCCAATATATTTTTGCAAAATATTCACAGCAAATTCATCATCATTAGTAACCTGCAACTGTCCAATCACTGTCGCCAAATATACCTGCATCGGTTTTTTATCCAGCTTGGTGAGAATGGCCTTCACTTTCCCCTTTGCCTCAGGCTGCCCAATCACAAGGATTGAGTTTGCCCGATTGTCCGCAATCAACTTTGTTTTCCCTACGATTAACGACTCAGCAGCCTGCTCTTCACCCGGTTCGGAAAGTACATCAGCTTTTCTTCCATTAGAACTCGATGAACTACTTGATCCACCCGCGACCACTCCCCCAGTTCCAATTCCTCCAGAAACCTTTCCAGTTGATTTACTGCCCCCCGCAGCACTATCGCCTCCCTCATCACCGTCCTCCTTCAACATATCGCCCAAAACCTGAAGCATATCTGTAGCCGCTACATAGTTCAACGGATGCTCATAAGGATCCGTCAACTCGACTGCAATATCGAACTGCTGAATCAGTGCTTTGATCGAAGCGAAATCAAATGGGCTCGCAATCACAAGGATGCGGTTGGTTCGAGTATCGGCAATCAGCTGAATGTCATCCGCAAAACCACTTTTCCCTCCACTGATCGTTACTCCCGCCGTCCCACCTGTAGGCGCCTTGAACCCAGGAATGGGTGACTGCACCGCCAGACCCGTAGTCGACTGACCCGTAGTCGCCCTTACACTTTCCCCACTCCCCGCTTCTTTTCGCTTTTCGAGAATCTTGGTAATCAACTCCACCACCCTGTCAGCATTCGCCTGAGCCAAAGTAATAAACTCTGACTTCTTTTCAGGAGCTGGAATATCGATCAAGTTTTTTACATCAATCAGCCGCCGAATCAGAGCGGAGTTTTCTGTGATGACAACTTGGTTGGCTAAAGGGACTGGAACTATGCTTCCGTACGGGTGAAGAAGAATAAAATTCCTAAAGATCACATCCGCATCGGCGGCTGCCAGATGAGTCAGTGGCATGACGTAAGAAGCAATAACCTCCCCTTCGGGCAACTCACTTTCATTTGTAAAAAGAAACACTCCTTCAGTCCTGGGGTTTTTACTACCCGTATTAATCACCTTGACTGATTTCTTATCCACCGCAATGAATGCATATCCATTTAACAGCAGCGTCGATTCTAGAAGACGAATCGCCTCCGCCTTCGTCACGGGCTGATTGAGGGTCAGACTTAGAAGTGGTGTTCCCAATTGAGCATCTTTAATCAACGTGACCCCTTTCAATTTCTCATAAATCATTAGAAAATCCGTAATCGGACTACTCGGAAACTGGATCATATTGGGGGATATCATTTCAGACGTTGCACCCTCAGTTGCCTTTGTATCTTCCCCAAGGCTCAAATCTGCCGGAACCGCGGCTTGCGGGGCTAGCTGCGCATTGACTGTTCCTGCCAAAAGAACAAGGGAGCTCAAAAGCAAATTCTGAAAAGCTAATTTCACTTGTTGAAATTCGGGACAATTGGAGTCTGCCGACCCCGATATTTGTAAGGAATTGCGCTAGGTGTATCCCCAGGATTCACCTGAACTTGTCCAGGTTGTTGCCCAGACGCACCGAGAATAGCAGGTTGACCTTGAGCGGGAACAGGGGGCGAGGCCGCAGGTGTATTGCTCCCATCCTGCTTTGGATACCCAAGCGTCGCCATTTCCGTTCCCTTCTGAATTTTTGCCTCTAACTTGGAAGGATTTCCCAACGGATCTTTCTTCAAATCGAGCAAAACCATCCCCCGCGCACCAGGAGATGGTTTTTTACCAACCAAAATTCTTTCAGAATTCGTATTGTTGGCAATAATTACAAAATCCTGCCCATCCATCCGAAAATATCCCCCCAGAACTAGCTCTTTGGCAAAAGCCGCATTCGCTGTTGCAGAAGCCAAGGTAAAAGGCGACTTTTTTCTCAGCGCATCGAATCGGGATAGATCGAGAGGCTTAGGCAGGCCTGAAGCCGTTGTTGTCGCAACGGGAATCACAGGGGGTTGCGCAGTGGTTTGAGTCGTCATCTGTCCCCAGACTATCCCCTTCCCGACTAAAACGAGGATAACCCCCAACCCCAATGTGAAGAACTTGTTCATTCTTTGGATGTCCTAAAAAATTGGCCTACCTCAGCTTCCCCATCCATCTTGGGAGGCTCGGTACTCAGCTTCAAATTTAGTAAAGTTAAGGCAACCCCGCTTTCAGGTTGGTACAATTGACCCGCCCATTGGATGAATTGGCCCAAACTTCCTGTTAACCTCATTCGCGTACTCACCACCGTACAAGCTACCCCTGAACGTGGGGATTGAAGAGTCTGCTCCTCAATCTTTAATCCTGCCGCCTCAGCCGCACTTTGAGATTTTTTTTGCAGAGCAGTCGCAGGGTTCTCCGTGGGCACAGTTTTTAGGTTTTGCTCTAACCAAGCCGACTTCTCCTCCCACTCAGCTTTCTGCATTATCCAGCCTCTCGCCTCCTCAAGCTCGTCCCTCTTTTGGACGACATCTCGGCGATTGGCCTGATCCCAACCAAGCAAAAACTTAAATCCTAAAAGATGAACTCCAGCCAAAACCGCAAAGGAAAGAAAAAGGGTCAGCTTTTTCTCATGGCGCGTTAACGTTCGCATCGGCTCCTCCTTCCTCTTCAACTTGTCTACCTAAAGGAATTCCCTCCGCTTGAAAACGGGCTCTTCCATTCGGCAATAATGTGGGTTGCGGAATTTTCCACTCATAGACCGCCAGCATCGGATCCTTCTTTAACCACTCGAAATACTTCTCCGTCTGCTCCAAATCTTTTCCCTCACCCAGAAGAAGCAACCTTTTGGAATTATAATCAAACGTGGTCAAACGCACCCCATCAATCTCCCCGGGATCTTTCTCAATCAACGGCCGCGAGACCTGCCACAATAATTCTAACGCGTTCATCTTCGGATTAACCAAAGCCCCCGCCTCCACCCAACTCATCGCTGCATTCCGAATCTTTGTAGACTCCACCTCAATGCCCGCTAGCTCGCTTTGAATCAGATAGCGTCGAACCAGAGGGGCTGAAACATAAACCAAAACCAATGCCATAAGAGCTGCGTAGAGTCCTATCCCCATACGAATGAATTTCTGGCGTTCGCCCATCTGAGCCTTGGCCAATCTTCGCCCTGCCAAAACCGCTGGCTCCAAATCCCAAGGAGCTGTGGGTAAACGAGGCCCTGCTCGAGATTCAGTTCTAACAGGACATGGCAGCTGCTTAAGAAAATCCTGGCCCCCTGAAGGAATCTCTCCCTCACCCCTCAATACGAGTAAACTTAATGGACCTAAAGTTCCCTCAGCATCCATCTGGCCGAGCAGAGAAGCGATCTCTGCCGATACCCCTCTCTGCAACTCCCTAGCCAAAAGTGGTTGGGTGTGAAGCCACTTTCCCCCCGAATAAAAGTCGACCACCCAACGCCCCAGTTCCTTTCGCAAAACTCCCGAAGCCCCTCCCGCGGGAGCTGGCAAAACCCTACCTGCTATTTCATGCCTTCCCGCCTCCTCAAGGAGCCACTCCTCCTCTAAAGTACCTGTCAGAATAGCCACCGCTTCCAGCTGACGTGAACCAGGCTCCCCCTCTCCCACTGCAGGGACAGGCTCAGTTCGAATTGCCTCCATGGCCCACACCGCCGCATCGGGATTTGTGCCCAAAAGATTTTTCGACTCGAGCGCAATTTTCGCTAACTCCCTAGGTGCAATTCCCTCCTCAATAGGGATCCACAAGGGAATCGAAAAGAAGGAACGCGAAGGAAGGCAAACTACGCAACCCACACCTCCTTCCACCTTTTTTGGGCTATCCATTGGACCCACACACTGAGAGCCATCCTCCGTAGCACTCCACGCCTCCCACCCCTCAGGCCCTGGAAAAATAAATACAGGACCCGTCGCCGCTTTCCCTTTTCCTTTCTTCACTTTGGCTACTTTCCCTTTCACGGTGCCCCCTCCTCTGACCAACGGGCCCTAACCTGCGGAGGATTGGATTTACGGGAGATTAAAGCCACAACTTTTCTTGTAGCTTCCCCCACCGTACCCGTCGAGGTCACCCGCCAAAGATCATCCTCATCAGTCGTGACACGATCTGCCCAAGCCGCCGAGTTCGGACCCAGCAGAGCCTGATTCACGAGATCGTCCTGAGTCCCAAGAACTCCATCCTGACCTGAACGCTGCTTGATGAATTCACCCGCACTGCCGTTTGGCAAATCAAGGAAAGCCTCGATCACGTCCTGATCTGCCGATCGAAGGGAAAGTTTTCCCAACCCAAAGACTGTAAATTTTTTTATCGCATCCACCCCCTTACTACCCTCTCGAGCCTCCTTTGCCATCTCAGCCCACCCAATTACCTTCTCCAGTTCATCCACCTTTTCGAAAACTCCGTTTCGCACATTACTCTCTGTTGCACTGTTTGAGCCTGTTGCAAACCGATCAGAATCCACCCAATCGATCAGCGCATCGATCAGGGAAGAGGAGGTCGTCAAATTCACCTCCCAACCCGCAAAGAGGTTTTGCAGTACCGCCCGTGCTGTCTCCTTATTTTCCAAAAGAAGTGTATTGATGTTTAGCTTTCCAGCCTCCCCCGCCATATCTTGCGTATCGATCGTAAATTCAACTGGTACCGCGCTCCTTCCTGTCCTCCATCCTTTTCTTATAAGTTCACTCAACTGTTTAGACGCAATCTTCATATCTCCCGGATAAAGCCTGGGATTGAGGGCCATCTGGATTCCCGACTCCGCCACAAGAGTCGCTCTGGCATTTTGCAGCGCCGCGAGCTCCTGATCCAACTGCCTCTGGAGCAAGGCCGTCAACCCAAGCATTGCTGTCGCAATCAGACTCACGGCCCACAGGACAATGATGAGCGCTACGCCCGACGAGTATTTAGAGAAATGGACTCTTTTCATTGGGTGGGTTGACTCGCCGGTGGATTCGTACTGTTCGTGGTCGCCATCAAACTCCTCGTCACTGGGTCTATCGGAGCTTGCCCTGTTGGACTCATGCCCGCGGGGATCCAAAAGAGTGCCGTGTTGGTTAATGTTTTTTTTCCTGCCTGCCGCTCCAATTTTAGACTTAGAAAAGCTGGCTTCACGGAATCACTCCAAGCAGGTTGATACATATCCTGCGGTTTCCTAGTATCCCCTGCTTCCCAACTAAGCTTATTTACATCCTCCATAAGCCGGAACTCGTTGACCTCCGGCTTTTCCGTCTTTCCCGTGTTCGTACGGGTTAAGGACTCAACCAACCACAACTCCTTGTCATCCCCTGTCTTTGCTTTTCTCAGTTCAAACCCCAAAATCCGTACTCCACCATACTGCTCAGGAAAGATCGCCACAGGCGCGTTTGAGATCTCCAGCACATCTCGACCATCCCGATTTCCTAAACTCAGCTGTGAATTTACTGGCAGATCTAAACACAGCTGCCGAAGGAGCGCAAAAAGCCCATTCACTTCTCGACTCCTTAAACTTGCTTGAGCCGTTGCATTTGCCCCCAAGACCGAAAATTGTACGAGTTGAAAAATCACACCAAAGATCAGAATTAGAATTGTCAACCCTAGGGTCACCTCAATCAGGGTAAACCCACTCCGATCTCTGTTTTGCCGTCTCATCGGAGGGGGAACATCAGGAAAGAGATACTTTCCAAGAAGTCTTTCTTTTTTGTCTCGGCTTTTATTTCCACCTGAAACCAGTCCGAAAGCTCCCTCGTCGCAGCACTATTATTTGGTTCGGGCAGCACGATCGGAGGATCAATTCGATTCACCCTAGCAGTCAAAAAGATTGTCCCATCATCTTCTATAGGCCGAAACTCATTGCCTATTCCCTGCGGATCGGTTGTTGTAGCCAGAATTTTAGCTGCACACGACTCCACCGCCTGCCGTCTCATCCCAGTTCGGACTAACTCCAGATGTATCCCAATCACCTCGTTCAGCGCCACCGTAAACCCCACAGCCGCAAAAGCAAAGACCGCCACCGCCAACATCACCTCGATTAATGTAAAAGATGCAGACCCCCTCTTCACCGCTTCTCCCTGGCTTCCGTCACACTTTCGCCCGTCAAAGCACTGAAGGAAAACTGCTCCTCATTTTCGTTATGTTTTAATAGCACACGCAGCGGTTCCACTAACCCACCGCCGGTAAACAGCCACTCGTAATCCTCGGGCGTTTTCCATCCGCTCTTTCCTTTCGAGCGATCGAGTGGAGTGACAATCATCATCTCAACTCCATTCGGAAAAGCACTGCCATCCACGCTTTCTCCACCAAGTACCACTCTCTGCGGCCTGCCCGTACTTAAAGCTTTTGCTCGAGCTTGCCCCGCTTTCTCCTCTAAAAGTTTTCTGGCTGACTCCAAATCCCGATCTCCACCTGTCGAAGAAAGAAAAACCGCCGCTCCCCCCATAAATACCACACCAATCCCTACCGCTAACATGATCTCGAGAAGTGTGAACCCCTTTCTCCCGCGCCCTTTTGGCCGCCGCATCATCCGGCCCTTTCCCCCAGCTTACTTCGAACTAATATCGTCGCCCTTGCCCCCATCATCCTTACGGTCAGGCCCCGTGGAATACACCTTAAACCCTTTGGCCGATGCGGAATCGATCTTATACTTGTACTCTTGTCCCCACGGATCTTTGGGCTCCTCTTCAAATCCCTTACCCGTCCCCACCAACGCTTTGAGACCCGAAGATTGAGAGAGTGGGACACCCCCATTTTTCATCTCATACATTCTTACCTGAGTAATAATCGCTTGCAGATCCCCACGCGCCCTTTGCTCCTTCGCAAATTCCAAATTACCTGTCAGCATAAAGATAGCCGACCCCATTAAAACGGTGATGATTCCCACCACCAACATAATCTCGATTAAGGTGAATCCAGCCCCATGAGCCAACCGATGATTTCTTAAGTTTTTTATATTCATTCTTGCCTCAATCCTACGACTCCACTGTCAGTTGACAATCTTGTCCGTAACTGCGGTTGTGCCCTTTTTTCAACAAACCTCTCCACCCCTTTCTCCAACACAGGAAGGGAAACCTGTGAAATTACCGGTTGTGGCGTCGAAACAACAGGCGACTTAGCCAACTCCTGACTTACCTCACCAAAAACCACCTGAAGCCGCACATTCCTTACAGTCATTCCGCCCCCTACACCCGCCTGCCAATCGACCTGATTCTCCCCTTTTCGCAATAACCCCACTGGCACATACGCCAACACTGTTCGCCATCCCCCATAACGAAGACTTTGCCCAAGAGCTCCCTGACGAAAACCCGGATCGTCCAAACCAGGAAGCTCCACCGCCACTCCCGCTAAAGCTTTCCCATTCACCCATAACCACGGCTCCTCCCCGGGCGCCAACCCCGCCACCTGTGCCTCCAATCTTCCATACGCAGGCAACCCCGCAATCGGTGCAATAAATCGAACCGGACTCTGCCCATCAATCTTGATCGGGCCCTCATCCAAAACCGCATCTATAACCCGTCCCTTGTCCTCATCCATCGGCCGATGACGACCCCCTCCATGCATTTCGTCCCCAGGCAAAACTTTTCCCCCAGGGGTCAGATACAAACCCGACGGCGCCGCCCATCCTGCCGCCAAAACCAACGGCTCTACCCAAGACAACTCCACTCTTTCCACTACCGACTCCTCACCCGTCGACTCCACAATCAACTGACCCGCGCCCCCTAAACTGCTTCTCTCAATCAAAAGCGTCCTTTGATGAAGCGAGGCCGCTTTCTCAAACAAGTTGCCACACAACGTAACGGAACGCCCCGGCCCCTGCCAAATCACTCGTGCAAACCCATCCGCCGGTTCCCTAAAAACTACCGTAAACGCTAACTTGGAATCTCCCCCAGGAGGCCGAATTTGAACCCTCCACGTCGCCATCTGAACACCCCGTTGCGTGCTGACTGGCCCCGCCCAACTCGGCAACGTGTCCCCTGGCCGATTCATATCCCACACAGCAGGGGGAACTGCGTACCCCGGAGGCGCCTCCGCAGTCCCCAAGGAGTTCGCCCAAAGGAGAAAGACAAGCCACCCGATTCGGGACAGACGATTGCTCCATTTCTTCACGCCTCCCACTTTGGCAGGAATCCCCCAGTTTCCTCCGCCCACCTGTCCGCTTGCTCACCCCATCCGCCAACAACCCTCGAACCAGCCCGAATAGATCGGA
>Ga0214919_10007666_pt1 | contig 14484 bp, 12 predicted proteins | sample LL1503_MetaG_FD_177994 | JGI IMG/M metagenome (GOLD analysis project Ga0214919, IMG submission 177994) | Freshwater microbial communities from Lake Lanier, Atlanta, Georgia, United States - LL-1503 | ecosystem: Environmental > Aquatic > Freshwater > Lake | place: USA: Georgia | collected...
AGGAGGACATTGATGGTGCTGATGGCGGTGACCGTGGTGTTTGTGGTATTGATTCTGCTGTCGATGCCGATTGTTTTTTCACTCGGACTTTCTGGCCTGTTCGGGCTTTGGTATGGCGGCTATCCGCTGCAGCAGTTGTCGTCGGCCTTGGTGTCAGGCTCGCAAAGTTGGGTGTTGCTGGCGATCCCCGCCTTTGTCTTCGCCGGTGGTTTGATGGAACGCTGCGGCATGTCGCATGCTTTGGTTGAATTTGCCCGTGCCCTGGTCGGCTGGGTCAAAGGCGGCCTGGGGATGTCGGTGATCGTCGTGGCATATTTCTTTTCCGACATCTGCGGCTCCAAGATGGCCGAGGTTTCAGCCCTGGGATCGAGCCTGATGCCACCGCTGACCAAGGCGGGCTACAAGAAAGAGGATTCGGCATCTTTGATTGCAGCCGGCACAGCCATGGGCATGCTGGTGCCGCCGGCGATCTTCATGATCGTCATCAGCCAGGTCACCAACACCTCAGCGGTCACCTTGTTTGTGGCCGGCTTTGTTCCAGCCGCCGTCATCATGGTTTGCCTGATGGTTCTGGTCTATTTTCGGGCCCGCCGGTACAACTGGCCGGTGGACTCTAAGCCGAGTTTTAAGCGACTCGGCCAGGCTGGTATGAAGGCTGCCGTACCGATGGTGGTGCCGGTGGTGATACTCGGTGGTTTCGTATTGGGTATCATCACGGCGACCGAAGCAGGCGCAGTGGTTGCTGGTTACGCCATCTTGGTGGCCAAGTTGGTCTATCGAAATGTTTCGTGGCGTGAGATGGCGCGCATCGCTTATGACAGCGCCATCCTGACTGCTGCGGTGGTTTTCTTGCTCGCGGTGGCATCTGTTTTTCAGTACCTGATGGGTGTTTCTGGTGTGCCTCAGATGTTGGCTGAAGTCTTGAAACCGCTTGAGTCACATCATTGGTTGTTCCTGGTGGCCACAGCCCTCATCACGATGCTGTTCGGCATGATTTTGGAGGGCTTGCCGGCGGCAGTTGTCCTGATCCCGGTGGTTTTCCCCATTGCCGAGCAAATCGGCATCAACCCGATTCACTTCAACATCGTGCAGACCGCTGCCGTTGGCATCGGCTTGTTTTTGCCGCCGATGGGCGTAGGATTGCTGATGGCTTTGAAATTTGCCGACCTGACGGTAGGCCAACACTTTCGGACCTATCTGCCTTATATCGGAGCATTGATGTTTGGGCTGGCTCTGATCATTTGCATTCCTGAGATTTGCTTGCTGTTGCCGAGGGCTGCCGGCTTGATTCGGTAAACTGCAAACCGACGCAACGCAACAAGCCAATTCAAAATTCACCTTGAGTTGCCGAAAATTCTTGGATTAATTTAAAATTACCCTCACTCACAACCGACTCAAAGAGAGTTCAATGTTTTCTACTGCCATCAAATTCGTACTGAGACAGCAGTTGGTCAGGGTCAGCCTGCTCGTCTTCAATCCACTGACCCTGGCCCTGTTGGCAGCGCAAGCCGTCGCGGCGACCCCGATCGCGCCGCCAAGCGCACCTGGCGCCCCGACCGCCGCAGCGGGCAACGGGCAAGTGGCGCTGTCGTGGACGGCACCACCGGTCACTGGAGGCGCCGCGATCACCGGCTACAGCGTGCAGGTGTCCTCGAGCGCAACCGGTGCCTATGCGAATGCTTCAGGAACCTGCGCCTCGGCAACAACCGGCTTGTCGCCGCTGTTGACCTGCACTGCGACATCCCTCAAGAACGGCACCGCATATTTTTTCAAAGTCGCGGCGATCAACAGCGCGAATCTAGGCGCTTATTCGGCCCCGACCGCCGTCACCCCGATGGCACCCACCGCGGTAGCAAGCCAAGTCCCGGCGCTGCCGACAAAGATTGCGACGAGCGCTGTCGATGGCCCGTCAAGAAAGTTAGATATCCCGGCTAGATTTCAATGGAGCGCGAATTTCGGTTACTGCGGAGAGACGGCTCTCATCAGCGCGGGGCTATATTATGGTCAATACATATCACAATACGATGCCCGCGCTATTGCCAGCAGCAACATGACGCAAAGCCTGCAAAACAGTCAGTTGCTGCTAGGCGTCAACGACAGCGCAGCGGCAACGGCATTGCATCTTAAAACAGTCAAATGGCGCGGCGCGGGCTCGAACAATTTTCTATCCTGGGTCAAGGGTAATATAGCCCTCAGTTATCCAGTCATCATCGGTGTTTATGCCAACACCTCGTTTTTCGACGGCAAAGCTGCAGAAGAATACGACCACATCGTTCCCGTCATCGGCATCCGCTCAAGTCACGGCTGGAACGATTCAAGCTACCACGCCGACGACACTCTCACTTTCAGCGACAACGGCTTGATGGGCGACGACACACCGACCGGTTCGCCTTATTTCTTTACGTATTCTTTTGGCGAATTTCAAAAGACCCGCGCTCAAGCCGACATCAAGGGTGCGGCAGAATACTCATTGGCAAATACCGCTGCCAACTACGGCATCGCTGTGACTGGCGTCGCCGATGCCTACAACGAAACAGTGCCGGTCAGGCTGCGTACCAGCGTGAACCACGAAACCCCGATCATGGTGGATGGCGGCAACAGCCGACCCGCCGCGTCAAGCCTCAGTCTTGCCATCAACGTTTCAAACCTGACGCCGGGCGTGAACTACAAGCTGTATCGCTACAACAATGTCAGCTCGGTACCGGACGGCAGTTTCAACGCCAACGCGTCACGCGCGTCCAGAACCTGGACCATCAACATTGCTTCGGGCTCCAGCTTCAGCACCAGCGAAACCATCGCCTCAAACGAGGTCGCGGTTTACCGAGCGGTGCCTGCGTCAGCGCGCTGACCCTGCCTGTGCGCAGGGTCAGAAAGAGCCCATTAACGCTTAGCCAGCATGACCTGATTTCAGCGGTGCCAACGGTGGCTTGACGCCTGCGGGCAGCGGCGAACGGTCGACATTCAAGATCATCGACACCAACACGTAATAGCCATTGACCGCAATGAGGTCGACCACGCCTTGTTCGCCAAAGAGGTCCGCGACCGCCTTGTAGCTCGCATCGCTGACCGCATGCTGCATGTGCAACTCATGCGAAAAGTTGAAAATCGCCGTTTCATCCGGTTTCATCCCGACAGGAAGCTTGCCCTCGGCGAGTTGCGCAGCAATCGCCGGTTCGAGACCGGCTTTCAAGGCCAGGCGATGGTGCGCGAACCATTCGTATTGCGCGCCCCAATGCCGGGCCGTGACCAGGATTGCGAATTCGTTCAGACGCGCCGGCAAAGAGCTGTGAAAACGAATGTGCTCACCCACTTTGCGCAATTGCTCGGCAAGTACCGGGCTGCGCAAGAAAACATTGAACGGTGCGCCCAGGCTGGTCGCGCCTTGCACCACGCCCGCGCTGCCGGTGCCTGAAACCGGCCCAGCCATCAGCCCGTCGAAATACTTGCGCTGATCGGCCGTCATTTCCGCCAGCGGCGTGATCTTGAAGCGGCGCTGATCGTCCTGCGCCTGGACATGCACGGCAGCAGCAACGAAGACGGCTCCAACAGCGATTTCTTTTAAGTTTTTCATGTCTATTTTCCGGATAACTGTGAATTCAGGATGAATTTTTCCGCAGGCGTTGCGCAGCCCGAGGCCGATCGGGTTCGAGGCACCATCATGCCAAGCAGAGTTCCCCGCACGGGTGTGTAAACCCTAGACTTGCCCCGCACAGCCGATCAGCACCGCCAAGCCCGACACAAGGTCAGACGCGGTCGACCCGCTGGCCTGAGCGCCAAATGCAAAAGGGTTTGACCGGGTCTCGTCGCCTGCGCCAGTCCGTCACGGCACCACGGGCCAGCCCGAAAAGCCCAACCATCGAGAATTTCTCATCGGGCACAATCACTCGAGGATGACCATCGGTTGCACGTGCTCGACTCGGCATACCACGGTCCCGATCAACCAACGCCCGATGTTGGGGTGGCTTCGAAAGCCACCGCCGCAAACAGTGCCAATTCCAGTCTGGCCTCGGGCAACATTCCCCGCACCACTATGCCGCCACTGCCCCCGGTCACCAAGGCCTTGATGCTGATTTGCACAGCGGTGTTCTGCGCCCAGCTGCTGCCGATGCTGCCGGTGGATGCGCTGTTCGCGCTCTGGCCGCCGGGCAGCGGGCGTTTCTGGCCCTGGCAGTTGGTGAGCTATGGCTTCTTGCACGGCGACATGAGCCATCTGTTCTTCAACATGCTGGGTTTGTGGATGTTCGGCAGCGAGCTGGAGCAGCTGTGGGGCCGCAACCGTTACCTGCAGATGCTGCTGGCCAGCGTGGTGGCAGCGGCTCTGGTGCAGCTGCTGTTCACGATGTTCACTGGCTCGCGCGCACCCACGGTGGGTGCATCGGGTGGGCTGTTCGGTCTGCTGCTGTCCTTCGGCATGCTGTTCCCCAACCGGGTGATCATGCCGCTGTTCCCGCCGATCCCGATGAAGGCGCGCAATTTCGTGATGCTGTTTGGCGGCGTCGAACTGCTGTTCGGACTGACCGGCGGCAGTGGTGTGGCGCACTTCGCCCACCTCGGCGGGATGCTAGGCGCCTGGCTGATGATCAGTTGGTGGCGTGGCAAGCTGCCGTTTGTCGGCGGCCCGCGCCGAAGGCGCTGAACCGCGCGCTCAACGCCGCGGGTTCAGGCCAGCAAGCCCTGCGCCACATTCGGATAGCGCAGCCTGAGTCCGAGCTCGAGCTTGAGCCGACGGTTCTGCAGCCTTCGGGACTCCGCCATGAAACTCAGCTGCATCGGTGACAGCACGCAAGCCGCCTGCTCGCGCGCGACCCGGGGGGGTCGTGGCAGGTCACAGAGGTCGGCGGCGAGGTCGAAATAGTCGCCCATCAACAAGTCAGTGTCGTCGCAGACATTCACCACGCGCTGCGGCATGCCGCGGTACAGCGCGGCGACGCAGGCCCGTGCCAGGTCGTCGGCATGGATGTGGTTGGTGTAGACATCGTCCTCGACCCGCAGCACCGGCGAGCCGCGCGCCAACCGATCGCGCGGATGGCCACCGAGGCGGTCGCCGGCATAAATGCCCGGGATCCGCAGCAGGCTGACCGAGACACAGAAGTCGCGCCCGAAAGCCCGCAGCCTGGCTTCGGCGTCGACCCGGCGGCGCGCGCGGTCGGTGGCCGGCGCCACGGCGCGGGTCTCGTCGAAAGAGGCGCCGCCGGCGTCGCCGTAGACCCCGGTGGTGCTGCCGTAGACCAATCTATTGACACGCCCGCCGCGCGCCAGCGCCTGCAGCAAATGAGCGGTGCGCAGGTCGGTCGCTCCCTGCGGCGCGGGTGGCGCCAGGTGCAGCACTGCATCTGCCGCAACGCCCAGGCGCCCCAGCGTTGCCGGCTGGTCCAGATTGCCCAGCAGCGGCATTGCGCCGGCCTGGCGCAGTGCCTCGCAACGACCCGGCGACGAGGTCAGCGCCAGCAGCCGCCAGCGCCCGCGCAACAGCCGCAACACCCGCATGCCGATGTCACCGCAACCCACGACGAGCAAGGTGGGGCTCGAGGGCTTGCGGCGAAGCGACAGGGGAAGATGGACCGGCAAGGGACAGGCAAGGGACAGGCAAGGGACAGGGTGAATTGCAGCGACGGGCACAATCGGAGACCAGTTTACGTGCCAGCCGATGCCTCTCAGCCCATGACTTTCGAACTCAGCCTCCTGCCATCGGGCCGCCAACTCAAGGTGATGGCAGACGAAACCCTGCTGAACGCGGCGATCCGCGAGGGTGTGGGCCTGCCCTACGGCTGTCGGGACGGCGCTTGCGGTTCTTGCAAGAGCAAGCTGCTCGAAGGTCGGGTGATCCACGGTACGCACCAACAAAAAGCCTTGAGCAGCGCCGAAGAGGCAGCCGGGCTGATCCTCACCTGCTGCGCCAAGCCGCTGAGCGACTGCGTGGTCGAGGCGCGAAGCGTTCCCGGCGCGGGCGAGTTCGCGGTGCTCAAAATGCCTTCGCGGGTGCTGAGCCTGCAGCGCCCGGCGCCCGACGTGGTGCTGCTGCGGCTGCAACTGCCCGCCAACCAGCAGTTCCGCTACCACGCCGGCCAATACGTCGAGTTCATGCTCGCCGGCGGCGTACGGCGCAGCTACTCGATGGCCAACGCCCCGGGTCAACTCGGCAGCCCACCTGCGATCGAGTTGCACATCAGACACCTGCCTGGCGGGCTGTTCACCGACGCGGTGTTTGGCTCGATGAAAGAAAAAGACATCTTGCGCATTGAGGGGCCGTTCGGCAGCTTCTTCCTGCGAGACGATGCCGCCGATCCGGCCAAACCGATGATCCTGTTGGCCTCAGGCACCGGGCTGGCGCCGATCAAGGCGATCATCGAGCAGATGCGCGACCAGGGCCTGACCCGACCGGCGCAGCTGTACTGGGGCTGCCGCAGCCGGGTCGACCTCTACCTGCACGATTGGGCGCTGCAGGCCGCGGCAGAACTGCCCTGGCTGCGCTACATCCCCGTGCTGTCCGAGCCGCGGCCCGAGGACGGCTGGGACGGCCGAACCGGCTATGTTCACGAAGCGGTGATGGTCGATCACCCCGACCTGTCGAGACACCAGGTCTATGCCTGCGGTGCACCGCTGATGGTCGAAGCCGCCCGGCGGGACTTCCACACGCGCTGCGCGCTGCCGGCCGACGAGTTCCTGGCCGACGCCTTCACCTCCGAAGCCGACAAACACAAGCCATAAGATCGCGCCCAATCCATGACCCCGACCCGACGTCTGTTCACCTTGGCAGGTTTAACGATGGTCCTGCCGGTCGCGCGGGCCCAGAGCGCCAAACCGATACGCCTGATCGTGCCCTACCCGCCCGGTGGCCCGCTAGACACTGTGGCGCGGGTGCTGGCAGCGGCGGTCAAGGACAGCCTGGGCGTTGTGCTGGTCGACAACAAACCCGGTGCCGGCGGCAACCTGGGCGCCGACCTGGCGGCCAAGGCGGCACCGGACGGCCACACCTTGGTGATGGGCGCAGTGGCCACCCATGCGATCAACCCCTGGCTGTTCGCCAAACTGCCTTACGACCCGATCCGCGACTTCACGCCGATCACCCGGGTGGCCCAGGTGCCCAACGTGCTGGTGCTCAACGCCGAGACGGCGCACAAGTTCGGCATCGCCAGCCTGGCCGATCTGGTGGCGTTCGCGAAAATAAACCCCGGTCGGCTCAACTATGGCTCAGGCGGCAACGGCAGCGCCGGCCACTTGGCAGGCGAGATGTTCAAGGCCCAGGCCGGCCTGTTCATGGTCCACATCCCTTACGCCGGCGGCAACCCGGCGCAACTGGGCTTGCTGGCAGGCCAGGTCGACCTGAGCTTTGACAACCTGGCCAGCGCCTCAGCCAACATCAAGTCGGGCAGGCTGCGCGCGCTGGCGGTGACCACCGCTGCCCGTGCCAGCGCGATGCCCGATCTGCCCACCATCGCCGAAGCAGGCCGCAGCCTGGGGCTGGCCGGATTCGATGTCGGCACCTGGTTCGGCCTGTTCGGCCCGGCCGGGCTGCCAGCGGAGACGCTGGCCAGGCTCAACAAGGCTTTCGTCGCCGCGCTCGATGCGCCGGAGACCAAGACTCGAATGACCCAGTTGATGGCCGAGCCCTCGCCCAGCACACCCGACCAGTTCGCCGCCTTCGTCAAGACCGAATTGGCCAAGTACGGGCCGGTGGTCAAAGCCTCAGGCGCAAAGGTGGAGTGAGCGCCTCACTTCGGCTGCAACTGCTGCAACTCAGCCAAGGTGTTGGCGTTGAAGAATGCGTCCGCGTTGTCGAACACCACCGTCGCGCAGCGCTGCGACCCGGTCCAACGGTCGATCTTGCGCTGACCTGACTGGGTGAAGACGACCAGGCTCTCCAGCAGCGTGGCCGCCATCAGGCAAAACACCGGCTGCGGTTGCAGCACGCCGTTCTCCAGCGTGGCGGCAATCGCGATCTCGGCGTCTTCGGCCACCAAGGCCTGGGCCAACCGGTCCACCAGGTCGACGGGAAAATTCGGCGTGTCGCAGGGCACGGTGACCAGGTAAGGCGTCTCGCAGTGCTCAAGCCCGGCCAGGAACCCGGCCAACGGGCCGGGGTAGGCCTCGGAACCGCCGGCCTGCGCATCAGGCCAGACCGGCACGCCCATCGAGTCGTAGGCGCCGAGGTTGCGGTTGGCGTTGATCATCACCTGGCCCACCTGGGGCGACAGCCGCAGCAGCGCGTGCATCGCCAGCGGCAGGCCGAGGTGGTTCTGCAGTCCTTTGTCGACGCCGCCCATGCGGCTGCCGCGGCCCCCGGCCAGGATCAGGCCGGTGATGTCGTCGGAAGAGATCGCGATCATTCAGGTCTCCAGCAGGTCGAAGCCCTGGGCTTCGACCTGGACGAAAGCCCGGGTCAGCGCCGCCACCGCGCGCCAGGTGTCGGCACGCGGATGGGCAGTGACCGCCTCGCAGAGCTTGTCGACCCAGGGCTGCAAATGGGCACGGAAAAACCGCCGCTGCTGCTCGAGGTTGCACAGCGCACCGTCGTCGCCAGCGATCAGCCAGCGCATCACCTCGAACAGAAAAGCGATGTGGTCCTCGGTCTCCAGGCCATCGGCGTCGCGAGTCAAGCCCAGCCGCGCCAGGTCGTCGCGCAGCAAGGCCAGCGGGCGCTCGTTGAGAAATCCGCTGAGGTGGAACGACGCGTAGGCCAGCACCTCGGGCCGGCCCACCGCGTGGAACAAGGCCTGGTGCTCGGCCGCTGCGGCCTCCAGATTGGTCGCGCGCATCGCCGCCACCAGGTCGCCCCAGGGTGCCTCGAGGTGGCCGCCGGGCTGCGGCGCCTCAGTTACCGCCACCTTGAACTGCTGCAGCAGCGCGGCATCGGGCGGTGCCAGCCACAGCCCGGCCAACAGGCCGTAGAGCTCGGCGCGGGCCAGTTCCTCGCGGTCCTGGTCGGGCGCAAAACTCAGCGTGCGCGAGCTGTTGATCATGTCGTCGCTCATGTGGCGCTCGTTCAGAGGTCGGTGATCCGGGTTTCGTTCGGGTCGGTGTGCAGCGCGATCACCCGGCAGTCGCCGCACATCTTCAGCCGCTCGGCGGCAGCGCCCTGGAATGCCGAATGGCCAGCGAGCTTGCCTATCATCGCCTCGATCGCCATCAAGGTGCCGAAGGGCTTGGCGCAGCGTATGCAGGCGTAAGGCGCGACCTCGTGCAAGACCCGCGCCGCTTTGCGCGCCTTGCCTTCGTCGGCCAGCCACAGCCTGGGCTGCAGGCTGATCGCCGACTCGGGGCAGGTGGTGGCGCACAGACCGCACTGAACACAGTTCTTCTCGATGAAGCGCAGCTGCGGCCGCTCCGGGTTGTCGAGCAATGCGCTCTGGGGACAAGCGCCGACGCAACTCAGGCACATCGTGCATTTGGCGGTGTCGACCCGCAGGCTGCCAAAGGGTGAGCCGACAGCCGGCAAAGCGATCGCCTCGGCCGCCGCCTCGGCCTGGCTCGGCGCCTGGGTGAACAGGTGGTCGATCGCGAGCTCTAGCGTGCCGCGCTTGTCGGCCTGCGCCGCGAAGCTCGCGGCCCTGGCCACACCCTGGGCTGCGGGCGCGCGCAGCGCGTGGTCCAGTGCTTGCAGGTCGCGCGCGTCACGCGCCTCGATCAGCTTGAAATGCTCGCCGCCATAGCCCAGGCCTTGCAGCAAGGCCTCGGCCACCGCCATCTGCTCGGTCAAGGCTTGGCGGTACTCGGGCGCCTCCTCATCGGTCAGCAGCAGCCAGACCTGGTTCGCACCCTGGGCGATGGCGGCCAGCCACAGGTCCAGGCCGATGCTCGCGGTGTGCCAGACAGCCACCGGCAGCACCCGCGCCGGCACGCCGTTCAAGCCAAGCGCCTGGCTGCGTCTGTCGCTGCGCGCCGCGCGGCCCAGATCGTCGATCAGCCGGCTGCCCGCCTCCTGGCTATGCAGCAGCAGCGCGGCGCTGCGGCCGCCCGCCTTGGCGTAGGCGGTGAGCATCGTGCGCAGCCGCTTGCCTTGGTCGACCGTGCCGGGGTAGGCAAAGCTCATCGCCCCGCTGGGGCAGACGGTGCTGCAAGCGCCGCAGCCCACGCACAGGTGCGGCTCGACGACCACGCCGCCGCCTTGTGCCAGCGGGCCGGCTGAGCCCGCTGCGCCAGGCATCGCGCCGCGACTCTTGCCGGTGGGCTTGCCCTTGAGCGAGGCGTCGCTGCGGATCGCGCGGGCCGAGCAGACGTCGATGCAGGCGGTGCAGCCGATCTGCTGGTTGCGGCTGTGCGCGCACAGGCTTTGCTTGTAGCTGAAAAAACGCGGCTTGTCGAACTCGCCGCTGAGCTCGCGCAGCGCCAGCACGGCCTTGACCAACCGGGCCTCGTCGGCGCCGGCGTGAAAATAACCCTGAGGCAACTGGTGCTGGCTGAAAGCCGGCTGATCGCGCAGGTCTAGCACCAGGTCGAAGCGCTCGTCGACGGTCTGAGGTTCGCGCTGGAAGTCGATCGCGCCAGCGGACTCGCAGGCCCGCACGCAGTCGCGGTGGCTCTTGCAAGCGCTCAGGTCGATCTGGTAGCTGAAGTCGATCGCGCCCTCGGGGCAGGCGTCGATGCAGGCATTGCAGCGGGTGCACAGGTCAAGGTCGATCGGGTTGACCGACTGCCACTGCAGCTCAAAAGCGCCCAGCCAACCGGTCAGACGGGTCAATCGCCCGCTGTGCACCGGGTGGCCATGGATCTGGGCCAGCGCACCACCGGGGCGGTCGATCAGCAGGCTGAGGTCGAGCTTGTCGGCCAGCATGGCGGCGGCGCGTTCGGCCGCGTCAGCGCCGCCGATCACCAGGCAGCGACCGGCCGATCGGTAACTCACCGTGCCCACGGGCTCGGGGTCGGGCAGTTGGGCGGCTGCAATCAGCGCGGCCAGCTTGGGCGTCGCGGCCGCAGCGTCGCGCGACCAGCCGCCGGTCTCGCGCAGGTTGACGAAGTGGATCGGCCTGACCTGGGTGCCGGCCGCGCCCTCGGTCTGATCGTTGAGCTCGAGGAACAAGCGACTTTCCTGGGTGCAAGCCACCAGCAGCGGCTCGGCGAGCGCACCTGTGTCCTGAGCCGCGCGCTGGAAAACCTGCGCCTCACGCCGGCACAGCAGGCTCAGCGGCGTCTCAAGTCCGTCCGTGCTCGCGCCCGGCGTCTGGGCCAGGGCTTTGGCCAGGGCCGGGCGGTCGATCGCCATCGTGCGGTTGCAATCGCAGATCAAGGTCTTCATCGGGTCGGGGCTGGGTTGTCAAACGAGGATCGGGGCCGCTGCACGGCAAAGGGTGGGCGCTGGGATCTGCCGGGTCCGGATCGTCGCTGAACAAGCCCAGCGACTTCGACTGCGCCATCTGCCGCAACATGCCCACCGGCAAGGGATCGGGTTTGCCGTAGTCATCGATGTAGGTGTCGAGACCGTCCATCAGGTTGAAGTGCGGGTCGGTGAACAACTTCTTCAGCGCCGCATTCTTGACACCGGCATCGACACCCGGGGCGACGAAACGGGCGTAATCGGACTCGCGGGTCAGCGCTGCCACATCGGCCAAGGTCGGCGGTGCCGGGCTTGGCGCGGCGGGTGGCGCGGTGGGTGGCGCGGTGGGTGGCGCGGCGGGCTCGACCTCGCCAGCTGCGAGCGCCGTCGGCGCCTGAGGGCGCTCAAGGGGCAACTCGGTGACGGATACGACATCAGGCTCGGCCACCGCCTCGCCTCGGCGCAGCTTGCGTCGCGACCAGCGCGCGAGGAACCCAGCTTCGTCGTCCTGCTTTGGCATCGGCCCGCCCATCAGCGACGCTCGGGCGACTTGAACGACGCCGGCCGCCTGCGCTGCTTGACCTCGGGCTTGTAATGCTCGTCGACAAAAGCCTGCAGCCAGGCGCAGACCTCGTCGGGCAGCGGCAGGTTGTCGACCCGCTCTTGCGCGTCGAGCAAGCGGCCTGCCTCGTTGTACGACAGCGTCACGAGCTCGGGCCAGGCCCGCGACGGGTCGTCGTCATCGATGCGCCACATCACGAACCACACCGGCGCGCCCGAACTCAGGTTGAGGTAATAGCCCTCGGCCTCGTCGCGGTGCAGCGTGACGGTCAGCCCTGGATGAAGCCGCTGCGCGCTGCTGCCGTCGTCGCGCAGCGTGCGGGGCTGGTCGCCGAAACCGCCTTCGTCGCGAACGATTTCGACGATGTCGAAGGTCCAGTCCTGCCAGGCATTGGGCTGCCGGTGGCGCTCGATCACCACGGCGACGGGAATGGCAGGACGTTGTGGCATGGCAGCGCGAGTCTAGCCGCGACCGAGGGCTCCATGGACCCACAAGGGTCTGCGCAGCGCGCAACAAGGGTTTTCCCTTGAATTTTGAGCGAAAAGCGAAAAAACACCGGGCGTGGTCAAAAATTCTGTCGCCTCGCCTTGGAAAAAACAGCTCTTAATATCACAAATAAGGCTATTTCTTGATTGCAATTGTGGAAAAAAAGTTATTTAATCAAACAGATATGCAGGCTCGTGCATGGGCTGGCACAACTGGAGTTCCCCAATGAGCAAGACCGTCTCCACCCCCTTGTCACGGCGCCACTTGTTTGCCGGCGCCGGTACTGCAGGCGCGCTGGCTGCGGCTGCGGCGGTGCTGCCGCTGCGGCGTGAGGCCGCGCCCGTGGCGGCGGCCAAGCCCGCACCAGAAGCCGGCGGGGGTTACCAGCTCACCGCCCATGTACAGCGCTACTACCAGACCGCCAAGGTCTGAAGCCGGAGGCCCACCATGTTGCTGACCCGCAGATCAAACCCCTCTTCCACCGCCAGCGCGACGGGCTCTGGCTTGGTGGCCAGCCTGTCACGCAGCGTGGCACGCGCGATCCCGACCATGGACCGGCGCGTCTTCCTGCGCCGATCGGGTCTGGGCGTGGGCGCAGGGATCGCCGCCTCGCAACTGCTGCTGGTCAAGAAAGTGCAAGCCGCTGACGCCGCCAAACCAGCTGATGGCGCGGCCAAGAAAGTCGAAGTCAGGCGCACCGTGTGCGGCCACTGCTCGGTGGGTTGCGCGGTCGACGCGGTGGTCGAGAACGGCGTCTGGGTGCGCCAGGAGCCGGTGTTCGACTCGCCCATCAACCTGGGCGCGCACTGCGCCAAGGGCGCGGCACTGCGCGAGCATGGCCACGGCGAGTACCGGTTGAAGTACCCGATGAAGCTGGTCGGCGGCAAGTACGAGCGCATCTCCTGGGACCAGGCCTTGACCGAGATCAGCGCCAAGATGCTCGAATTGCGCAAACAGAGCGGCCCGGATTCAGTCTTTGTCGTGGGTTCTAGCAAGCACAACAACGAGCAGGCCTACTTGCTGCGCAAGTGGATGAGCTTCTGGGGCAGCAACAACACCGACCACCAGGCGCGCATCTGCCACTCCACCACGGTGGCCGGCGTGGCCAACACCTGGGGGTATGGCGCGATGACCAACTCCTACAACGACATGCAGAACTCGAAAGCTGCGATGTACATCGGCAGCAATGCGGCCGAAGCGCATCCGGTGTCGATGCTGCACATGCTGCACGCCAAGGAAAACGGCTGCAAGATGATCGTCGTCGACCCGCGCTTCACCCGCACCGCAGCGAAAGCCGACGACTACGTTCGCATCCGCTCAGGGTCCGACATCCCGTTCCTGTTCGGTGTGATGCACCACATCTTCAAGAACGGCTGGGAAGACAAAAAATACATCGCCGACCGCGTCTACGGCATGGACAAGGTGCGCGAAGAATGCCTGAGCAAGTGGACACCGGACAAGGTCGAAGAGGCCTGCGGCGTCGATGAAGCGACCTGCTACAAGGTCGCCAAGACCATGGCCGAGAACCGGCCTAGCACCATCGTCTGGTGCATGGGCCAGACCCAGCACAGCATAGGCAACGCGATCGTGCGCGCTTCCTGCCTGCTGCAGCTCGCGCTGGGCAACGTCGGCAAGAGCGGCGGCGGCACCAACATCTTCCGTGGCCACGACAACGTCCAGGGCGCGACCGATGTCGGCCCGAACCCCGACAGCCTGCCCGGCTATTACGGCCTGCTCGAAGGCTCGTGGAAGCATTTCGCCAAGGCCTGGGGTGTCGACTTCGAGTGGATCAAGAAGCAGTACGCGCCCGGCATGATGGGCAAGCCGGGCATGACGGTGTCGCGCTGGATCGACGGTGTGCTCGAGAAAAACGAGTTGATCGACCAGGAAAGCAACCTGCGCGGCCTGTTCTTCTGGGGCCATGCGCCGAACTCGCAGAGCCGCGGCCTCGAGATGAAGAAAGCGATGGACAAGCTCGACCTGCTGGTGGTGATCGACCCCTTCCCGTCGGCTACCGCGGCGATGGCGGCGATGCCCCCGGTCACCGGCAAGGCCGAAGACCAGAACCCGAATCGCGCCGTCTACCTGCTGCCCGCAGCCACGCAGTTCGAGACGAGCGGGTCGGTCACCGCGTCGAACCGCTCGATCCAGTGGCGTGAGAAGGTGATCGAGCCGCTGTGGGAGT
>Ga0214919_10007667_pt1 | contig 14481 bp, 14 predicted proteins | sample LL1503_MetaG_FD_177994 | JGI IMG/M metagenome (GOLD analysis project Ga0214919, IMG submission 177994) | Freshwater microbial communities from Lake Lanier, Atlanta, Georgia, United States - LL-1503 | ecosystem: Environmental > Aquatic > Freshwater > Lake | place: USA: Georgia | collected...
ATTACTTGGCGTTTCTGGTATGAATATGCTTAACTCCAAGCCTGATGATGAAGATCAGCCAGCTAAAGCTAACACTTATTCTAAAGTTATTTCATTAGCTGTGATACCGATAGCAATCCCTTTGACTACTGGGGCAGGAACATTTTCGACTATCATTATTTTTGCTGATGAGGTAGGGTATAACTGGCTTGAGTTTGGTTTATTAGTTGCAGCAATTTTGGTTATTACCGCAGCTATTTATTTTATTTTTAAGTATTCAATGAAGCTTTTGGATGTTTTAGGGCATACCGGAATGAATGTACTTATTAAAGTAGTTGGACTATTTACCTTAGCTTTAGGTACTCAGTTTATTCTAATGGGGATTTCTGCAGCTTTCCCTGCTTTGGGAATAAAGTAAATCTTACTAATTAACTATGTTATAATAATGTTGTAAGTCTTTCGGGGCGGGGCGTAATTCCCCACCGGCGGTGATGAGGTAGTGATACTTCTTAGTCCGTGACCCGTAGCAATATTCTGATATTGCTTACGGTGGATCTGGTGTGAATCCAGAGCCGACAGTTATAGTCTGGATGGGAGAAAGATAAGTGTATTTCAATGCTTTTATTGTATTGGAATTAGTTTTATACTAATGTCTATATCAATATTTGTATATTTTATCAATTCTTCTCTGTGATTAGATTGATAACCTTCTCCCTCTCCTCCCCAATATGTAAACAATAATATAAATATAGTTAAAGTAGTTATTTATAGGCTTTTAACGATGTTTAAACTTTGATTAATCTGGGCAATTTATTAATGTCAAACCATACTTATTATATGCAGCAAGTTTTGCAATTAGCGCGCATGACTCCACGGCAAACTTTACCAAATCCTCAAGTTGCCGCTATTGTGGTTAAGGATCAGCAAATAATTGGGGTTGGTACACATCTATTTGCTGGCGGACCGCACGCTGAAATATATGCACTTAATCAAGCTGGTGATAAGGCTGCTGGTGCTACTTTGTACGTTAATTTGGAACCTTGTGCTCACTTCGGGCGCACACCTCCGTGTGTTGAAGCGGTGGTTAAGGCTAAGGTTGCTAAGGTTTATGTGGCAAATTTAGACCCCAATCCTTTAGTTTCTGGTAAAGGGGTTGGGGCATTGCGTGCGGCTGGAATAGATGTTGAAACAGGGCTCTGTGAGTCGGAAGCAGTTGAAATAAATCGTGTTTTTTTTCATAATGTGCATAAGCAAATGCCGTTTGTTACTTTAAAAGCAGGAATGAGTTTAGATGGTAGAATTGCAACTAAACAAAATCACAGCCAATGGATTACTGGTGCTGAATCGCGTACAGATGCACATCACTATCGGGTAAATCATCAAGCTATTTTAGTCGGTGTAAATACGGTAATTACAGATAATCCAAGTTTAACGCCGCATATGCTTACTAATCCTGAAGCTTTGCCCATTCGTATTGTTTTGGACCATAATTTACGTACCCCACTTGATGCAAAACTTATAAATGATGGTGCAGCACCAACTTGGATTGTAACTTCTAATCCTGATGCTACGCTTCATCAGCAATATGCTGTGCGCGGAGTGAAAATTTTGCAAGTTACAGAGTTAGCTATAAAAACCGTATTAACTACACTATATCAAAATGGAGTCTGTTCCTTGCTAGTTGAAGGTGGAGAGCAAATTTATTCAAGCTTTATTGATTCGGGCTACGTTGATCAATTAGTTTGTTATTATAGCCCACAGCTAATTGGATCGACTCAAGCAAAGCATTTATTTGCCGGAACTGGTTTTGCAGATTTACAGAGCAATATGAAATTTAATATTAGTGAAGTGAAACAGCTTGGTAATGATGTAAAAATAGTTTGTGTTCGTGAGCATAAGGACGGTGTGTAATGTTTACTGGAATTATTGAAGAAATTGGTAGTATTGCCCAAATTAAGCGTGGTGGTAAAACCTTGGAATTAGTAATCAACGCCAAATTAATCATGAATGATATCAAACTTGGTGATAGCATCGCGGTAAATGGTGTTTGTTTAACCGTTACTCATCATACTAAAACTAATTTTAGTGTTGATGTAATGCCTGTGACATTTAATGCTACTAATTTGGCTGAGCTAAGTAATGGCTCTATGGTTAATCTTGAACGTGCCATGGCTGCCAATGGTCGCTTTGGTGGTCATGTAGTCAGCGGGCATATTGATGGAGTTGGTGAAATCATTGCTTGTAATCGTCTGGAAAACGCAATAGTTTATAAGATAAGCTTAGCGCCAGATCTTGCTAATTTATGTGTCGCTAAGGGATCAATTGCTTTAGATGGAACAAGCCTAACTTTAGTTGAGGTTGGTGAAAATTATCTAAGTGTGGCATTGATTCCGCATACCCAAAAAATGTCATTGCTAGGGCGTAAACAGATTGGTGATAGTGTTAATATCGAATGCGATATTTTAGTGAAACAAATGCAAAAGATGTATGCCAAGGCAGAAAAAAACTCCAAAATTACTAGTGGTTTTTTACTTGAGCATGGTTTTTTATAGGATTAATAAATGTTTAATACAATTGATGAAGCGCTAGAGGATTTACGAGCAGGTAAACTTATTTTAGTCTGCGATGATGAAGATCGCGAGAATGAGGGTGATTTAGTCGGATTAGCTGATAAAATTACTCCCCAATCACTTAATTTTATGATAAATCATGGCAAAGGGTTGGTGTGTTGCCCTCTAAATCAAGAGTACGCTGCTAGATTGGGCTTAAAACCTATGGTCCATGATAATCAGGATAATCACCAGACGGCGTTTACTCAGAGTGTCGACTATATAAGCAGTACCACAGGGATCAGTGCAGCAGAACGCGCTCTTACGCTAAATAAATTAGCTAATCCAGCAAGTAAACGTACTGATTTTCGCGAACCTGGGCATATCTTTCCACTAATTGCCAAAAATGGTGGGGTCTTGGAGCGTGCAGGACATACTGAAGCTGCGGTTGATTTAGCTAGATTGGCTGGTGCTAATCCGGTTGGGGTGATTTGTGAGATGATTAATGTCGATGGAACGATGTCACGTTTACCAGAATTGGTTCAATTTGCACGTGATTATGACTTAAAATTAATTCATATTCAGGCATTAATTACTTATCGGAAACGGAATGAGAAATTAATTCAGCGTGAGGCAGTAACAAAATTACCAAGCAAATTTGGAATGTTTGAAATGTATGGTTTTCGCTCTTTAATTGATAATCAGGAAGCAGTTGCTTTGGTAAAGGGGGCATTAAGTGCAGCGAGTCAACCATTAGTGCGGATACATTCAGAGTGCCTGACAGGAGATGGTTTTGCTTCTTTACGTTGTGACTGTGGTGAGCAATTAGCCGCGAGCCTTACGCGAATTGAGCAAGAAGGGGGTATTTTAATTTATCTACGCCAGGAAGGGCGTGGAATTGGGCTGCTTAATAAGCTAAAAGCTTATGCTTTGCAAGATCAGGGAATGGATACAGTTGAAGCAAATTTGCATCTTGGTTTTGCCGATGATTTGCGTGATTATTACCTAGCAGCACAGATTTTACGAGATTTGGGAATTACAAAAATTCGCTTACTCAGTAATAATCCGCGTAAACTAAATGCATTAGGTAGTTACGGAGTTGAAATTGTTGAACGACAAGAGTTAATTATAGCCGCAAATGCACTAAATAAAGATTATTTGGATACGAAAGTTACTAAACTAGGACATTTATTATAAAAGGAAATAAATCATGGTCTTTGAAGGAAATTTAATTGTTAGTAGCGGTAAATACGCGATTGTTGTTAGTCGGTTTAATGAGTTTATTACCAGTAAATTGCTTGGAGCTGCTGTGGATGGTTTGACTCGTCATGGGGTTGCAGAAAGTGATATTGATACGGCTTGGGTTCCCGGGGCGTTTGAGATTCCTTTAATTGCACAAAAATTAGCAGCAAGTAAAAAATACGATGCAATTATTACGCTTGGTGCGGTAATTCGCGGCTCAACTTCACATTATGATTACGTGTGTAATGAAGTAGCTAAAGGCGTAGCTAAAGTTCAGCTAGATAGCGGTGTTCCGGTAATCTTTGGTATCGTTACCACTGAAAATATCGAACAAGCTATCGAGCGTGCTGGTACTAAAGCCGGAAATAAAGGTTACGATGCCGCAGTTAGTGCGATTGAAATGGCTAATTTACTTAAAGGTATTTAGTTCTTAGTATATTTTGCCGCTTTGTTTTGATTGTATGATAAAATCGTTTAGTCATTGTACTATGAATGGTTTGCGGGCAAACCATTCCGATTAAATAATTATTTATTGTGGTTGTATAATTTAATGAAAAGAAACGTTAAGAAGTTGTTATTGCCACTAATTATTGCGTTGGGGCATGTTTCATTCAGCTACGCTGAAAATATAGATAATCTAGAATCAATGGCAATTGCCAATAAGGTTGGCGCCTTGAACGGTTCAACTCGTATGATGTGCGGGAAGGTTACACGCTGTAGCTTAACGCAAACAACTCAATTTTATACTAACCATAAATACCTTCCAGTTTGGACGGCAGTCGGGCGGATTAAGCCCGAAGCTGACAGTTTATTGACTCTATTGCGGCATAGTTACCAGGATGGTCTAAATCCATTTGATTACCATACCAAAGAGCTAAAAGAAATGGAACAGCAGATTAATGAAGGTTTACAAAGCACTAATAGTGTTGATCCTGGTCTATTGGCAGACTTTGAGGTGACGATGAGCGATGCTTATCTACTATACGTGCGTCATATGGAGCTAGGGCGCGTTGATCCATTAGTTAGTTATCCTGATTGGCAGGTTAGCCGTCGCTCATTAAATATACTCGATTTTTATAATCAGGCGATTGCGCAAAATAATTTAGTTACGAGCTTAGGTAAATTAACTCCAACTTATTCCGGTTATGCCGATTTAAAAGCTCAGCTAGCTAAATATCAGCAAATCGCTAGTGATGGTGGCTGGCAAACTATTCCTGCTGGCAAAGACTTAAAAGCTGGCTCTGTTGATAGCCGGGTTGAAATTCTACAAAAAAGATTAGCGGCAACTGAAGATTATAAATTAGATGATACTGATGAGCAAGCAGCAAAATATGATGATGACACCACAAAGGCAGTTAAGCAATTTCAACGTAATAATGGTTTGAAGGCTAGTGGTATAGTAGATAAGACGACGCTCCAATCCTTAAATGTATCTGTTGAAATACGGATAAAACAAATTCAGTTAAATATGGATCGACTGCGCTGGTTACCTAATAATATGGGTAATAAGTATCTAATGGTAAATATCCCAAGCTATTCTTTAGTGATAGTTAACGCTCAGCAAATTGACTTGGCTATGCCTGTTATTGTAGGTGGCGGCGGTAATAATAAAACTTGTGTAGTTAATAGTAAAATAACTACTTTAGAACTCAATCCATTTTGGGGGATTCCTAATCGGATTGCAACTAAAGAATATCTATCTAAAATTCAAAAAGATCCATCTTATTTAGAACAACATAATATCAGAGTTTTTAATCCACAAAATAATCAGGAAATTGACCCCACTGGAATTGATTGGCAAAGAGTCACTCAAACTAATTTTAGTTATTTTTTACGCCAGGATCCGGGTAAAAAAAATGCATTAGGTAAGCTAAAATTTTTATTTCCTAATGACTGTGGAATTTACTTACATGATACCTCGAATCCTAACCTTTTTGGTAAAAAAGCACGTAGTTTAAGTCATGGTTGTGTACGGGTTAGTCAACCCTTAAATTTAGCTGATTATTTAATTAGTTCGACACCAAATTGGGATGATGATAAACTTGAAAGCGCAATAAATACTGGCAAACATCGCTGGTTAAAACTAGCTGAACCACTTGAAATTCATATTGTTTATCAAACTGCATGGGTTGAAAGTAATGGACAACTACAGTTTCGGAATGATATTTATAAAGCAGATAATGTCGATTATCCGATTTATATCCCTAAATTAGCAAAGTAATAAAATATGGCGCCATTAATAGCACTAAAACAATTTGGAATTGAGCGTTTTAATAAAGAGTTGTTAAAATGTGATGAGTTGTCAATTAACCACGGTGAGCAGATCTTTTTAACTGGCGCCAGCGGTTCTGGCAAAACTAGTTTGGCTTTGGCACTAACTGGGGAATTATATGCTTCTGGTGAAATCAAATTTAATTATCAAGCCAATGATTTAGCAGCCAAAATAACTTTGGTTAAACAATTTTTTCATTTTAAAAGTAATTGTGGACTAAGTGATTTCTATTATCAGCAGCGCTATAATAGTTATGATGCTGATGATGCTCCAAGTGTTAGACAGACTATTAGTGATGCTGTTGATATCAATGACACTAAGACGCAACATCTTTTAACTCTATTAGGTTTTCATCATCGTTTGGATGCTGCCTTACTTCAGCTTTCCAGTGGTGAGCGCAAAAAATTACAATTAATCCTAGCTTTAGCTAAACCATCACAAATAATAATTTTAGATAATCCTTTAATCGGTTTGGATGTTGCTACGGTTGAGCATTTGCACAAATATATGGCTGAATTAGCCCAAGCTGGCGTTTGTTTTATTTTGATTGGTGATAGTCACACTATCCCTAAATTTATTACTCATGTTTTGAGTATTTTACCTAATCATGATTTAAATAAAACTAGGATAAATGATTACCATCCACAAACTACGCCTGTTGCAACAAGCTTTAATTATAGTAATCTGGAACTACCTGAATTTACCAGTGGGTTTGAAAATATTATAAAATTTAAAGCCGTAACTATCTCTTATGGTGAGAAAGTGGCACTGAATAATATTAATTGGCAAGTAATACCTGGTGATAAATGGTTAGTTAGTGGTGCTAATGGAGCAGGAAAGTCAACCTTGCTAAGTTTAATTAATGGAGATCATCCGCAAGCTTATGCGAATGAAATTTATCTCTTCGATCGTAAGCGTGGTAGTGGTGAAACAATTTGGGAGATTAAGCGTAATATTGGATTCATTTCGCCAGAGTTGCACTGGAATTTTGATGGTAGCATGACTTGTTTACAAACAATAATTTCCGGGTTTTATGATACTCCAAGTATGCATCGTAATCCAACTGATGAACAGATTAGTTTAGCTCAACAATGGCTATCTGGTGCTGGTTTGGAAAATTATGCCAATCAACGCTTTGCCAATGTTTCAAATGGGATACAAAGGATGTTATTGCTGCTTCGGGCAATAATTAAAAATCCACCATTATTTATTTTTGATGAACCTTGCCAAGGCTTAGACGACAACCAAACACAACAGTTCCTTGCGTTAGTGGATTATTTGTTTGCTGATAGTCAACACACGATTATTTATGTCAGTCACCGCGCGGATCAGATTCCTAGCTGTATTAAGCAACAACTAAATCTGGTTGGTGGTGTGGCAACAATTATATCCCAGTAGAGGGATTATAATCTGGCGCAGTATTGCTTTACTTCTTGATCAAGTAATAAGAGTTCTTCAATATGAGTAGGCGTTGTGGCGGCAAATTTTTCAATAGCAGTTTCAATCATTCGAGGGATATCATAAAACCCGTGTTCATTTGCCAAAAATTTAGCTACCGCAACCTCGTTAGCTGCATTAATAACTGCCGCGACATTACTGCTCTCATCTAGTGCGTCTAGTGCAAGCTTCAGGCATGGAAAACGAACATAATCCACGTCACAGAAGGTTAAATTCTTTAAATTAGTAAAATTAAGTTGCTTACTTCCTGAGCTAATTCTTTCTGGTGCAGATAGGGCATACGCAATTGGAGTTTTCATATCGGGTGTACCCAGTTGAGCAATAATCGAACTATCGATGTATTCAACCATAGAATGAATTATGCTTTGTGGGTGAACAACAACTTCAATCTGGGTTGGTTTAGCATTAAATAACCAATAAGCTTCAATTACCTCCAAGCCTTTGTTCATAAGCGTTGAGCTATCAACAGAAATTTTTTGTCCCATGCTCCAGTTGGGATGCTTGACTGCTTGTGCAGCAGTAACTTTACATAATTCAGCATATGGTGTATTTAAAAATGGCCCACCGGATGCGGTAAGTATGATTTTATTTACGCCAATTTGATCGAGGCTAGTATATCCATAGGGTAGTGCTTGGAAAATTGCGCTATGTTCGCTATCAACGGGAATAATCTGTGCATGATTAAATTTAGCTGTATCGGTGATAATTCTGCCACCAGCAACTAGAGATTCTTTATTAGCGAGTAGAATTTTTTTACCGCTTTTTGCCGCATGGTAAGTCGGAATTAGTCCGGCACTACCAACAATTGCTGACATAATCAGATCAACTTCGGCATGTGCTGCAAGATAGGCAAGGTCTTCAGATTTACATAATACCTGAGTGTTAGAATTAGCCTCTCTAAGGCGCTGTTGCAACGTCCTAGCTGCAGCATCACCATTAATGTAAGCATAGCTAGGATTAAATTCTAAACATTGCTGGTACAGTAAACTTACATTGTTATTGGCAGTCAGGGCAAATACGGAAAATTTATCAGGGTGTAGCTTAATTACTTCTAAGGTTGAAACCCCGATACTACCAGTTGCGCCAAAGATAACTATATTTTGCATTATAACATTCCACGAATAATGGCAAAGGCAATCGCTAATACGGCGATTAAACTATCAATTCGATCAAATACTCCACCATGACCAGGTAGAATTGAACCACTATCCTTAACCCCGCCAACGCGTTTTAACCAAGATTCAAATAAGTCCCCCGCAATACTAATCACAGTCAAGATGGCGGCAAATTTAAATGCCATTGAGTAAGTAATTAAATAATCAGCCAGATTAAAATATTTTAAGGCGACTAAGTAAATAATAACTAAAATCAAGCCACCAATTGCACCTTCAATGCTTTTTCCTGGGCTTATTCTTGGAGCAAGTTTATGCTTACCAAATTGTTTACCCACAAAATAAGCGCCGGTATCTGCGACCCAAGCAATCGCCATGATACTGATTAACTGCCATGGACCAAATAGCGCATGTAAAACCGTAAGCGCATAATATGCCGGGATAAATAATAAGCCACTAAAAACTGCAATTGCAAATTTACTAAAATGCTTGGGAGTAAAAATTAAAACTAATGGTACTGCAAAACACCAGGTTGCAACACTAACAATTCGAATGATTTGACTTAGGTCATAGTTGACTTGTCCGATGCATACCGCGATCAAGGTGTTAATAACCATACTAACGGCTATTTGTAGCTTGTTAAAGCGATACATTTTAGCTAATTCATAATTGGCGATTAAACATAATAGCCAGCATGAAGCAGCAAAAACCAGCGGTGGAGTAAAAAATATAGCAGCAACAGCCAAGAAAAATAAGATTAAAGCAGTAATTGTTCGTTGTATAAGCATAATTTTGATTTCTAAATTTGTTCAGAGATTTTGCCAAAGCGGCGCTCTCGGTTATTATACCACTCTATGGCTCGTTCTAGCTCGCTTGGCGTAAAATCTGGCCAATAAATACCACTAAAATAAAATTCACTGTAGGCTAATTGCCATAACATGAAATTGCTGATCCGACTCTCGCCACTAGTTCGAATTACTAAATCTGGATTTGGCATTCCATCCGTTAATAAATAGTAGTTAAGTGTCTCTTCAGTTATTGGTGATTCAGGGCGTTCAGAAATTATCCTGTTTATTGCCTGAATAATATCATATTGACCGCTATAATCCAGACAAATGCTAAAATTTAACCCTGTGTTTTGTTTAGTTTTATTCTCTGCTGCAAGAATACTCGTTAATAATGCATTATTAATTCGCGCGCGATCACCAATAAATCTAATTACTGCGTTTTTACTATGTAATTCATCAAGTTCTTTATCTAGGCGCTTGAGCATTAAACGCATCAAAAAACTAACTTCATCTTGTGGGCGATTCCAATTTTCACGACCAAAGGCAAAGACGGTTAGGTATTTAACACCTAAGTCATCACAATGATTTACAATGTTTTTTAGCGCATTAACGCCCTTAACATGTCCGGCAACACGAGGCAAAAAACGTTTTTTTGCCCAGCGTCCATTGCCATCCATGATAATTGCAATATGCTGTGGTACTTGTTTCATTTTTCTATCATCTAAACACATAAAATGCAATGCTTGAGAGCATTGCATTTTATAAAGTTAGCCAGGAGTTAAGATATGCGATTAAACAGTTAAAAGTTCTTTTTCTTTATCTGCAGTTAATTTATCAATTTCAGCAATATATTTATCGGTAAACTTTTGAATCTCATCCTGAGCACGCTTATCATCATCCTCGGTAATTTCTTTGTCCTTTAATTTAGCTTTAAGTTCACTATTACCATCACGACGCACATTACGAATCGCTACTTTAGCATCTTCGGCCTCATTTTTTACAACTTTAATCAGTTCTTTACGGCGCTCTTCAGTCAGTGCAGGCATAGGTACACGAACGGTATTACCATTAGTAGCTGGATTTAATCCTAAATCTGCATCACGAATTGCTTTTTCAATAACACCAGACATTTTAGCTTCAAAAGGCTGTACCGTTAAAGTGCGGGCATCACTGGCTGTTACAGTTGCAACTTGGTTGATTGGCATCATTGCGCCATAATAGTCGATTTGTACATGATCAAGTAAACCTGCATGCGCACGACCGGTGCGGATTTTTGTTAATGTATTTTTATAACTTTCCAAGCTTTTAGTCATCTTAGTTTCTGCTTGTTTTTTTATTTCACTTGTCATTTTTGGTGTAACCTATAAAGAAGTATTTACTCAGGCGGTTATTATAGTAAAGTTTACTAGTTTTGTCAAAGGGATATAGTTAAGTCTAAAGGCGTTTAAACTCTTTAATTGCTTTGGCGGTTTCTTTTTTACCATCACGCTCTTTTTCTGCTGCGCGTTTGTCATAAAGTTTTTTACCTTTAGCCAGCGCTATTTCAGCTTTTACGCGCCCTTTTTTATAATGCAAATCAATTGCAATTAAACTATAACCTTTTTGTTCGACTTTACCGATAAGTTTATCAATTTCCCGGCGATGTAATAGTAACTTTTTCAAACGCATTGCATCCGGATTAACATGGGTGCTAGCAGATAGCATTGGGGTTACCGTAAAACCAAGCAGCCAAACTTCATTATCTTTTATTTTGACATAACTGTCTTTTAATTGTCCGTGACCTTCTCGAATTGCTTTAACTTCCCAGCCTTCAAGCGCGATGCCAGCTTCAAAAGTCTCTTCAATCGTGAAATCATGAAACGCTTTTTTATTCCGAATTATACTCATGTTTTTTAAAACCATATCTAAGTTGAATGCGCTGTATTCTAGCATAAACTTGAGATTACGACATAAATTTCGGCGAAGGATGCGGAATTTTGCTAAAATCACCGGTTAATTGCAACAGAATTTTGCTTGAAAGAGATGAATAGTAATGGCGGAAAGTGCTAACATATTGACATTCCAGGAAATTATACTTAAATTGCAGGCGTACTGGGCGCGTGTTGGTTGCGTGATATTGCAGCCTTATGACAAAGAAATGGGAGCTGGAACCTCTCACACTGCTACTTTTTTGCGTAGCATTGGTCCTGAGCCATGGTTTGCGGCATATGTACAACCATCACGCCGTCCAAAAGATGGGCGTTATGGTGAAAGCCCTAATCGCTTACAACATTATTACCAATTTCAGGTGGTGTTAAAGCCATCTCCGGATAATATTCAAGAGCTATATCTTGAGTCATTGCGTGAACTTGGTGTTGATACGTTGGTGCATGATATTCGCTTTGTCGAAGACAACTGGGAAAATCCAACTCTTGGAGCGTGGGGGCTTGGCTGGGAAGTTTGGTTGGATGGGATGGAAGTAACTCAGTTTACTTATTTTCAACAAGTTGGTGGTTTAGATTGTAAACCTGTCCTCGGTGAGATTACTTATGGGCTTGAACGATTGGCAATGTATCTGCAAGGCGTTGATAGTGTCTATGATTTAGTCTGGGCGCGGACTTTGGATGGGCGTAATGTAACTTATGGTGATGTATTTCATCAAAATGAAGTTGAACAATCCAAGTATAATTTTGAACATAGTAATAGCGAATTATTATTTAACAATTTTAATAACTTTGAAAGTGAAGCTAAGCGTCTACTTGAAATAGAGTTAGTTTTACCGGGTTATGAGATGATATTAAATGCAGCACATGCCTTTAATATGTTAGATGCTCGTGGGGCGATCTCGGTAACAGAGCGGGCTACTTATATCGGACGAATTCGCAATTTGGCGAAATTAGTTGCTGAGAAATACTATGCTTCACGTGAGCAATTAGGTTTTCCACTAATTAAATCTGCAAACTAGGGCACACTGATGAAATGTCCTTTTTGTAATTATGATGATACCCAAGTCATTGATACTCGACTTAGCGATGATAAAATGATTGTTAAGCGTCGCAGAAAGTGTGTCCACTGTGATCGGCGTTTTAATACTTTTGAAAAAATTGAATTACAACTTCCTGCGGTGGTTAAAACAGATGGTTCGCGACAAGAATATGATGAATCCAGAATCCGCATTAGCTTTATGAAAGCATTGCATAAACGCCCGGTAGCAATGGATTTAGTTGATAATGCGATTGAAGCCATTCGTCAGCAAGTCTTAATGCATCATGAGCGCGAAATCAATAGCCGGGTGATTGGCGATTTGGTGATGGAACAACTATCTAAATTAGACAAAGTAGCCTATATTCGCTTTGCCTCAATTTACCGGAGCTTTAAAGATGTAACTGATTTTACCGATATTATTAAACAAGTAGACGATAAATAACGATAGGAAAATAAATACCATGTTAAAAATTTTGCAAAAAGCTTATGCTTTTGATGATGTTTTATTAGTACCGGCACATTCTGAAGTTTTGCCTAAAGATGTTAGTTTGACGACCAAATTAACGCGTAACTTAAATTTAAATATCCCGCTAGTCTCTGCGGCTATGGATACTGTTACGGAAGCAAGAATGGCGATCTCTTTGGCGCAAGAGGGAGGAATTGGTATCATTCATAAAAATATGACACCAGAACATCAGGCCAGTCGTGTTGCCAATGTAAAACGTCATGAATCAGGTATTGTAAAAGATCCAATCACGATTGGTCCAGATGCCAGTGTTCGCGAATTATTAGCAATTACACAACGGCGTAAAATATCTGGAGTTCCGGTAATTGAGCATGGTAAAGTAGTTGGTATCGTTACTAATCGCGATGTGCGTTTTGAAACTAATTTAGAACAAGCTGTACGTAATATTATGACACCGCGTGAGCGTTTAGTTACAATATTAGAAGGTGATTCAGTTAATTATGCCAAAGAACTAATGCATAAACATCGTCTTGAACGAGTTTTGGTGGTGAATCAAAACTTTGAACTACGCGGTTTAGTTACGGTTAAAGATATCACTAAAAATGTGGCTTATCCATTGGCAAGTAAAGATGATTTAGGGCGTTTGCGAGTAGGTGCGGCGGTTGGTAGTGGTGGTGACACAGAAGAACGTGTATCTCTATTGGCCGCTTCTGGGATTGACGTTATCATTGTTGACACTGCCCATGGACACTCGCAGGGGGTAATAGATCGTGTGCGCTGGATTAAAAATAATTTTCCGCATATTGAGGTTATTGGTGGAAATATCGCAACTGCTGCTGCAGCAAAATCTTTGGTTGATGCAGGAGCTGATGGGGTTAAAGTTGGAATTGGTCCAGGATCTATTTGTACCACGCGTGTGGTTGCTGGAGTAGGGGTGCCTCAATTATCAGCAATTGCCAATGTCGCCGATTATTTGGCTACCTCTGGAGTTCCGGTAATTGGTGATGGTGGGATCCGTTTTTCTGGTGATGTAGCTAAAGCTCTTGCTGCTGGTGCGGCTTGTGTTATGCTCGGTAGTATGCTTGCTGGTGCTGATGAAGCTCCCGGTGAAATTGAGCTTTACCAAGGGCGTAGTTATAAATCTTATCGTGGTATGGGATCGCTTGGTGCAATGAGTAAAGGTTCTGCTGATCGTTATTTTCAAGAAAAAGATGCTGGAAATGATAAATTAGTCCCAGAAGGGATTGAGGGACGGGTTCCTCACAAAGGTTCTTTAAATTCAATAGTTCATCAACTTTTAGGTGGTTTACGGGCATCAATGGGCTATTTGGGTTGTGCAACAATTGCAGATATGTATCGCTATGCAGAGTTTGTTGAAATTACTGCTGCAGGGATAAAAGAATCACATGTTCATGATGTGCAGATTGTTAAAGAAGCTCCAAATTATAATATTGGTAGCTAGAGTTAAATTGGTTTATTTATTTTATTAAATTAAATTTTAGATAGGGTTTAAAGATGTTTAATGTTGTTGAGAAACACCAGAAGGTGGTCAAAGGGATTATGATTGTGATTGCTAGTACTTTCGTGGTATGGGGCGTTAGCGGTTATTTTGGTATGGGTGGCGATGATGGTTATGTTGCTAAAGTTGGCA
>Ga0214919_10007668_pt1 | contig 14480 bp, 14 predicted proteins | sample LL1503_MetaG_FD_177994 | JGI IMG/M metagenome (GOLD analysis project Ga0214919, IMG submission 177994) | Freshwater microbial communities from Lake Lanier, Atlanta, Georgia, United States - LL-1503 | ecosystem: Environmental > Aquatic > Freshwater > Lake | place: USA: Georgia | collected...
GTAACTGATGAATATCCAAGCTTTTCTCTTTAATTCCTAACGTTCTTCAAGGATTAACGAAACCGAGTTAATGCACCAACGTTGATCTGTGGGTACTTCATACCCTTCGCCCTCAAAAACATGGCCTAGGTGTGAGCCACAGGCTGCACAACGAACCTCGGTGCGAACACGTGGAAATAGCGATCTATCTTCAATTAACTCGACAGCATCATCTGCTGATGGGGCATAAAAAGATGGCCAACCACACCCTGAATGAAACTTTGTTTCACTTCTAAATAATTCAGCTGCGCATGCTTTGCACTTGTATACGCCGACCTTGTCGGTGTCGGTGTACTCACCTGTAAATGGTCGCTCAGTAGCAGCGTTGCGCAAAACATCATATGAAAGTGGATCAATCTTTTCAGCTAGCTCTGTTTCATTGATCTTTACTGGATACTCTTTCTCGCTCATGCTTGTGCAACCTTTCGTGGGTAAGCAACACCTGTGCTTGAGTGACAGTCGTAACCATTTGGATTTTTCTTTAAATACTTCTGGTGGTACTCCTCAGCTTCATAATATGGAACACCATCTGCGCTAAGAATTTCAGTACAAATTTGATCCATACCTTCAGCGGTCAAAGCTGATTGATACTCGGCCTTTGAGGCGAGCGCAGTCTCCATTTGTTCAACATCAGTTGTAAAAATCGCGCTGCGGTACTGAGTTCCAATATCGCCACCTTGTTGATTCAGCGACGTTGGATCATGCATCGTCCAAAACTCTTCCAGCAATCGTTGGTATGAAACCTTTGTAGAATCAAAAACAACCTTCACCATTTCAGCATGGCCGGTAACTCCGGTGCACACCTGTTCATATGAAGGGTTTGGTCGAACTCCCCCCATATAACCGACAGAGGTTTCTAGAACTCCATCCATCTGCCAAAAACGTCGCTCTGCTCCCCAGAAACATCCAGTTGCAAAATATGCTGTTGAACTCATGCGCAGATTCTCGCAGTATGCACACATATCCGCACCCGCTGATAACCTTTATTTCTGACCCACCGAGCCCCCGTAGCTCAGGGGATAGAGCACTGCCCTCCGGAGGCAGGTGCACAGGTTCGATTCCTGTCGGGGGCACTTGAGATAGATCACGCTCAATTTAAAAATCTTTTTCATTTGATCCTTGTACTACGCCTCTACATCAGGGACAATTAAGACCTTGCACGCACAACTGTGTGTATTTCTAACTCTCTTGAACAACCTTCCCTAAGGAGACAAGTAATGGATTGGCGACATCAATCTGCCTGCCGCGATGAAGATCCAGAGCTTTTCTTCCCTGTCGGAAATACCGGTCCAGCCCTTACCCAAATTGAAGAGGCTAAAAAGGTTTGTAACCGCTGCATCGTAAAAGAGCCATGTCTTGCTTGGGCACTTGAGAGCGGTCAGGATGCTGGTGTGTGGGGCGGTTTATCTGAGGATGAACGTCGCGCTCTGAAGCGCCGCGCAGCACGTAACCGTGCACGTTTAATGGAGCAGCAAAACCAAATCTAAAGTGGGAAGCGCAGCTTTGCCTGTGTTCCTTGTTGTGTCGATTCCAATTTGAGCTCGCCCTTTAATTCATTTTCTGTGAGTGTACGAACAATCTGTAAACCCAAGTTAGATGAAGTGGTTAAATCAAATCCTTCAGGCAAGCCAACTCCATCATCTGAAATTGTCACTAGACCTTCATTGCTATAACGCTGCATCTCAATTCGCAGCTGTGTGCCGGATTCTGCCAAACCATGTTCAAGTGCATTGTGAATTAATTCTGTAACAACTAAAGACAATGGGGTTGCTACCCGAGATTCCAAGGAGCCAAGTTCGCCAGATCGTTGGATTGTTAACTGACCCATACGCGGGCTGAGCTCAAGAGCATGTGTAACTAATGAAGATAGAACCTCATCAAAGGCAACTGTAGTTTCACTGCTATTTGAGAGGGTCTCATGAACCAATGCAATAGATGCAATACGGCGAACCGCCTCATCAAGGGCTGCTGCTGCAGATGGATCCTCAATTCGTCGAGACTGTAGGCGCAAGAGCGCTGAAACAGTTTGCAGGTTGTTCTTTACGCGGTGATGAATCTCGCGAATCGTTGCATCCTTAGTCACCAGTTCTCGTTCACGGCGGCGGAGTTCAGTCACATTTTGAAGCAAAACAATTGCACCGATTCGATCATCTCGGTGAATTAATGGCAGAACCAAGAGATCAATCGTTGCACCCTGATTATCAATCTCAACTCGTCGTAAAACCTTGCCATTTAAACGGGTACGAACACCTTCTTCATGTGCATTTGGTGATGCGGTTACTACCTGCTCTGCCGCTTCACCTAGATTTCTGCCCTCTAAATCGCCACGCCAACCCATACGAGAAAATGCAGATTTAGCGTTGGGACTTGCAAAAGAAATCGCACCATTAACATCTAAACGAATTAATCCATCTCCAACTCGTGGAACGGGTTCAAATAATGATCCTGCATCCTTGTATGGGAAATTTCCTTCGGCAACCATTTGATAAAGATGATTTGCGATCTCGCGGTAATTTAATTCAAGCTTTCCAGGAGATCTCATCTGTTCAGCGTTGCGGTGACGAGAAATTACTGCGATGACTTGACCTTCAAAGAAAACTGGAATCGTTTCCTCTTTAATTAAAATCTCACCTACACGTTCTGGCTCGGTGTTTCTAATAATTTCCCCGCCAGAAAGTGCTTCATCAATATTTGGGCGTGCGCCCCACGTGACTTCATCGCCGATAACATCATTTACAAATACTGTGGCGGTCGTTGTGGGACGAATATGTGCAACAGCGATATGTCCGGTGGGCCAGACTTTTACATCTTTACGAATCGGTACCCACAAAATCAGATCTGCAAAGGATAAATCCGACAATAATTGCCAGTCGGCAACTAGCTCGCGGATTCGGTGGGCTTGATCAATCGTTACCGTAGTGCGGCCACCAAGCAAGTTATCTAGTTGAAACATTGTTAGATCCACTCCCCGCAGTGAATCTCGATTTCCTGGGTAGCAAACCAAACCAACTCATCATCGCCGTGATAGGCCAGCAGAGCACATTGAACTTGGCCCCAAGTAACAGCAGATTTCAAAGTTATTGAATCTTCATAACTTTCACCAATTTGAGATTGCTCAACCTCTATCGCCAAAACAATTCCAGGTGCCTTTTCAGAAAGGCGCAGATCTAATGCCTCTTCCCCTGCGGCTAGAGACAACAAGTACTCCAGCTCCTCCTCATCACAATCTGTATTGTCAGCGATGAACTGTGGGGTTGGAGCAAAGAGCTCATCTACCTCAATACTTTTCGAGTCGATAAAGGCGGCAAGATCCTTTTGGCTAATTGCCAGATATGCGCGCATTGGCTAATAGTAATAGATCTCAATTCTTTAATTCACGGGCCAAATCAGAGATCGATTTACGCATATTTGAGCGTTCATTGATCTCAATCAAGGTTGCATGCTCATCTATAGCTGCGGTGATCGCTCGTGGATCATTTCCAATACTTCGAATTCGAACCGGCTTTAACGCAGTGACACTTGTCAGAAACTTTGATTCAGCAAGATCACCTCGTTTTCCAGCCACCTTCATATTCATAACAAAACTCAACTTCGCTCTAATCGATGTTTGTTGCAAAAGTTCAATCACCTGATTGAGACGATGAAGTCCTATTTGATCAGCTCTAGATACAACCATTAACTCATCTGCTTGGTCGCAACACCATGTTGTCATGGTCGAAGTCCAACGTCGATCTGTTAAACGATTGGATAAGCCACTAATTGAACCTAAATCAACAACTATGTAATCAAACTCCGAACTAGCGCGCTCCATGAACTGTTCTATCTCATGGGCATGTTCTTGATCAATTTCGGCAAGAGAAAGATTGGGGGCAATTGTTTTCCAACTTCCTTCGCCATGAATATTGCGCATTGCAAGATAGGCGGCAACTGAAGGTGCTCTAAAATTTGCTTCAATGAGAAGCGTTGAAGCACCTAATACGCTCAGCTCCATCGCAAGATTCAAAGCTATGACCGTGCACCCTGTATAACTTCCGGCAGAACCCACCGCCACGACATGTGATTTTCTCTGCTGCCGAAATGTGTTTGTCTGTAATCGAAGCATAGGTGCGCGTACGAAGCCACGAACCAAGCTCACTAAATCCGTTACCGCAGTAGGCATCTCTTGCAAATGCTGCAGATCGGTACTTGTTTGGCGGGGCGACATAAAGCCAATGCTCTGCCTAGTTCGAGTAGTTAGCGCGTCCGCTCTTTCCCCCGTTAAACCCGGCAGATCTGATGCATACAACAACAGAGCACCACGTGAAATTTCAGGATTTGTGCTGATGTAACGATCCAGAGATTCCCAATCTATTGCGCGAAAAACTACGCTCCAGCCTTGTGCAAATAGGGTTCCCGCAACAAAACTTTCCGCCTCTGAGGAAGATATTGCTGTGATAACCGTTGGCATTTCACGCTCAGACATGAGAGCGCACCACGACTAGTCGACCCATAGAAGTTGCGCTCAATAATCGCAAAACTTGTGTCTCCTCAACTGCAAGCGTTATTCCAACATCACTTCCAAAGTTACTTCCGGCTTTGTCAAAACTCAGAAGGGTTACTCCCCCAAGAATTAATATGGGATCCACTGGTTCATCCCCATTTTGAGTATCTAAAACCCAGTAAATATCTACACCTTCACCAACTACTAATCCGGTTGCTAGATCAACGCCTCGCACGCTTATTGGTACGGCACTTGTTGACATGGCATTTGAAGCATTTGTTAGATCGCTTTTTGCAATAACTTGATTAATGTGAAGTTGTCGTGTCGCGACCATTCCAATCGGTTCAACTGATTTATTCATATATGAATCTGATGTTGAACTCAGATTCACATGCACAAGCGATAAATCAGATGCAGAAATCGTGTGACCTGGTGAGATTGATGAATTCACAACCCAATAATCACCACCCTTATTGGAAAAGGTTGCAATGAGAAAAGTGGATAAGAATGCCGCGATTATCAAGGTAATCGCTAATGGCAAACGTGAGCTTCGAGCCTTTTGTTTATGAGTCATGGGTGCACCCAAACGCCCCAGATCACATCTCGCAGATGTTTGTCCACAGTCATACTTAAGGTGGAGAATTTTTAAGCCACAAGTATGAGGAATAGCTTTTTATCCCAGTGAACTCTGCTCCCATGACAACTCAACCTGAATACGAACAGCTACCCACATTCGCACGGATCAATCTTCAACCGATTTCAAGTGACCCAGATGAGGATTACTTGCATCCGGTTTTAGAGATCTTTCGTCCTGTAGAACCACTGCTTCCGCCACGTAAGCCAAAGTTGTACTTGGTGCCTTCAACCTTTGGAGAAGAGTACGACGCTGAGTTTGCCCCTGAACCAACTTCAGCTGCCGATCTGCCCGATATCAATGAATTAATCATCATCTTTATCCATAACATCGTTGAAATTTGGGCTGGCCGTCGATCTGTCAATCAGGTTCAATCACTGTGTCACCACAGGGTATTCACCGAAATTCAAAGAAAAGCTGGTCGACAAAAAGAGATTGGCAGAATTAGAAAGAGTCGAATTACTCAACCACTTGATGGAATCTGTGAAGCCACCGTAACAATCAGATATGGCGAAAGGTTACGAGTAGCGGCAATTAGATTTGAAGGACAGGACCAACGATGGCTCTGTACTTCATTAACCTTGATTTAGTTTAAGCAGCTCCACCGTGGCAACGCTTGTACTTCTTGCCTGAACCACATGGACAAGGAGCGTTACGAGAAACATCACCACTTGTGTGGACACCTGTTTCATCAGCTGCTGTGTACTGCAAACCTGTAGCTGGAAGCTGCTTAGCTTCCAATCCTGGAGCTACAACTTCATTGCTTGAGCTCTCAACACTTACTTCGATGTTGAATAGGAAGCCAGCGATCTCTTCCTTAATTCCATCCATCATTGCAGCAAATAGATCGAAGCCTTCCTTTTGGTACTCAACAAGTGGATCGCGCTGCGCCATTGCACGAAGCCCAATACCTTCTTGCAGATAATCCATTTCGTACAAGTGCTCACGCCATTTGCGATCAAGAACAGAGAGCAAAACCTTACGCTCGAGCTCGCGCATTACTTCGGCACCTAGCGCCTCTTCACGGTTTGCATAGGCTGACTTGCAATCCTCTACAACGCGAGCAACTAGGAATTCACTATCTAACGCTGCTCGTGAACCAACTTCAGCGATCAAATCATCGATCGTGAATGAGATTGGGAAAATAGTCTTAAGCGCTGTAAATAGTGTCTCAAGATCCCACTCTTCAGCATAACCTTCAGCGGTCGCAGCTTGGATATATGCGGTCAAAGTATCTGAAACAAAGCGTGCAACCTGATCCTTAATATCTGCACCTTCTAGAACCAAGCGGCGCTCTCCATAAACAACGGTGCGCTGACGGTTCATGACATCGTCATACTTCAAAACATTTTTACGCATTTCAAAGTTCTGAGCTTCAACCTGGGTTTGAGCAGATCGAATCGCATTTGAAACCATCTTTGATTCGATCGGTGCATCATCAGGTAATCCTGCGGCAGATAAGAAGCGCTCAACCATTCCTGAATTAAATCGACGCATCAAATCATCTTGAAGTGAAAGGTAGAAGCGCGATTCGCCCGGATCTCCTTGGCGACCTGAACGACCACGTAACTGGTTATCGATACGACGTGACTCGTGACGCTCGGTACCTAGAACATAGAGACCACCTAAAGCAATTACCTCTTCATGTCCCTTTTCAACCGCAGCTTTTTGACGAGCAATCTCTGTTGGCCATTCCTTCTCGTACTCCTCGGCGTTGTCGACTGGCGAGATTCCGCGACGTTGCAATTCAAAGTCAGCCATGAACTCAGGGTTTCCGCCGAGCATGATGTCAGTACCGCGACCGGCCATATTTGTTGCAACAGTTACTGCGCCCTTTACACCTGCGCGAGCGATAATCGCTGCTTCGCGTTCGTGGTGCTTTGCATTCAATACCTCGTGTGGAACCCCTGCTTTGCGAAGAAATGCTGAAAGCTCTTCAGATTTTTCAACACTAACAGTTCCAACCAATACTGGTTGACCCTTGCGATGACGTTCAACAATATCTGCAGTTACTGCAGCAAACTTTCCTACCTCAGATTTGTACACCAAATCTGGTGAATCAATACGTTGCATTGTGCGGTTGGTAGGAATTGGAACAACACCCAGCTTGTAAATCTGGTGGAACTCGGAGGCCTCTGTTGATGCGGTTCCTGTCATACCTGACAATTTTTCATACAGACGGAAGTAGTTCTGTAAGGTAATTGTTGCCAGGGTCTGATTTTCATCCTTAATTTCAATGCGCTCTTTAGCTTCTAGCGCCTGGTGTAGACCTTCGCTATAGCGACGACCTGCCAACATGCGGCCAGTGTGCTCATCGACAATGAGAAGCTCGCCATTCATAACTACATAATCCTTGTCGCGCTTGAAAAGCTCCTTGGCGCGAATTGCGTTGTTGAGGTACCCAATCATCGGCGTATTAGCTGCCTCGTATAGGTTTCCGATTTGAAGCAACTCTTCTACCTTTGTAACGCCCTCTTCAATAATTCCACTGGTCTTCTTCTTCTCATCAACTTCGTAGTGAATATCGCGCTCCAACTTATTAACAAGGTTTGCAAACTCCACATACCACTTTGTTGCCTTGTCGGCAGGTCCGCTAATAATTAAAGGTGTACGTGCCTCATCAATCAAAATAGAGTCAACTTCATCTACTACTGCAAAGAAGTAATCACGTTGCACACATTCATCAAGTGACCATGCCATGTTGTCACGAAGATAATCAAAACCAAACTCATTATTTGTACCGTATGTGATATCCGCAAGATACGCCTCGCGACGTTCTGCTGGGGTCATGTTTGCAAGAATTACGCCAACTTTTAAACCTAAGAAGCGATGTACACGACCCATCCATTCGCTATCGCGCTCTGCCAAGTAATCATTTGTAGTAACAACATGAACTCCACGACCAGCCAGTGCGTTCAGATATGAAGGAAGAGTTGCAACTAAAGTCTTTCCTTCACCGGTACGCATTTCAGCGATATTGCCTTTATGAAGTGCCGCTCCACCCATTATCTGAACGTCGTAGTGACGCTGTCCAAGTGTGCGCTTTGCAGCCTCGCGAACAACTGCGAATGCTTCAGGCATTAATTCATCAAGGCTCTCGCCCTTTGAATATCGATCTTGGAAAAGTGTGGTTTGAGCACGAAGCTCTGAATCACTTAGCGCTGAGATGCGAGCTTCTTGGGCGTTAACCAAGTCAACGATCTTGCTCAAATCACGAAGGATGCGACCTTCGCCTGCACGCAAAATCTTGTCGAAAAAAGCTGGCATTGATTCTTACCTCTCATCGCGGGGCTGACCATATGGTGGAAAGGGGCCCCTTTTCACCCCCTTATCGTAGAGGTTGCGCCACGCAGGCGGTAACCGCGGAAACTGAGCCCACGGCGTGAAAACCCTGCGAATAAAGGGCTCTGGCCGCTTCTCGTAAGGTTGCACCAGTCGTTACGACATCATCAATAAGAATCAGCTCTCCACGAGTAATCGCATCCTTTTTTAGGATGAAGGCTCCACTCATGTTTGAAACTCTTTCAGAGCGGGTTAAGCCACTTTGATCCCTAACCCGTCGTGAAAGTTGCAAGCAATCATTCGACGCAATTCCTGTGCTTTTAGAGATCTGGTTTGTTAGGTCAACTATAAAGCTTCTCCCACGTCTGCGCTGTGAGCTCTTACTGGAAGGAATTGGCACTAATTGAAAGTAATGCGAATTGAGTTTTGCTTTTTCAAGCACATGGGTAATCGCAGTTACGAGTAATTGATCAGCACCTTTTAAAGAGCTCTCTTTTGCAGCCATAATTATTTTAGAAGCAGTTGGTGTATATAAAAGTGCAGAATGCACATTAAAGTCATCGATACGGGTCTTGTAATAATGAGGTATCCACTCACGCCTGCATTCAGTACAGATTGATATTCCAAGTCGATTGCAACCATAGCATCGCGTAGGAAAAAGTAGTTGCGAAAGCTCATCTAGCATTTTCATGCGTTAATGATTGATGAGCTACTTACAATTAAAAATTATTGTAAAAAAGCTGTGGAGATTAAGCCTTGTAATCCTCTGGTTGCAAAGAAATTAAGCGGCGATCAATTGACTCCCAAGTTTTACGAGGAAGGGTCAACACAAAGTGAGCACCTCTGCCAGGGCGACCCCATGCCTCTAGTTCACCATTGTGCAAACGTGCATCTTCTAGAGCGATCGATAATCCAAGTCCTGTACCTCCACGTGTTCGGGCGCGTGAAGGATCAGCCCTCCAGAATCGATCAAAGACCCGTGTCAGTGCGTTTTCATCTAAGCCAACTCCATAATCGCGAACGCCAACAGCAACATCATTCTCGCTTGCAACTATCTGTACATCGATCTGAATCTCTTCAGCATGATCAATTGCATTAGCTAAAAGGTTGCGCAGGATGCGCTCAACTCGGCGAATATCAGCCTTAATCATGATTGTAGGCTCCGCGGACTTAATGTAAATCTGAGTCTTACGCTCTTTTGCAACCAGCGCTAAATCTTCAGCACAACGATTAACTAACTGCACAATATCGAAATCAACCGCTTCAAGAACTGCCACTTCGGCATCAAAGCGAGAGACTTCTAGTAAATCTTCAAGTAAGCGCTCAAAGCGATCTAGTTGTGCAACCAGTAACTCTGCACTTCGAGAAACGGTCATATCAAAACTATCTTTGGATGCGTGGATAACTTCAGATGCCATTCTTAAGGTGGTTAATGGAGTTCGAAGCTCATGAGAAACATCTGAAACAAAGCGCTGCTGTACTCGCGACAAATTTTCAAGTCGTGCAATCTGCTTTTCTAGTGACTCTGCCATCTCATTAAAGGCATGGCCCAAGGTAGAAATTTCATCTTGTGAATCCACCTTCATTCGCTGCCTAAAATCACCCGCGGTGAACTCAGTTGCAATACGTGCAGCTTCGCGCACTGGTCGCACAACCTGCCTTACTACAAGCCAGGTAATCAATGCGATAAGCAAAAGTAAAACAATGCCAGCTACCAATAGATAGTTGTTGATAAGGTCTAAGGTTTTTCGTTCACTTGCCAAGGAAAAAACAATGTACATCTCGTATTGTCCTGCATTAGGAATCTGCACCTTTTGCCCAACTGCAAGGCCGGGCGCAGTTCCTCCTGCTGTGTACCTCATAGTCGTGTACTGCCAAACTGGATCTTTATTTTGTCGCACACGCTTGCTCAAAGAATCTGGAATGGATTGTGGGTCCAAGAGATTTGAGGAGATGTCATAGTTTCGATCCAAATTATTTCCTGGACTTCGCTTAAAGACGACCTCTCGAGTATTTTCATTTGAGGTCAAAGTTGTCGCTGAACTAACCACATCATCAACTACTTTTTGAACTACCGAATCCTTTTCTCCGTCTGCAAGTAGGAAGCGGTATTCGGCTGTGTAGATAGTTGAACGTGCCTCAGTTAACGCAGAATTGAGATTTACCTGCTTGATACCGTTCGAAAGTCGAGAATTTAAGGCTGATCCTGTAATCCACACAACTCCAAGTGAAAGTATTACCGTGGAAAGAATTACCTTGAAAGCTAGGGAGTTACGAACAATCCAGAGTATGCGGCGCATAATTAGGAACCGCCCATTACTCCAGCTTTGTAACCAACACCGCGAATAGTGATGACGATTTCGGGATGCTCTGCATCATGTTCGATCTTTGAACGCAGGCGCTGAACGTGAACGTTTACTAAGCGGGTATCTGTTGAATGGCGATATCCCCACACCTCACTGAGCAATGCATCGCGAGTAAATACTCGACCCGGCTCTTTTGCAAGTGCGACAAGTAGGTCAAACTCAAGCCGCGTTAATTGAATCTGCTTTCCTGCCCGAAGTACTTGATGTGCTTGTACATCAATTGCAAGATCGCCAATTGTAAGCAATCCAGAAACATCGGCATTTGTTCGGCGAAGTCGGGTTCGGATTCGAGCAATTAATTCAGATGGATGACGAAATGGCTTGACCATGTAGTCATCAGCGCCTGCTTCTAAACCTTTAACAACATCTTGAGTATCACCTTTAGCTGAAAGCATGACGATTGGAACCATTGATTCTGCACGAATCAATTTGCATACTTCGATTCCATCAAGGCCTGGCAACATAACATCCAACAAAACTAAATCTGGTGGGTTGTTATGAAATACATCCATCACCTCATCGCCACGGCTTACTAGATCTACGTCGATGCCGGCACCTGTTAAAACGATGCCAAGCATCTCCGCAAGATCCTGATCGTCATCGACGACCATAACTAAAGTCATTAGCTACCGTGCTCCCAAGAGTTCAGGTACATATCCTGTGCAGGAGTTAGAACGTCAATACGTCCACCCATGCTAATCAACTTGAGTGATGCAACTTCCTTGTCGATGTATGAAGGAACTTCATGAACACCAGGCTTCAAGTTCTTTGCTTCCTTAACAAGGTACTCAGCTGTTAGCGCTTGATCAGAGAATGACATATCCATAACAGATGCTGGGTGACCTTCAGCTGCGCCCAAGTTAACAAGGCGACCTTCCGCTAGAAGTAGTAAGCGACGCCCATCTGCCAACACATACTCATCTGTCTGGTGGCGCATCTTTGAGTTCTTTGTCTTTGCGTTCTGCTCAAGCCAAGCAACATCGATTTCAATATCAAAGTGACCTGAGTTAGCCATGATCGCGCCATCCTTCATTACTGCAAAGTGCTCATCACGCAGTACATCGCGGTTTCCGGTTACAGTGATGAAAACATCGCCAAGCTTTGCTGCATCGATCATTGGCATTACGCGGAAGCCTTGCATCATTGCATCAAGTGCCTTAGTTGGGTCGATTTCAGTAACGATTACATCAGCACCCATTCCCTTTGCGCGTTCTGCAACACCCTTACCGCAGTATCCAAAGCCAGCTACAACTAGTACGCGACCTGCAAGCAGGAAGTTAGTTGCACGGAATACAGCATCCAAAGTTGATTGACCTGTTCCGTAACGGTTATCAAACATGTGCTTTGTATCTGTGTCGTTAACAGCGATCATTGGGAACTGAAGTGCGCCATCCTTAGCCATCTGGTTAAGACGAATAACGCCAGTTGTTGTCTCTTCACAACCACCAGTGATGTTTGGAATCAATTCTTTACGAGTTGTGTGAAGTGTGTTCACAAGATCGCAACCATCATCAAATACTTGATGAGGTTCGATATCTAGTGCAGCGTTGATGTGCTTGTAATAGCCATCACGATCAACAGCGTTTCGAGCGAAAACTGAAATACCGTATTCGTGAACTAGAGCTGCTGCAGTGTCATCTTGTGTCGACAATGGGTTTGATGCGCAAAGTGCGATCTCCGCACCGCCTGCCTTTAGTACTCGCATCAAGTTAGCTGTCTCAGTTGTTACGTGCATGCATGCAGAAATTCGGACACCTGCAAATGGTTGTGACTTTTCAAAGCGCTCACGAATCTGTGCAAGCACCGGCATGTTGCGCTCTGCCCACTCAATGCGCTTGCGACCTTCTGCTGCAAGTGATGCATCAGCGATGTCATGCTTTGGAAGAGTTGCTGTTACTGGAACGTTCACGAAAATCTCCTTACGAGGTAATCAAATAAATGTTTGGATACCTAATACGTAGGGCTCTACTTTGCTAGGCGGCTATGGGCAAAGATTACCGCGGGCGGTTGAAAAGGTCGTAATGGAAAACGGGGATTAGCCACGAATAAGGGCGAGAACCGCATCACGCACAGACTCCATTTGAGCCTGAGATGAAGCCTCAACGTTAAGTCGAAGCAGGGGTTCTGTATTAGATGGTCGAAGGTTGAACCACCAGGTATCACCGTTAACTGTTAAACCATCGAGATGATCGATGGTGACCTTTTCAGAGCCGTAACTCTTCTCAACTAGCCCTGTTGCAGCCTTTGTATCAGTTACCTTTGAATTGATTTCACCACTTGCGAAATATCGAATATACGGAGCTAAGAGTTCAGACATTGTCTTTGTGGTCTCGCCTAATGCTGCGATTGCATGAAGGGCAGCTAATGCACCCGAGTCTGCACGCCAAAACTCTTTAAAGTAGAAATGTCCTGAATGCTCTCCGCCGAAGATCGCACCACTTTCAGCCATCATCTGCTTGATATATGAGTGACCCACACGGCTACGTAATCCAACTCCCCCATTTTCATCAATAACCTCTTGAACAGCACGTGAAGAAATCAAGTTATAGATTATTGAAGCACCTGGATGTTTAATCAATTCACGATGTGCAATCAGTGCGGTAAGTGCAGATGGATTTACAGCAACACCGCGTTCGTCAACTAAGAAGCAACGATCGGCATCTCCATCAAAGGCCAGACCAAGATCTGCTTTGTTATCTTTCATGGCCTGCTTTAGATCTGTCAGAGTTGTTTCATCCAGTGGATTTGCCTCGTGGTTAGGGAAGGTCCCATCTAACTCAAAGTACATAGGGATAACTTCACAATTAAGGCGCGCAAATATTGCAGGAGCTGTATGCCCTGCCATTCCGTTACCTGCATCTACAACAATCTTTAGCGGGCGAATATTCTTAATATCTACAAGGGTTAAGAGATGATCGACATACTCTTCCAACATATTGCGTTCTTTTTCAATGCCCACATTTCGAAGAGCAATTGGTGAGCCCTCGCGAACAAATTTTTCAATAGTTACGAGCCCAGACTCTTTTCCTATGGGGCGTGCATTGCTGAGGCACAACTTAATACCGTTGTATTCGGCTGGGTTATGGCTTGCTGTAAACATTGCGCCTGGCATCCCAAGCTTTCCTGAGGCGAAATACAACATATCTGTAGATGCTAAACCGATACGTATTACATCCATACCTTGCGAGGTAACCCCAGCGGAAAAGGCTTCGGCAAGTATCGGAGATGATGGACGCATATCCTCGCCAATAACAACGGTTCCTGGTTCACGTTCAATCTGTAAGAAACGTGCAAATGCTACGCCCGTTGCGAATGCAAAATCTGCATCAATTTCAACATCCACTAAACCACGAATGTCATAAGCTTTAAAAATATGTGCAAACTCGTCCATTATTTTTTCTTACGATGGAACAGCGCGAAGGTGACCGCGGCGACCAATTTGCTGTTGAGCGTTTGCACTTTCAGTTGGTGCATCAACTTCAATTTCTCGCGATGCAACTTCACGGACCGCATCTGCAATCGCCATCAAATCATCATCTGTTGGTCCCTGCATCTGCCCATCAAGCTCCTGCTTAATTACATTCCACCCATGTGGAACCTTTAAACGTGCTCCATGCACTGCGCAAAGGTCGTAGGCATGTGGCTCTGAAAATGTAGCAAGTGGTCCAACAACCGCAGT
>Ga0214919_10007670_pt1 | contig 14479 bp, 8 predicted proteins | sample LL1503_MetaG_FD_177994 | JGI IMG/M metagenome (GOLD analysis project Ga0214919, IMG submission 177994) | Freshwater microbial communities from Lake Lanier, Atlanta, Georgia, United States - LL-1503 | ecosystem: Environmental > Aquatic > Freshwater > Lake | place: USA: Georgia | collected 2015-03-15
GTCCACGTCCAGCACCGCCACGCGCGCAAGGCCGCTGCTGCGCAGATGCTGGGCGGCCAGCGCCGCGTTACTTAAAAAGCAGTAGCCACCAAAAAAGTCGGCCCCCGCATGGTGGCCGGGCGGGCGGCTCAGGGCAAAGGCGACGCGCCCGCCAAGGGCCACGTGTGCGCCGCGCTCAGGGCGCATTGGGCCCCGGCACGCGCGGCCAACCAAGTGCCCGCGGTGAGCGGCGTACCGGCGTCAAACGAATACAGGCCCATGCGGGCGGCAAAGTTGTCGGGCTCAAGGTCGGTGCGAAAACCGCGTGTGGGCCACACGCTGGGCAGCGCGTCGTGGGCTGCGTTGGCGGGGTCAAGGGCCACCCATTGGTCCCACGCAGTTTCTAAAAACTGCAGGTAACGCGAGCTGTGCACGCCGGCCAAGGCCACGGCGTCAAAAGGCTGCGGGGCGTGCACCGTGCCCAGCTTGCGCCGCTGTAACTCGGCCAGCACGTGGTCGGCCCGCGCAGGCACTTCGTGACAAGGCACCAGGGCGCCACGGTACATCTCAAACTGGCCTTGGTGCAGGGCGTGGTGGGGGTTATAAAAAGTTTTCATGTTCGGGGAATGTGCGTCGTTTTGCAAAGGAGGTGCAAGCGGTTTTTGACTCAACTTAGAAATCGAATTTTTTAGTATCCGCGTCTTCATCAAATAAAGTGTTTACATCATCTTTTTCATTGCCATATTAATGATTATTTATCAAAGTTGTAACTTGTTTTTCCTGATTTCTTCCGTAGACTTGTTTGTACGCAAGGGCATAGGCTCCAAGCGGCTTGGCCCTGGCGGGCAACACTTACCGAGGAGGTTTACCACAATGAAAAAATGTAACTTTAGTCCCCACCGAGCTGCCGCGCTTTGCCGCGCGTTGGGCCCACCGTCAAGCGGCACACCAGTTGATGTGGCCGCGAAAGCGGCATCCATACCGGCCAAATTTTCGCGCCAATTGGCGCATGTCTTTTAGAAATTTCCCTTTTTTACTTTGAAAGAAATCACCATGAAAAAGCAATTGAAAAACCTATCCAAAGCCCTTGTTGCAGTTGCCGCCCTTACACTGGCAACTGGTAGCGCATTCGCCCAACTGTCGGTAAGCGGGACAACTGTGGCATCAACTTGTGCAATAGGCTTCTCCTCCACTGTGCTCGGCGCTGCGACATCGACGCTCACCCTTACTGCATTGCCGGCTTTGTCGTTCACACAAGCTAACGCGCTCACGGCTGCAGGGCCCATCGTTGACAGCCTCCATAAAGCTACCTTTTTCGTAAAGCCGACGGCGACTACTTGCATTTCTGCCGGCGGTGCGGGGACTTTCAATGTGCGCTTTTCGACAACCACCCCTGACACTACCGACGTAACGAAAGCCAAGAACACCGCAACTACTTTGGCCGCGAACAATATAGTTATCGACTTGGTGCCCACCGTACCAACCGCCTTTGCGACATCCCTTACGGGAATGGACCTCACTAGGGCAAGTGCAGCTTCCCAACACGGCATGCCCTCAGTAGCAATTGCAACCGGCAGCTTTTCAGTGGATGCAAGGTACTGGAAAACAAGTGCTGTCACTACTACTGGTACAAATGTGGCTGGCGTGTTCGTTGCCACTGCTGAATACCAATAAGCTAGGGGAGTTTTGCATTCTCGGTTGCTTGAGAAGCCACTAGCAATCAATTGGTTGTTCCCACTTGCCCAGGCAACGCGATCGCTTTGTCTGGGCAAATTTTTTGGTGGACTTTTTCCTTAAACCGAGCCGCTCTCCAACTGACGGATTAGTTTTTAATTGCTACGGAACCCACCATGCCATCCAATAGATCCCCGTGGTACGAGCAATGCGCTGTTGCATGGCGCTGCGGTTTGACACTGTTTTTGTACGTATCTTGCCTATCCATCGGGGCCGATGCAGCACGAGCCGACATGGTGATTGAGCGTACCCGGGTTATTTACCCCGAAGGGCGGCGCGATGTTCAAGTCAACTTGAGCAACACGTCAGTCGACAGCGCTACCTTTGTGCAGCTATGGCCAGACGATGGTACGGACAACCCCGATATTGAAGCTATATCCGTTCCGTTTTTATTGAGCCCACCGACTGCGCGCGTGGCGCCCAATGGGCGGCAGGCTGTACGACTGGCGTTTACGGGTGAGCCGCAAAAACCCGACCAGGAATCGTTGTTCTATTTCAATATGTTAGAGCTCCCTCCCCGATACACAGGGCCCGATGACGTGGCCAGGCTGACATTTGCCCGGCGCACCCGCATCAAAATGTTCTTCCGGCCCAAGGGCCTCAAAGGCGACCAGCTTCAAGCCATGAAGCAATTGCAGTGCAGCCCCTCAAAGGTAGACGGCGACTGGACACTGGAGTGCTACAACCCCAGCGGCTTCCACCTTTCTTTTTTTGGGTTCAGCTTGGGCAATGTGGGCGAAAAAGTAAATGCAAACGACCAGGGCGGCATGATCAAGCCGCTGGAGCGCGCACAATTCGCGCTCAAAGGCTATGACAAGCTGCCCCAGCCCTTGACGACGCTGGCGGTTGACTATGTCAACGACTATGGCGCTGTCACCACCCTAGAGTCCACGCTTAAGGCCAAGCCCTAGGCACTGCGAACCGGCATCGCGTGGCCATGTCCAATTCCGTCACCCAATCTGCGCCTAAGATACTTCTGATGTTGTGCGGCATGTGCGGCGCCACAAGTACCATAGCAGCGCTCCCCAGCAGCAGCTCCGTCCGGTCTGAGATCGAGGTAACTTCGGTCGCTCCGTCGGCCGTATTTGTCGATGTGCTCGCCGTTTCCCCCACCGGCTCTGCCGACATCGCCACCCTGACCTTGCGCGGCCAGGCGCGCAAGGGCCAGCGCATCGTGCTGGCGCAACGAGGCTTTGTATTTTTTGAGCAAACCCTTCTACGCGACGGCCCTTTTGTGATCAAAGAGGTGGTGCCGCTCAACGAACGACTGCCGGTGGTCTTTGTGCTGATCGACCCCGATGGCACGCAAGAAAGCACCCGTTTTTCCCTGCTGGCCGGTCAGCGCCACGCGCTGGGCACCAACGCGCAGACCACGCCAGCCGAGCCAGCGCAGGCCAAAGCCGGCACTAGCCCGGTGGCAGACGACAACGACGCCCCCGAGTTTGACGCCAGCTTTTTGCTTGGCAGCGCCCTGCGCAACCTCAGCCCTGCACAACTGCGCAGCCTGGGCCGGGCGCGCCCTGGCAGCTACCTGGCCGAGGTGTTTCGCAACGATCTGCCGATGGGCAAGTTCGACGTCAAGTTCAGCCGCCACCCCACCAAGGGTGAAGCGCTGGCCTGTGTGTCCCCTGCGCTTTACCAGCAATTGGGCGTGGACCTGCGCTACACCAGCGGACAGGGCAAAGACCTGCTCAAACCCACCAAAGACCGCACCGACCTGCCTGACTGTTTGTTCATAGAAGACTGGCTATCAGGCGCTAGCTCAGACTTCAACCTCGGTGAGCTGCGTCTGGACATTGCCGTACCCCAGGCCTATGTCACGCGCGAAAACCTGCGCGCCGTGCCGCCCGAGATGCTGGACCAGGGTGAGACCGCCGCCTTTGTGAACTACGGGCTGAACAGCTACAGCGCGCAAAGTGGCGACAGCCGCACCGAAAGCCAGTTTTTGAGCCTGAGCACGGGCGTCAACCTGGGGCCGTGGCGTGCGCGGCAAAGTAGCTACTTGTCCAAAGACGCCAGCGGCGCCACCCAAACTGTAAACGGCGAGCTGCTGCTCAAGCGCAGCCTAGTCGGCTGGCAGGCCAACCTGGCGCTGGGCCAGACCAGCACCTGGAGCCCGGTGCTGGGCTCCACGCCCATTACGGGGGTACGCCTTGGGTCCGAAGAAATGCTGCTGCCCGACGACGAGCGCAGCTTTAACACCGTGGTGCGCGGCGTGGCGCGCGGCAATGCCACGGTGCGCATACGGCAAAACAATGTGGTGTTTTTTGAGCAAAACGTACCGGCCGGTCCATTTGAGTTCACCCGGCTCTACCCGCCGGCTACCCTGGGTGACCTGCAGGTGACCGTGAGCGAGGCCGATGGCTCGGAAACCCGCTCTGTGGTGCCCTACGCCTACAACGGCGGCAAACTCAACCCGGGCTCGTACCGCTACAGCCTGGCCGTTGGCAACTACCGGGGCGGCAACAACGCGGCTGAGACGCCGCTGCTGCACGGCTACGTGCGCTATGGGCTGGACGACACCTGGACGCCCGCGCTAGAGGCCATTGGCAGCGCAAACTACCAGGCCCTGGGCTTGCAGGCCAGCGTGTACAACAAGTTCGGCACGTTTTCGGCCAGCACCCAGTTGGCGCGCCAAAGCGCTCCCCAGGAGCAAAGCGGCGCGGCCTATAACGCCTACTACTATGCGCCCCCGATCGGACCGGTCAACCTGTACGGCGGCCTGACCTACCAAACCGAAAACTACGTGTCGCCCAACACGGGCCTGGGCCAGCTCACCAGCACCAGCGTGGGCGCTGCCGTAAGCTTCGAGAGCAGCAGCTACCTGGGCCTGAGCCTGAACATGGGCGGCTATGGTGGCCTGTACGCCAACGCCCGACGCCAGACCAACTGGAACCAAAGCGCCGCACTCGAGCAATACAGCCTGGGCTACAGCCTGTTTCGCAATTGCATGTTTTTTAGCGCCAACCTAGACCGCAGCAGTGCGGGCTTTGCGGGAGGCAGCGTAGATACGGTGCGATTGTCAATTAGCGTGCCGCTGGACGTAGGCAGCAACAAAGGCTGGCTGGCAGGAAGCGCGTCACAAACTGCCGGCTCGGGTGTGGCGCAAACCCTGAGCTACAACGGCAACAGCGAGGACAACAGCCTGAGCTATGGCCTGAGCCAAAGCGGCCAGGACGGACAAAGCAGCTCCGGCGGCTCAGTGGGCTACCAGCACCCCTACGGCTTTGCCGGGGTGTCGCTGAGCACCGGCAACAACTTCAGCCAAAGCGGCCTGGGCTTGAGCGGCAGCCTGGTGGCGCACCGTGGTGGCCTGACGCTGGCGCCCCCGGTAGGCGACACCTTTGCCATTGTGGAAGTGCCCAACGGCCAGGGCGCACGCGTTAACGGCAGCAACGCGCAGGTCAACAGCAGCGGCTACGGCGTGGTGTCTTACCTGTCGCCCTACGGTTTTAACGATGTGGCGCTGAACCTAGAAAACGCCCCCATGGACCTGGAAGTGGACACCGCCAGCCAACGCGTGGCGCCGCTGGACGGGTCTATCGTGCTGCTGCGCTTCAAGGCCAACCGGGGCCGGCCGCTGCTGCTGCAACTAACGCTGGACAAAGGTGGCAGACTGCCCCTGGGCGCCAGCGTGCTCGACGAGCAAGACCAGGAAGTGGGCCAGGTAGGCCAGGCCAGCAAAGCGGTGGTGCGGGTGAAGGCCGACGCTGGCAAGCTGACCGTGGTATGGGGCGACAAGCCCGAGCAGCGCTGCTCGCTGGACTACCAACTAGGCGCCAAGAACGTGGCCAACGCCAGCGGTATGACGCCATTGGCGCTGACCTGCAAGCAAGCCACACCCGAGGCATTGGCCAAGGTTTGAGCGTTGCGCCTAGGCGCCCACGGCAACTAACGCCCCAATACCCCCGCCAGCGCCACCCCCGTGTGCGTACCTAGGCGCACCACGTCTTCGGGCGTGGCGGCGGCCACCACGCGCCCACCGCCGTTGCCGCCCTCGGGACCGAGATCAAGCACCCAGTCGGCTTCGGCAATCACGTCCAGATCGTGCTCGATGACGACCACGCTGTGCCCGCCGCGCACCAGGCGGTGCAGCACATGGATGAGTTTTTCCACATCCGCCATGTGCAGGCCCACGGTGGGTTCGTCCAGCACGTAAAGGGTGTGGGGCGCCTTGTTGCCGCGTTTGCCAATGTCGTCGCGCACCTTGCTAAGCTCGGTGACCAGCTTGATGCGCTGCGCCTCGCCGCCGCTAAGCGTGGGCGAGGGCTGGCCCAGGGTGAGGTAGCCCAGGCCCACGTCTTTGAGTAATTGCAGGGGGTGGGCGATAACCGGCATGGCGGCGAAAAATTCGACCGCTTCATCCACCTCCATTTGCAGCACGTCGCCGATGTTTTTTCCGCGCCAGGTCACAGCCTGGGTTTCGGGGTTAAAGCGCGCGCCCCGGCAGGTTTCGCACAGCACTTTCACGTCCGGCAAAAAGCTCATGCCAATGGTGCGTATGCCCTGGCCTTCGCAGCCAGGGCAGCGGCCCTCGCCGGTGTTGAAGCTGAATCGGTTGGCCGCGTAGCCGCGCGCCTTGGCCTCCAGCGTGTCGGCAAAGAGTTTGCGGATGGTGTCCCAAAAGCCGATGTATGTTGCCGGGCAGGAGCGCGGAGTTTTGCCAATCGGGGTTTGGTCCACTTCGAGCACGCGGTCTACGGACTCAAAGCCGCTGACGCTGCTGCAGCCGGCCCAGCGGATTTTTTCGCCAGCGTCCAGCGCGTCGCGTCCGGCTTTGGTACTGCGCTTTTGCACGCCGGTTTGCACATTGGCCAGTAACACGTCACGCGCGAGCGTCGATTTGCCTGAGCCTGAAACGCCGGTAATCGCCACCAAGCGTTGCAGTGGAATATGGGCGGTGACGTCTTGCAGGTTGTGCAGGTTGGCGCCGGTGACGGTGAGCCAGTCGATTTTTTGGGCTGATGCGCTTGCTGGGCTGGCAACGGGCGCCGGCTGCATTTGCTGCACAACTGCCAAATCGGCATCCACCCCGGGGGCGCCCGCTGCTGCGCCAGACATGTGGGCACTGCGGCGCTCTACCAGTGCGGCGTAATCGGCGGCTTCGCGGCTACGAACGGCCAAGTCGGCATTGGCTAGTTCACTGGTCGTTTGTTGCGCGGCGGCCACCGCAGCCTTTGCCGCTTTGGCGCTGAGTTTTTTGCTCGGTTGCGCCGCGTACCCCACGGAGGATAGCGGCACAGACGTCTCAAATGAAGCCATTGCACGCCGCACACCCAAAGGATGGCGCATCGCATGCAACAAATAGCGCCCGGTTTGCGACTCGGGCGCGGCCTGCACATCGGCCACCGAGCCTTGCGCCACCAGGCGGCCACCGCGTTTACCGGCGCTGGGGCCAATGTCGATGATGTGGTCGGCAGCGCGTATGGTGTCCTCGTCGTGCTCTACCACCACCAGGGTGTTGCCCTTGTCGCTCAGGGACTGCAGGGCGCCCAATAGAATTTTGTTGTCGCGCGCGTGCAGTCCGATGGTGGGCTCATCAAGCACGTAGCACACGCCTTGCAGGTTGCTGCCCAGTTGCGCGGCCAGGCGGATGCGCTGCGCCTCGCCGCCGCTCAAGGATGGTGCGCCCCGGTCCAGCGTCAGGTAGCCCAAGCCCACTTCTTCCAAAAACTCTAGGCGGCTTTTGATCTCGGGAACCAGGTCGCGGGCAATATCGGCCTCACGCTGGCTTAAGCCCCCGGCCAATTGCAGGCTTTGCACCCAGGCGCGTACGTCGCTCACGCTCAGGGCGGCGATGTCGGCAATGCCCACACCGCAAAAGCGCACGGCGCGCGCGGTGGGGTTTAGGCGCGTGCCGTGGCATTGCGGGCAGGCGACATCCAGCAGGTCTTCGATGTCGGCCTCGGCAAAGGTTTGCTCGCGGCCCTGGTTGTTGTCGTCTTTGACCGAATCGTCAAACACCTTGCGCTGGTCTTTGGAAAGCAGCAGGCCGGTGCCTACACAACCAGGGCACCAGCCGTGTTTGCTGTTGTAGCTAAACAGGCGCGGGTCCAGCTCGGTGTACGACGTGGCGCAGACCGGGCAGGCGCGCTTGGTGGAAAACACCTCGCAGTGGCCTAGGCCCACGGTGCTGGCGCCCTGCTCCATCGCTGCCCGCAATCCATCGAGTTGGCTCATGACATGGACTACGCCCTTGCCGTGGGTGAGTGCCGTGGCCAGGGCCGCGCGCAGCTGCGCTTCTTGCGCCGGGTACACATCCAGGCTGGCTACCGGCAGCTCGATGTGGTGCTCCTTGAAGCGGTCAATGCGCGGAAACCCGCTGGTGGGCACAAACTGCCCGTCAATGCGCAAATGGGTAAAGCCGCGCGGGCGCGCCCAGTCGGCCAGCTCGGTGTACACGCCTTTGCGCCCCACCACCAGCGGTGCAAGCAGGCCGATGTGCTGGCCCCGGTAGGTTTTGAGCAACTGCGCGGCGATGCTGTCGGCGCTTTGGGGTGCCACGGCGGCGCCGTCGTGGATGCAATGCTGCGTGCCCAGCTTGACGTAGAGCAGGCGCAAAAAATGCCAGACCTCGGTGGTCGTGCCCACGGTGGACTTGCGCCCGCCCCGGCTTAAACGCTGCTCAATGGCCACGGTGGGTGGAATGCCGTAGACCGCGTCCACCTCGGGCCGCCCTGCAGGCTGCACGATGGCGCGGGCGTAGGCGTTGAGGCTTTCGAGGTAGCGGCGCTGGCCTTCGTTGAACAGGATGTCAAAGGCTAGCGTTGATTTGCCGGAGCCGCTGACTCCGGTGACTACGCTGAATTTTCCTCTTGGGATGTTTACGCTTAGGGATTTGAGGTTGTGTTCTTTGGCGTTGACGATGCGGATATTGTTTGCGTTCCCCCCCTCACTCCCCCCGCCCTCTCTCGCCCCCAACGGGGCGAAAGAGGGAGCCTGAACAGCCACATTTGACCGCGCGGTTGTAGTGAGGGCAGCACTGGCCACCGCCAAATACTTTGCCGAGGGCTCGGCAACCTCGTGCACCACTCCCATCGCGGCGGCGTAGTCGCGTAGGGCTTTGCCGGTGTGGCTGGTGGGGTGGAGCAGCAGGTCTTCGGGGGTGCCGTAGGCCACTACTTCGCCGCCGGCGTCGCCGCCTTCGGGACCTAGGTCGATCAACCAGTCGCTGGCGCGGATGACGTCCAGGTTGTGCTCGATTACTACTAGCGAGTGGCCTACGTCCAAGAGCTTGCGCAGCGCGCGCATGAGCTTAGCGATGTCGTCAAAGTGCAGACCGGTGGTGGGTTCGTCCAGCATGAACAGCGTGCCCCGGCGCGCCAGCGCCTGGCGGCTGGCGCTGCTGGCTTTGGCGGCTTCGGCCAGAAAACCAGCCAGCTTGAGGCGCTGCGCCTCGCCGCCCGAGAGCGTCGGCACGGGTTGGCCGAGCTTGACGTATTCCAGGCCCACGTCGACGATGGGTTGCAGGGCGCGGATCACATCGCGATCATGGGCAAAAATTTGCGCTGCTTCGCTCACGGTCAGGTTGAGCACATCGGCCACGTTCAGCAGCACACTGGGCTGGGGGCCGGGCGTTTGGCGCTCAATCACCACCTCCAAAATCTCGGGGCGGTAGCGCTTGCCGTCGCAGTCGGGGCAGCGCAGGTAGACGTCGCTCAAGAACTGCATCTCGATGTGCTCAAAACCCGAGCCTGTGCAGGTGGGGCAGCGGCCATCACCACTGTTGAAGCTGAATTTGCTGGCGGTATAGCTGCGCTCACGCGCCAGCGGCGCCTGGGCGAACAGCTCGCGGATCGAGTCCCAGGCGCCCACAAAACTGGCCGGGTTGGAGCGCGCGGTTTTGCCAATGGGCGACTGGTCGACAAACACCACTTCGCTGAGCTGCTCGGCGCCCAGCAGGCGGCTGTGGGCGCCGGGGGTCTCAGTAGCTTTGCCGAAGTGGCGCAGCAGCGCCGGGGCCAGCACGTCTTGCACCAGCGTCGATTTGCCCGACCCGCTCACGCCGGTAATGCACACCAGGCGCTGCAGCGGTATCTCGACAGACACGTCTTTGAGGTTGTGTTCGGTGGCGCCTTCCAATACCAGGCGCGGCGTGTTGATGCCGACCATGCGCTTGAAGCCCATGCCCACTTGCTTGCGTCCGCCAAGGTAAGCGCCGGTCAGGGTGTCAGCGCCTTTGAGGTCTTCGGTGCTGCCGTCAAACACGATCTGGCCGCCCTTTTCGCCGGGGCCGGGGCCCATGTCGATCATGCGGTCAGCTGCCAGCATCACAGCCGGGTCGTGCTCCACCACCACTAAGGTGTTGCCGGCATCACGCAGGCGTTGCATGGCCACAATGATGCGGTGCATGTCTCGCGGGTGCAGGCCGATGCTGGGTTCGTCCAGCACAAACAAGGTGTTGACCAGCGAGGTGCCCAAAGCAGTGGTCAGGTTGATGCGCTGCACCTCGCCACCGCTGAGCGTGCGGCTTTGGCGGTCCAGCGTGAGGTAGCCAATACCGACTTCGCACAGGTATTTCAGGCGGGTGGTGATTTCTTCGAGCAGCAGTTTGAGGGTTTTGGTTTCTGCTTCGGAGGCAGCTGGAAGCGCGGACTGGGCCTGCAACAAGTCAAAAAACCTGCGCAGACGGTCCAGCGGCATGAGCATCATGTCGTGCAGGCACAGGCCGGGCAGACTTTCTAGCTGCGTGCGGTTCCACTTCACGCCTTGCGGCAAAAAGCGTTTGGCCGGGGGCAGCACCGTATCGGCCTGGGCTTGGTTGCCGATGCGCCACAGCAGGCTCTCGGTTTTCAGGCGTGCGCCGCCACAGGTGCCGCAGGGGGTGTAACTGCGGTACTTGGACAGCAGCACCCGGATGTGCATTTTGTAGGCCTTGGTTTCCAGGTACTCAAAAAACCGGCCCACACCAAACCAGTGTTGGTTCCACTTGCCGTTCCAATTCGGCGAGCCGGTGAGCACCCAGTGCTGCTGCTCGGGCGTGAGCTTGTACCAGGGCGTGTCGCGCGGAATGCCTGCGGCCTCGGCATGGCGCATCAGGTCATCCTGGCACTCTTTCCAGGCCGGGGTCTGCATGGGCTTGATGGCGCCCGCGCGCAGCGTGAGCTTGTCATTGGGAATCACCAGACCGTAGTCCACCCCCACCACGCGCCCAAAACCCCGGCAGGCCTCGCAGGCGCCCACCGCCGAGTTGAAGGAAAACATGGACGCAATCGGGTCGGTGTAACGACGGTCGCTGCTGGGGCAATGCAAGCCGGTGGAAAAGCGCCAATCGGGCGCAGGCGCAGCGGTGGCGTCACTTGCTGCATCCTCGTCCGGCACCACGTACACATTGAGCCGCCCACTGCCACGCTTGAGCGCCAGCTCAATCGCCTCCAACACCCGCGCCTTATCGGCACCTGCGATGCGAAAACGGTCGGCCACCACATCGAGCACCTTGCGCGCTGCAAGCAAATTGGGGTCAGATTCAAGCAAATTGGGGTCAGATTCCAATTTCCCTCGGAAATTGGAATCTGACCCCAATTTGCTTGACGCCAACTTGTTTGACCCCGGCTTACCGACCCCCAATTCACGCTCGGCGTGGATCCGGGTGAAGCCGCTGGCACTGAGCCACTGGGCCAGTTCCTCGGCACTGGTTTGGGCAGGAAGTTCAACCGGAAAGGTCAAGACCAGGCGCGGGTTGTTCTGGGCTTCAGCCAGACGCGCAAGTGCGGCGTAAATTGTCTCGGGCGTATCGTGTTGCACCGGCAGGGCCGTGTCTTGATCAAACAGGCTAGCGGCCCGGGAAAAAAGAAGCTTGAGATGGTCGTTAAGCTCGGTCATCGTGCCCACGGTGGACCGGCTGGAGCGCACAGGGTTGGTCTGGTCGATGGCGATTGCCGGGGGTACGCCTTCGACTTTGTCCACCGCCGGTTTGTCCATGCGGTCCAGAAACTGGCGCGCATAGGCGGAAAAGGTTTCGACGTAGCGCCGCTGGCCCTCGGCGTACAGCGTGTCAAACACCAGGCTCGACTTGCCCGAGCCACTCGGGCCGGTGACGACCGTCAGCTCACCGGTGCGGATGTCGAGGTCGAGGTTCTTGAGATTGTGCTGCCGCGCCCCGCGAATGCGGATGGTGCCTTGGGACATAGTGAATGCTCTCTGGAATGGGGAGCAGCATTCTAGGCAGTGGTGGGGTCAAGTTTGGAGTGCGTGCGCCAATTCTTGGCAGGCTTCGGGGCCGAGCGCGGCCTCGATCTTGGGCAAAAGCAATAGCAAGTCATCGCAACCAGTGGCCGACTCCACGGCCAGGTTCAGACGAAACCCCTTTAGGCCCAAGCTGGCCGTGAGCTGTGTGGCCAGGGGTTTGGCCAGTGTGTAACGCGCCTGCGCACTGCGCGTGGGGGGCAGCGAGGCTTCAACAGGGGGTGCGCTATCGGACTCCATGGCAGGTGGCTCTGCGCGGGGCGCTTCCAACGCAAGCACCAAACCACTCTCCAATAGATGCTGCACGTCGGCCCAGGTGGCGCCCAAGCCAGCCGTTGCAGCCAGTACCTGGTCGGCGGTCTTTATGCCGTCAAAAAGAATAAAGCAGGCACGCTGACAGGCAGAAAAAAGGGGCGAACGTTGCTTGAACGCTTGTTGCCCTTTTTCCGTTTTCGAGTATTGCATCCAAGCAAGTATAGGTACTCGCCATAAACAATATTGCTTTCGTTAATTTTATTTCGCTTCGCTGGCAGCCTGTACCGGTGCGGCGGCTGGCGCCTCGGTGTGTGCGGCGTCGCCGCCGTGCTTTTCACCGCCCATATCAATATCTCCACCCTTGCTCAATATATAGATCGCCAAGGCCGCAAACACGGCAAATCCCACTGCAATTTTCCACATAGCCATCCCCAAAAAAAAGGCCCTCACAAAGAGAGCCTGTAAATTACCCCGACCGCGAGGGCCGGGGCGTCAACTCAACTCAACTCAAGCACAAAGCATTAGTCGTTGGCGTAAATGTCCACATCCTTGGTTTCGCTAACGAACAGGCCACCGATCACGACAGTTGCACCCGCAATGATGACCGGGTACCAAAGCCCGTTGTACATATTGCCGGTCTGGGCCACGATCGCAAAAGCGGTGGTGGGCAGCAGGCCGCCAAACCAGCCGTTACCGATGTGGTAGGGCAAGCTCATGGACGTGTAACGGATGCGGGTGGGGAACATTTCAACCAGCATGGCGGCAATAGGGCCGTACACCATCGTTACCAACAACACCAGGTAGGTGAGGATGATGACCACGGTAACTTTGTCAAACTTGGCCATGTCCGCCTTGGCAGGATAACCAGCGGCTTTGAGCGCTGCACTCAGCTTGCCCGAGAAGACCGCGTCTTTGGCGGTTTTCTCGCCACTCAGGGCCTTTACGCTGGCGGTTGCGGCGCCGATGGCTTTGGCGTCCTTGGTCTCTGCGGCGTTCAGGTCGGCCAATTTCTTCTCAGCGGCTTCTTTGGCGGCAGCGATGTCCTCGGGCGTGACGACTGTCAGCACTTCGGTTTCACCCACTTTGATCACCGCAGGGGTTCCGGCAGGTGCCACCACGTTGTCGTAGCTCACCGATGCAGAGGCCAGCTTTTGCTTGGCGATGTCGCACGATGAGGTGAACTTCTTGGTGCCCGTGGGGTTGAACTGGAACGAGCATTCCGCAGGGTCGGCCGTAACCGTGACCTTGGCAGCGACTTGTGCAGCAGCCAAATCGGGGTTGGCGGCCTTGGTCAAGGCCGTGAACACCGGGAAGTAGGTGACCGCAGCCAAAAAGCAGCCGGCCAAGATGATGGGCTTGCGACCGATTTTGTCGGACAAGGCACCAAAGACGATGAAGAAGGGTGTGCCGATCACCAAAGAGATGGCGATCATGATGTTGGCCGTGGGGCCGTCCACCTTGAGCGCTTGGGTCAGGAAGAACAAGGCATAGAACTGGCCCGAGTACCAAACGACGGCTTGGCCGGCGGTCAGTCCAATGAGCGCCAAAATCACAATTTTCAGGTTTTTCCATTGTCCAAAGGCTTCGCTCAAGGGCGCTTTGGACGTCTTACCTTCGGCCTTCATCTTGGTGAAAGCGGGCGACTCATTCATGCTCAAACGAATGTAGACCGACACGCCCAACAACAAGATGGACACGATGAAGGGAACGCGCCAGCCCCAATCGGCAAAGGCTTCTTCGCCGATAAGTGTACGGGTACCCAAAATCACCATCAAACTCAGGAACAGGCCCAAGGTTGCGGTGGTTTGAATCCACGCGGTGTACGCGCCACGCTTGCCTTGAGGCGAATGCTCGGCCACATAGGTCGCAGCGCCGCCGTACTCACCACCGAGCGCCAGGCCTTGCAGCATGCGCAGCGCAATCAGGATCACCGGAGCGGCAGCACCAATGGACGCGTAATTGGGCAAGATACCGACGATAAAGGTCGACAAGCCCATGATCAGGATCGTGACCAGAAAGGTGTACTTGCGTCCGATCATGTCGCCCAGACGGCCAAACACCAGCGCGCCGAATGGGCGCACGATGAAACCGGCAGCAAACGCCAGCAGGGCAAAAATGAAGGCCGAACCTTCATCCAAACCACTGAAGAACTGCTTGGCAATAATGGCCGCCAAAGAGCCGTAGAGGTAAAAGTCGTACCACTCAAAAACAGTGCCGAGGGAGGAAGCGAAGATAACTTTCTTCTCTTCTGCCGACATCGGGCGCGGTGCTGCAACTGCCATAGTTTTGTCTCCAATCGTTGAAAGTCCCCAAATGAGGAACGCTT
>Ga0214919_10007673_pt1 | contig 14477 bp, 18 predicted proteins | sample LL1503_MetaG_FD_177994 | JGI IMG/M metagenome (GOLD analysis project Ga0214919, IMG submission 177994) | Freshwater microbial communities from Lake Lanier, Atlanta, Georgia, United States - LL-1503 | ecosystem: Environmental > Aquatic > Freshwater > Lake | place: USA: Georgia | collected...
CAGAGTCGCACTTTGATGAACTTCGCTTCAAGGCAATCGCATGCGCACCTCGGGAACCCGCGCCTCGATGGTCTGTCCGTAGATGCGCTGGGTCTCGCCGGAGTAGCACTCGAACTGATCGGCGGTTTCGCCGGCCGCCTGCAGCAGCGGTTTGCCCGTTTCGTAGTCACTGTAGAGGCCGAATTCCTGGCGTTGCATCCTGCGGGTACCCCTTTGCTCGCTATAGGTCGCTCGACTGATAACGGCTTTGCACCTCCTCGCACCAGTTACCCACGTTCCAGGAACCGTAGGCGCCCAAGCCGCCCTCGACGGCGGCGCCCGCGTAGACCGGCAGGTGGACCACCGAAAGGCCTTCGTGCGTCCCGGCCTGGCGCAAGGCGGCCTGCAGCGACGCTATCGACTCGCCCCCCCATACCGCCTTCACGCCCGCGATGCTGTTGGCGAGTTGCACATAGTCGACGGCAACGCCATCATGGGTTCGGAAGTCCACCCCATACTGCGCCTGTTGCAGGCCCGATATCGCCGCCATGCGCCGGTTGTCGAAGATGACCACCATTCCCCTGGCGCCATGCTCGACCGCGCTGATAAGCGCCTGCGGGTTCATCATGAACGACCCGTCGCCACTCAGCGCAATGCCGTAGCGCGGCAGGTCGGCCAGCCCGGAGGCGATCAACGCGCAGGTGGCAAAGCCCATGTAGGACGCGCCGGTCTCGGTATAGGTCTCGAAAGGCTGGTCGTCCTCGACGCTCTGGAAGCCGTTGGCCTGAACGTCGCCGGCGTCGAAGAACTTGATCGCGCCAATCGACTTGGCAAAGTCGCACACCACCTTGATCGCCGCCGGCTGTGATAGCACCCGACGCTCCCATACCGGATCGTGCAGGCTTTCGGCATTCTGGCGCTGGCGCAACAGGTGCTTCCACTCGGCCTTAGCGCCGGCGCAAGCCTCCAGCCAATCGCGGCGCCCGTCGTCAAGCGGCGCCGCGGCTCCCATGGCTTGCAGCAACTGGCCAATGACAACGCCGATATCGCCGGTCAGCGCCAGCGTCCGGTTGTAGTGGGTGGCGTCGCACAGGTCGGCGTTGATGTTGATGACCGCTCTGGCACTCGGGTAGCCGACGCCCGAGCAATCAGCCTGGCACACCGCGCGCGAGCCGATAACGATCAGCAGTTCGCCGCCCTGCATCGCGTGGTTGCCACTGATGGATCCCTTGCTACCCCCCACATGCATGTTCTGCGGGTGCGCATCGGGCGCCGGCCTTGAACGGATGGTGCACGCACTGCGTTCCCCGGCGCAGCGCGTCGCGCAGCGCTTTGGGCGTGTGCAGCACATAGGACTGTCCCATCAGGGCCGTCATCTGGCCATACAACCCCTGCAGCGGCTTGGGCACCTGCTGCATGTTGTAGCCTTCGCCGTGCGTGGTCTCGTCGCCGTAAATATGGTAGAGCCCGACCCCGTTAGACGCCGCCGCCAGCGAGCCGGCCATCGCCTGCAGAGCGCCCGGCCCAATCGAGGTGACGGTCAGTGTCGCCTCCTCGTCGCTCATGTCCTTGGGAACATGGGCCAGGAACCAGCACCTCGGCCGCGCCAGGCTGGGGCACGGATTTGTCGACCAGCGTGAGTTGGTCCGGGTCGCCCAGCACCCAGGCCTTCATCGTTTCCGGAATCCTGTAGGTCTTGCTGCGAAACGGCGCATCGGTGACTGCATTCATCGTGATCTCCCATTAAGTTTGACGGCGTTGCGCGGGGGCGGAGCCATCGGCCGCTGCCACGCACACCCGGATTAGACCCTGCCCGCACCATCGCCACCATGGGGCACGGGCCACATCTTGGACTTGTTTAATAGATCCTTGGAAAAATCCAAGAACGGGATTCTCGTCCAATGCCCGGATCGGCCCTCAGCTCGGCGCAGCAGCAGACGCCAATCCGTGCTCGCGCTGGCGCAGGGCGCCGGCGAACAGGAAGCCCAGCGCCAGCAGCACCGTGCCGCCCATCGCGATGACCGGCGCCGAGCCCAGGCGGTCCACCAGACCGGCGGCAAGTTGCACCCCGAGCGACTGGCCCAGAAACAGCGATGCCGCAAACAGCGAGACAGCGGTCCCGCGGGCCGCCGGCGCCATCTGGGTCGCGTTGGCCTGCATGACATTGTGAAAGGTGAAAAAACCAAAGCCCGCCACCAGGCTCGCCGGTATCGTCGGCCAGGCCACCGGCGTCAGCGCGATGACCAGCGCCGAGACGAACACCAGAACACCGCCCAGTCGCACCAACTCACGCGGGTGCATTCGCCGAATCAGCTGGCGTGCCAGCACCATGTACAGCATGCCACCGACGCCAAACAGCGCGACGACGGCGCCCGCCGCCGACAGCGAAAAGCCCAACGCACGGTGCAGGTGCGCCGCCCAGATCGCCAGCGCGCCAAAGCCAGCGGCGCCTTCGGCCAGGCCAACCAGCAGGATGACGCGCGTCCACCGCAGGCCGAGAATCGCCCACACCTGCGCGAGGTAGGGCCCGCGCGCTGGCCCCGCAGCGGGCGCGCCGCCGGCTCCCGGCAGCCCGAGCGCCTTGCGTTGTCGGCCCAAGTCGTCGAGCAGCAGCGCGCCGACCACGCAAAACAGCAGCGCAAGAAAGGCAAAGGCCCAGCGCCAGCCCAGCGTGTCGGTCAGCAGGCCACCGACCAACTGGCCGCCGCCCACCCCCAGCGTGGTGCCTAGCCCGACACGCGCCAGCGTCTCCTGCAATTCCTTCGCCGGCACCGAGTCGCCAATCCATGCCAGCGAAAGCGGGATGATCGCCGCCGCTCCCATCGCCACCAGCGCGCGTGACACCAGCAGCCCGTCGAGCCCGCTGACCAGCAGCGCCAGCAGGTTGCCGACGCTGCAGGCGAGCGTGGCAAAGGCGATGACGCGAAATTTTCCAAGGCGGTCGCCCAGCGGTCCGTAAAACAACTGCAGCACGCCGTAGACGATGGCGAACACCGATACCACCTGCGCCGCCTGACCAAGGCTGACCGCGAAGACCCGCGACAGCTCGGGCAGCATGGCGTCACAGACGCGCTGTGCCGCCATGCTGGAAAAGGTGGCGAGCGACAGCAGCCAGATCGACCGGCGCTTGGCAATAGACAGGGAACTGGCTTCGGGCTTCATCGGACCGGCGGCCTCACATCAGTCGACGACCCGGGCGCGCAGGGTCTTGATCTCGGATCGCTGGGACTTGCCTTCGAGCCGACGCTGCCTGGACCCATAGGTGGCTTTGGTCGCGCGGCGAACCCGCGCTGGCGTTGCGACGCTGTTGACGATGTCGTGCAGCCGTGCGAAGGCGTCGAGCCGGTTCATATCCTGCGTGCGGTGGCTCTGCGCCTTGAGGACCAGAACGCCCTCCTGGGTGATCCGCTTGTCGCGCAGCGCGAGCAAGCGCGCCTTGACATCCGCCGGCAGGCTGGATGCCGGAATGTCAAAGCGCAGGTGAATCGCGCTCGACACCTTGTTGACGTTCTGCCCGCCAGCACCCTGCGCCCGGATCGCGGTGCTCTGGACTTCGGACTCTTCGATCAACAGCGGGGCTTTGGTGTTCGGTGCAGATGGCATGAGGGGTGGACTTTACTACCTGCCCCACCCAGTCGCAGGCCGGTCAGTGGGGGCGCAGACCGGGCGCGCCCACGGGCGGCGGCGCCTTGTGTGCGCGACGCGCGGCGTGCAGACCGTCAACGCCCTTGCCATAGACGCTGGCTTCGCCCGTGGGCCGGGTCTTGAAGCGGCGATGGGCCCAGAAATATTCCGCCGGCGTGCGCAGCACCTGCGCTTCGATGAACCGGTTCATGCGCACGGTGGCGGCCACCAGATCGGTGCCCGGGTAGTCGTCCCAGGCCGGGTGAAACTGGACCCGCCAGCCTTGGTAATCCGGCAGCATGGTCGCCGTCACCGGGATCAGCCGCGCGCCGGTCATCGCGGCGATCCGGGCCGGTGCGGTGAGCGTTGCCGCTCTGACGCCGAAAAACGGCGTGAACAGCGCGTCGCGCCCGCCAAAGTCCATATCGGGCAGCATGAAGAACGGCAAGCCTGCTCGCATCGCCCGCAAGATGGGCTTGACGCCGGCGTCTCGTGCGAACAGCTGCACGGGCCAAAAGCGCGAGCGCCCGCGGCGCAGCGCCCGGTCGAACACCGGACTGCTTTGTCGCGCGTAGATGCTGCAGCCCGAGGTGCAAAGGCTCACGGCAATTCCTGCCACGTCGAGGCTGACAAAGTGCGGACACAGCAGAATCGTCGGGCCAGCGTGGATCGCCTGCAGCGGCAGCGCCGGCTCGACCCGGATCAGTCTGCGCAGCCTGGCTTCGGATGACCACCAGAGAATGCCACGCTCCAGCATGCTGCGCGCATAGGCCTGAAAATGCCGCCGTGCCAGCGCGCAGCGCTCGGCGTCGGACAGCTCGGGGAAGCACAGCCGCAGGTTGGTCAGTGCCACATGGCGGCGCGCGCTCATCAGGCTGTACAGCACGCGGCCCAGCCCCTCCCCGATGCGGCCCAGCAGCGGCAAAGGCAGCCAATGCAGCAGCCACATCAACACCAGCAATACCCGCATCGGCCCCCGCCCTTTCGTCAGCATGTCCGCTGCAAAGCCTTGTCTGTGCAAGGCGCTCGCAGGAAATCAGGGGCTGAGTCTAGGGCGCATGGGCGCGTTGGATTTGCGAAAAACCACAGCGCGGTCGATCGCCGGGGCGCGCTGTGCCAACTAAGGCACGAACAGCCCCATTTATTCGTAGCGCAGTTGCGCCAGCTTGCGCAGCGCGTCGGGCGTCGTGCTGGCGAAACCAAAAAACTCGAGGTAGGCCGGTATTTGCTCGAACAGCATGTCGGAGCCCGCTTGCACAGCGCAACCGCGCGCCCGCGCGGCACTCAAAAAAGCCGTCATCTCGGTCTTCATCACCACCTCGCCGACGAAGGTAGACGGCGCGAGCCGGGTCACGTCCAGCGGAAGCGGATCGCCCTGGTTCATGCCCATCGGCGTCGCGTTGACGACCAGGTCGTAACCCTGCGGGTCATTGGATCCGGTGAGAACCTGCAGCGCGGGGTAATGCAGCCGCAGTCGAGCAGCAAGTTCTTCGGCCGACGGGGCGTGGGTGTCAAACAGGCCGAGCGCTGCGACACCCGCGCCAGCCAGCGAAGCGGCGATGGCGCAACCCACACCGCCGCTGCCCACCACCAACACCCTAGCGCCCGCGAGTTGGACGCCCTTGCGCAGGACGCCGCGAACGAAGCCTGCGCCGTCGAACATGTCGCCGAGCAGGCTGCCGTCGGCCCGGCGTAGCACCGCGTTGCACGCACCGGCCACCTGTGCCGTTGGCGTGAGCGCGTCGACCAGGGCGCTGGTCGTCACCTTGTGCGGCATGGTGATCAGCGCGCCGCGGATATTTCCCAGCTTGAACAGTGCCGGCAGGACCAGCGCATAGTCCTCGGCCCTGACCGCCATCGGGACGACGACGGCGTCGATGCCGGCTTGCTCGAAATACGGGTTGTAGACCATCGGCGCCTTGAAGGCGCCGGTCGGATAGCCGATATGGGCGACGATTTCAGTCCTTCCGGTGATCATCCTCGGGCCGCCTTCGCCGCTCCCACGCCAGCGCGCAAGCCAAGCAGGTAGCTGTCAACGCCAAAACCACAGATCTGCCCGCGGACAATCTCTGCGAATACCGACAGATGGCGGAAGGCCTCGCGGGCGTGAATGTTGGACATGTGGATTTCGACGATCGGGCAGCTCAGCACAGCCAACGCATCTCGTATTCCGTAGCTGTAATGCGTCCAGGCGCCGGCGTTGATCAGCACCGCATCGACGCCGTCGGTGAATCCTTGGTGGATGCGCTCGCACATCGCGCCCTCGCTGTTGGTCTGGAAGTTCTGCACCTGCACGCCAAGCTCGTTGCCCAGCTCGGTCAGGCTGGCGTTGATCTCGTCGAGCGTGATGGTTCCGTACTGCGCCGGGTCGCGCTTGCCGAACATGTTGTGGTTGATTCCGTGAAGCATTAGGATTTTCATGGGGTCCTTCTAAAGATGCGCCTGCATTATGGTGGTATCGCTCCGCGAAGAAAGGCGCTGCACGTCGCTCAGGCGCCGGCGATCGTGACCGTCGCGCCGCTGTGCGCCGCCTGCGCGATCGCCTCGGTGACGCGCAAGTTTTCCAGCCCGTCGCGCGCACCGACCAAGGGCAGGGCCTCGCCGCGCACCACCGCGCCGAAATGCGCCATCTGGCGCTTGATCGGATCGTCGCGCACCATGGCGACGACGCCCTGCTCGAACTCCTTCCACCACGAGCGGTCCTGCTCCCGCGCATAGCGCTTGATCCGCATGGTGGGAATCGACAGGCTGCCGTGGGTTCCGGTCACGACGTAGCAGTCCTCGTCGTCGTAACTCGGATAGGCCTTGTTCTCCTGCGATGTCTGCTCCCAGCTTCGGGCGCAAGCTGCGGTGTCGGAGAGCATGAAACTGCCCAGGACGCCGCTGGCAAATCGCAGGTTGATCGCCACCGTGTCCTCGACGGCAAAACCGCGCGTCGCGTGGCTGGCGAAGGCTTGCACCGCCACCACAGCGCCGCACAGCATGCGCAGGTTGTGGACCTCGTGGATCATGTTGACGAGAATCGGCCCCGCGCCGGGTTCGCGCCGCCAGGGCGCGTCGGAAAAATAATGGTCCGGCTTTAAAAAAGTCGCGCTGCCCATCACGGCGACGAGTTTGCCCAGCTTGCCCGACTCCACCACCTCGCGGGCGCTGGCCATGATCGGGCTATGGGCCCGGTGGTGGCCAATGAGCACCCGTGCGCCACGGGCCTCCACGGCAGCGACCAAGCGCTGCGCCTCGGACACGCTGGTGGCGATTGGCTTTTCCAGCAGGATGGGCAGGCCGGCGTCCATGCACTGCAGCGCCTGTTCGACATGCAACGGGTTGGGCGTTGCCAGCACCACGCCGTCCGGCCGCTCGCCCGCCAGCAGGTCCTCGATCGACTTGTAATGGGGAACGCCGCAGCGCGCGGCCAGTGCAATGGCGGCGGGTGCCGGGTCGACGATGGCCGACAGCGTGACGCTCGCGCTGTGCTGCGCCACAGCGATATGGGCCTGTCCTATGTAGCCGGCGCCGACTACCGCGATTCGGGTCTTGTTCATGCAGGAGAATGTCTGTGACGAAGTTTCAGCGCTTGCTTGGCACGCCGGCGCGCCAAGCAAGACTCGCCAACGCCTACTTGCGCACCCTGGCCAGTTCGGCCATCATTTCGTTGACCGTCGACTCGCCCACACTGACGCTGAACTTGGCGATCACCGGCTTCATCTTCTCGCGCAGCTTGGCCACTTCGGCCGGTGAGAACTGCGTCACGGCCATGCCGTTCTTCTTGAGCAACTCGAGGTTGGCAGCCACGGAGGCGCGCGACTGCTCACGCTGGGTCTTGGCGGCTTCATCGGCAGCGTCGTCGAGAATTTTTTTCTCGGTGGCAGACAGCGTGTCCCAGACCTTCTTGCTAAAGATCACCGACTGCGGGTTGTACTGGTGGTTGGTCAACACGATGTGCTTTTGCACTTCCCAGAACTTGTTGGCAGCGATCACGCTGATCGGGTTTTCCTGGCCGTCGATCGCCTTCTGCTCCAGGCCACCATAGACCTCTGGAAACGCCAGCGGTGTCGGGTTGGCGCCCAGGGCCTTGACCCATTCGACGTTGATCGGATTCGGTATCACGCGCAGTTTCAGACCATCGATGTCCTCGACTTTGTTGATCGGACGCTTGCTGTTGGTGATCTGGCGAAAGCCCAGTTCCCAGTAGGACAAGCCAATCAGACCTTTGGCCTCCAGCAGCGCGTGCATCTTCTTGCCCACCGCGCCATCGACGATGCCGTCCGACTCCTTCTCATTGGCAAACAGGAAGGGGAAGTCGAAAATCGCCAGTTCCTTGGCTTCGCTGGCCAGGATGCCAGAATTCATCACCGCGATGTCCACGATGCCACCCTTCAGCGAAGAGACCATCGCCTGGTCGCTGCCCAGGGTGCTGTTGAGAAACAGATTCACCTTCATCTTGCCGCCGGACTTAGCCGCCACCAGTTCGACGAACTTCTTCATGCCGGCGACAGCGGGGTGAGCTTCGGGGCCGTTCAAAGCGAACTTGAAGGTGTGCTCCTTGATGTCCTGGGCGCAGGCGAGGCCAACGGCAGCCAGGGCGACTGCAGCAGCGATGGACTTGAGGATGAGGCGTTTCATGGATGTCTCCTTGAGCAGGTGGTTAAGAAAAAAACGGCATGGGCTGTACGCGAGGGGGCTGTTGGCGGATGTGGCGTACCCAGGCACACCCGCCCGTCATGGAAACAGGGTCAATAGAACCAGCGCGCCGGCACCATGACCAACTGCGGAAAGGCGACCATTGCGAACATGATGGCGAACTGCGCGACCATAAAGGGCATCACCCCGCGGGTCACTTCGTCCAGCCGCATCTTGCCCACCCCGGCCACGGTGTTGAGCACCGTGCCTACCGGCGGCGTGATCAGGCCGATTGCGTTGTTGATGATGAACAGCACACCAAAATAGACCGGGTCGATACCCGCGGCCTTCACAACCGGCATCAGCACGGGCGTTAACAGCAGGATGGTGGGCGCCATGTCCAGGGCCGTGCCCACCACCATGGTCAGCACCATGATGGCCAACATCAGCAAGCGAGGGCTGTCCAGCAGCGGTCGGAGCAGGTCCACCACCTGTGCCGGTATGTTGGCCACCGTGATCAGCCACGCCGCCACCATGGAGGCCGCGACGAGGAACATCACGATGGCGCAGGTCTTGGCCGAAGAGATGAACAAGGGAACGAGCCGGCGGAAATCGAGTTCGCGGTAGACGATAGTCGATACAAACAGCGCGTAGACTGCGGCCACTACCGCGGCTTCCGTGGGGGTGAAAACGCCGAACTTGAGGCCGAACACGATGATGAAGGGCAGCACCAATGCCCAGGTGGCCTGGCGAAGCGCATCGATCACTTCGGCCAGCGACTTCCGGGGCGGGGGCGCCAGGGTCTCCTTGCGCACCAGCCACCACCAGGTAAACCACAGCGCCACCGCCAGCATCAGGCCCGGGAAGATGCCCGCCATGAAAAGCTTGGAGACCGATACATTGGCCATGACGCCGAAGACCACGAAGCCGATGCTCGGAGGGATAACCGGGGCAATGATGCCGGCCGAGGCGATGAGCCCCGCGGAACGCGCCTTGTCATGGCCCGCTGCAACCATCATCGGCAGCAACAGGGCCGACAGCGCCGCGGCATCCGCAATGGCAGAGCCGGACAACGAGGCCATGATCACCGCTGCAACAATGGTCACGTAACCAAGTCCGCCGCGCACATGGCCCACCAGCGCCATGGCGAAATTAATGATGCGCAGCGAAAGACCGCCCGCGTTCATGATCTCGCCTGACAGCATGAAGAAAGGCACGGCGAGCAGCGGAAAGCTGTTGGCGCCCTCGATCACGTTTTGCGCCAGGATCTGAGCGTCGAACATGTCCATGTGCCACATCAGCGCAGTGCCGCACAGCAGCAGAGAGAAAGCGATCGGCACGCCCAGGGCCATGGCGGCCAGCAGGGCGCCCAGGAAAATGGTGATGGTCATTTCGGATCTCCGGATTCAGTGCCTGTCACCGCCACCCCGATGCGGGCCTTCTTCGGACTCCTGCATCAACAGCAGGTGCTCGTCATCCATCTGACCGGCGAGAAGGCGCCACAGGTCGCTCAGCAGGATCGGCGCGCCCAGAACCGAGAGCACCATGCCGCAGGCGTACAGCCAGGCCATGGGGACTTCCATGACCGCACTCGTAGAGCTTAGGTTGACCATGGCCTGCTCGTAGGAGCCCTTGAACAGCAGCCACAGGCAGTACAGCATCAGCCCCAGCGCCAGCCCCATGCACAACCGCTTGCCGCGCGGGCCCAATCTACTCACAAGCATGTCGGTGCCCAGGTGCCCATGCTCGCGCAGGGCAACCACGGCGCCCAGGAAGGTCAGCCAGACAAAAAGCCAACGCGACAGTTCCTCCGACAGTGTGAAGCCGGAGTTGAAGGCATAACGCATCACGACATTGCCAAACACCAGCACCACCATCAGGGCCAGCATCGCGGCTATCAGGTAGCCGATGAGACGGCAATAGCCATTGATAAAGTGATCAACCATGGTGGGGGATCTCTGGTGGTCGACTCAGCATCGGGTCTTCTGGGCCGGCCGCGGCAAGCGCCTGGCCCCACGCATCACGGAGCCAACGGGCACAGGCGATGTTGTTGTCAAAAATAGAATATTTGTGGCCGGCGCCGTAGTCTACCGCCGGGATAAATTCGCACGAGATGTGGCGCAGGGCACTATGCACATCGGTCGCATGGTGCGCCATCAGCTCGCGCACGACGCGCTTCCACGGCTCCAGCAGCGCCTCGTTCCACTCGGCGAGGTATTCGCCGGGACGCGGGCGGATGAAAGGGTATTGGATCCCGCGCCCGGGGCTGCCATCCGGATGCCGCGCCCAGTGGTTGACCGGATTGGCGGGCACTGCGGCGCGTGCATGGGCATGGCGCACAAGATTGCCGTCGATCCAGCATCCAGCCACATGGCCCGGCACGGCCGGGTCGAGGACCAGGCGCCCGGCATCGACATCGGCCTTCATGCCCTGCACCAACTGCTCCTGCGGGTTGTCCATCTTGAATATCACATGGCTGTGGTCCAGCGTGATGTGAAAGGCAACGCCGCGCTGGCGCACCAGCGCCGCAACCCGCTCGACCCGGCCGAAATGCTCCGACCACATATTGACGTGGACTTCCATGCAGGCAACGACGCCATGGCGCGCAGCGTACTCACTGGCCCGCAGGTAAAACGCTGCAACTTCCTCGTCGGTGGCGACATGGCCATCTGCATGGTGCGTCAACAGTTGCACGTTGTGCACCATGCCGCCGAGCAACTGCGCCTTGTGAATGTTGCGCTCGAACAGCGCCTCGTCGCGCCCGAGTGCATAGAACCAGCCGCTGGCGAGGACCGGGAGATCGTGCCGCTCGCAGGCCTTGCGCAGCGCGGGAAACTCGTCATCCGGGGGCGTGCGGTCGATGTAGTCGAACACGCCGGCGTCCTTGACCATCTGCACCTTGGTCGCAATGTCTGGGATGTTCGTGTCCTGGTGCGTCGCGCCACCGGCGGTGCAGCCGATCAGCAGGTCGCTCAACTGTCTGGGGACGCCGGTCATAGTGTCACGCTGCGGTGTTGGATGGAGCGAGTCATGTGTCCGCACCACGGCGGGCGAGCATGCGCTCCCGCATCGCAACCTGGGCGGCGGCAGAGCCGTCATGGAAGGTTCCGAACACCGTGTCGAGAGGTGCCAGACTGCCACCGTAGTTGCACTCGAAGTACTTGTGATGCAGGTAGTGAAAGTAGTTGCCGGACTCGAGACCGATGCCGCGCCATAGCCGCAGTTTTTCAAAGCCACTATGCCCGACCAGCGCCGGGAAGATGGCCAGATGAATCTGGAAAAGAGCATGAACCGGATGGAGCGCGAGTAGCCATTGCACCAGAACGGTCGAGAAATACAGCACTTGCTCCACCGGATGCATGGCCAGACCGGACCAGGGCCCGCACTCCACATTGAGGTGGTGTACGCAATGGGCGCTTCGGTAAAGCAGCTTGGTGTGCAGCAGTCGGTGTGCCAGGTAGAAATGCAATGCATGGATGACCGGCGCCGCCAGCAGCACGAGGACGAATGCGACCCAGAATCCGGCGGGGCTGGCGGCGGAGCCCGTGATGCCGATGTAGCCATTGGAAAAAGCCCAGTAGGTGACGGCCTCGTAGGCGGTAATGACGGGCACGCCGGCACCCAGCGTGCGCAGCATGTTGTCGATGACCTGGTCACCCCACAGAAAGCGCTTCCCGAACAGTGTGCGTGTGCTGCCGGTAATCAACGGCCGGTTGGAGAACTGCAGGTTCTCGCCTTGGCCCCTAAAAATGTGCAGGTACAGATGCAAGCCACCGGCGACCAACAGCACCAGGGCGAAATTGCGTGCGAACAGGACGCCGATCCACCAAAGCTCAAAGGTCCGCATGGACGCGAGCGCGGGGGTGAGGAACAACCAGGTGAGCAGCGTCATCGCGAGGAACAGACTGTTCATGGGCCACAGAAAGCCGGGGAAGCCGAACATCCATTTCAACAAAGCCAGCGGCCGCGGCGGCCAGGATGCAATCGGCGGCAGGGTAATGGGCGCTTGCGGACGCCACTCGCCGCGGGAGTTGCGTTGCCCCGAGAGCCCGGCGGCCCCGCCCGCGGCGAGCGTAGTGGGCGATGTTGACAGTGTCATCCTTAGGTCCTCCATCTGCATTGTACGAACTAGTTAGTTTTCATCTACCGGTAGAAACCCTGACACCGACTGCTTCGTCGTGACGGCCGACGCCTTCACTTGCGCACGAAGCGCATGATCATCTCAATGATGTTATGGCGGCGCGTGGCCATGGCCTGCGCCGCTGTCAGGTCGCGATTGAAGATCAGGCCGAAGGTGTGTTTGTTCGAGACATTGAAGAATGTCAGTGCCGAAATAGAGGCGTGGATGTCGACCGGATCGAGTGGGCTGCGGAACACGCCCTGCGCCACGCCACGGCGGTAGAGGCGGCGGATAGCCTCGATCACCGGCAGGTTGAGTTGTTGGATGCTCTTGCTTTCGGCCAGGTACTGGCCGCGCTGCATATTCTCGGACATCACCAGTCGGATGTAGTCCTCGTTGCCCGCATGATGGTCGAAGGTGAACCCGACCAACCGGCGCAGCGCATCCTCGGGCGGCAGGTCCTGCAGCTGCAGTTCAGCTTCAATGGCGCGCATGCGCCGGTAGGCCTCCTCGAGAACGGCGACGTACAGCCCCTCCTTGCTCTCGAAGTAGTAGTAAATCATGCGCTTGCTGGTGCGCGTCGCGGCGGCGATGGCGTCTATGCGCGCGCCGCTCAGACCCTTGTCGGCGAACTCGGCCGTCGCCACCTCCATGATCTCGGCCATGGTGCGCAGGGGATCGTTAGTGCGGCCCGCTGGCGCCTGCTTGGCGGCGGACGCCTTTGACGGCATGGGGAGGGCCGCAGACTTCCTGGGCGTCGCCTTGGCCACACGCTTGGCGGCAGCTGGCCTGTCGGAACTTGAATGTACTGACCGGTTCATTTTTCAAGTATAGGACAGCCGGACCGTCGTCGCGGACGCCAACGGTGCTGCATGAAACCCCGTCAGCGCCGCAGCATCGGCGCGAGTTCCTGCAGGGCGCCGATCTCGCGCACGCGCGACGCGATAGCCACCGGCAGGCTGCCTGTGAACGGCTTGGTCGCTTCTGTCGTCAGCTCGTCGCGCTGCTTGCGCTTGGTCGTCTTGGCTGCTATAGGCAGCGATTTTTGGCTGTTCTCGAAGAGAGTGATGGACACAACGCTATCAGAGCCGTAAAGTGCTCTGAGCAGTCGTCGTGCTTGCTCTTCGCTTTCAGCGTGAATCGCTGTCTTGGCTTGGCTCTGCGTGTTGTGGCATGCCGCGAAACTGATCGTGCAGCTGCTCGCTTGAAATCGTCAATGCCTGTCGATGAAACAGCTTGAGTCCATCAGCCGGGGCTCCCTCGGCATAAGGGGCACGAAGCCCATCAGATCCAAAACATCGCGCCGAATGTCGATGCCAGGAGCGACCTCTGTAAGCTCCACTCCGTGTCGCGTTATCTTGAAGACCGCACGCTCCGTAATGAAAGTGGCCTCATGTCCCCGTTGCAAGGCTTGTGTACCGCTATAGGTGATCTGCTCAGCTGTTTTTACCAATTTTTGAATGTCCCCGTTACGGACGATTTTTAAGCCGCCGCCGGCAATTTTTATCTCGGTCCCTTTCGTATCGAAAGTCCCGCAGAACACCACTTTTTTAGCATTCTGTGCGATGTCCATGAACCCGCCAGGCCCCACCGTTAGGCCGCCGAGCTTGGAAACATTGACATTTCCACTTTCGTCCAACTCTCCGAATCCCAAGAAAGCAGTGTCAAGCCCCCCCCCGGAATAGAAATCAAACTGCGACGGCCCGTCGATCATGGCCGATGGGCTTCGGGCAAATCCGAATAGCATTCCAACGAGCAGCGATCCACCATATGTACCATGCTCAATGGTCTGGTAAAAGCGATGGCCTTCGCCCTTTTCGGCCACCATCTTAGCGACGCCCTCACCTATCCCAACCCCGAAATTGAGAACATCTCCATCACGCAATTCTTGGTACGCACGACGCGCTATCACGCCTCGGACATTCAGAGGTTCGGGTGAGTCCAAGCGGACAGGGCCGCGTCGCTCGCCCGAAATCGTCGGGTCGTACGGAAGGTCGTAGCTCATGCGTTGATCAGGATCCACTACAACGGCATCGACTATCGCACCGGGCACTCGGACTGATCGGGCCGGCAAGGAATTCACATCTACCGCGGTGCGTACCTGCGCTATTACTTTTCCGCCGGAATAGTGCGC
>Ga0214919_10007674_pt1 | contig 14475 bp, 10 predicted proteins | sample LL1503_MetaG_FD_177994 | JGI IMG/M metagenome (GOLD analysis project Ga0214919, IMG submission 177994) | Freshwater microbial communities from Lake Lanier, Atlanta, Georgia, United States - LL-1503 | ecosystem: Environmental > Aquatic > Freshwater > Lake | place: USA: Georgia | collected...
GGCGCGCTGATCGGCGGGTAGCGCTTGGAGTGCGGCGATTACTTGCAGTTGGCCTTTCCGTGGGTTGAGGCGCGCGACTGTCAGAATAATTGTTTTGGACTTAGGCTTGGGGATTCTCGCCAAAGCACATGAGTTTAGGTCAGTCCGTAAGGCTCCTGGTGTGATGACTGCTTTTGGCGCGGCCGTTGGGAAATGTTGGCGGAGGAGGTCTAGCGCAAAGGTGCTCACAACGCCAATCCGTGTAGCCTTGCGTAGGAGATGGGTGGTGCTCCAGCGCAAGATCCGCCGGGAGGATAACCATTGGATTTCTGATCCATGGAAGGTGAGCACGAGTTGCGCCGGCTTGAGGCGATCAAAGTATTGTAAAAAAAGCAGGGCGAGCAGGGGGCCGGGCTCCGGCACATACAAAATAGCACTTCGCAATCGTTTACGTTCGGCAATGAGGCGGCGAGCCATACGCCATTGGCTCAATAAACTGTGATCACCGGCAATGGGTAGACGCTTGATTTGATAGTTGCGTGGTAATTCCGGTACATCAGGCGGAAGGGCCGGGGCCCAAACTTCGACTGCATAACCTAGCTCTTGGGCGGCCCGAGCCATCTCGGTGGCATAGACCGCGATACCCCCACGGTGGGGAAAGAATTCATGGGTAACCAGAATCAGCGGCTGGCCAGGCTGAGGGCGGGGGCTAAAGAGGGGGAGCGACATCAGTCGAATGAGGATGATTAAATCAATGTGCGACTAAGGAGGGATGGCCCTAAAATGAAATCGGATGTGGCCTCGTAACGATCAGCAAGTCAATCGGCTAAACTGGCTTGGTCGCATTGGGCTGGTATAGAATATTTGGGGTTTACAAAATCCCGCCTGTGCCATTGCATCACTCTATGGCTCCTACTGTACACAGTGCTGGCGGGTTTCAGCTAAAACCTTTTACATCTGAAGATGATGCGAATCTTCGCGAAGCTCTTAAGCGTTGTTCAGCTGCGACTTATGAATCGGCAGCCCAATTTAGAAAGACGGGTAATACGGAGCATTTACCGGCCATAGTTTTAGGTATCATTGAGCGCTATATTGAGCCAGATCTTAGGGGTAAACTTAAAGATGCGGATGATGATCTCCGTATCATTGAAGATCTGGGCATTGATTCACTCACGATGATGGAAGTCGTCATCTTGGTGGAAGATGTGCTGCAAATGACGATCAATAATGAAGAATTGCGCCACTTACGGTCGGTCGGTGATGTTAAAACTTTCTTGGATTGTAAGGTCCGTGGCTTGCCCTTGCCGCAGCCTACCAAATTCATTCCTATTGAGCAGATTATGACGGTTATGCCGATCCAGCCGCCGTTTCTTTTTCTCGGGGAGGCTACGGTGGGTGCGCATGGCGCTAACGCTAAGTACAAGATCAGTGGGCAGGAATTTTTCCTCCAAGGACATTTTAAGGATAATCCGGTATTACCCGCCTCCATTATGTTAGAGGCGCTTGGGCAACTCGCCGTACTTTTTCTCCTCGAAGGACAGGTCGGTGAAGCTGGCAAGGTGGTGGATCCAAAGATGATTTTCTTCACCTCGTGTGAAGGCGTGCGCTGTCATCGGATGTGTCGTCCTGGTGATGTTCTCAATTTATCAATTAAGCCAAAACGCTTGAAGGCGCCACTGGCCACCTTTGAAGGCCAGATCCGTGTTGGTCAGGAAAAGGCGGCGATTGCTGAAGAAATTACGCTCACCTTTGGCTTTGCCGACGCCGTTGCTCAGCCTGTTCCGCAAGTCGAGCCCGCTGCTGCTTTGGAGACCCCTAATAAGGCAGTAGTTAACGCCTGAACCGCGTCCTTGGCTGGTCTGTAGCGATGGTTGACCGTCTGAGCAAAAGCGCTTTCATACGCGGATAGGCAATCGTGGCTAACCGAGCGACGGATGCGTTTTAATTAATATGCGGAAAGTTTACATTACTGGGGTCGGCTTTATTACCAGCATAGGCAATGATGCGGTCGCTGTTTCTGATAGTTTACGGGAGTTGCGGCATGGGATGATTCAATACCAGCCGTTTCAAAAAGCCGATGTGCCGGTCAAAGTGGCTGCGCCGATTCGCGATTTTATTACAGATACGACTGAGGCGGAGGATTGGGTTTTCCCTGCGCGCTACAACATTCGGCGGGAAGTTCTTCGCGGCATGGCGCCCCATGGCGTTTATGCTTACTGTGCGATGCAGCAAGCGGTGGAGGATGCTAAATTATCGGAAGCTGATTACTCTAATCCCCAAACAGGCTTATACGCGGCTTCGGGCGGCTCACCTTTCTTGTTAGGTCATTATTTAGAGCGGATGCGTAAATATGGCGTAATGCGCTGTCAGCCGCTCGGGATTGTCGCCTCGATTTCCGGTACCGTTAATTTCAATCTCGTTTCACAATTTAAAATCAAGGGGGCTTCCACGGGATTTTCATCAGCCTGCGCCTCTTCGGCTCATGCCATGGGTTTTGCCTACGATGAAATTGCGCTCGGTCGGCAGAAGCGTATGTTTGTGGTGGGGGGGGAGGACGGCAACGTGGAAAGCATTTTACCTTTCGCGGGAATGCGCGCGCTCTCGCTGCAAGCTGATCCGGCTCTCGCCTCGCGGCCCTTTGATGCGGCGCGTGATGGTTTTGTCGGCACAGGTGGCGGGGCTGTCTTGGTCCTTGAAAGCGAGGAAGAGGTGGAGCGCCGCGGAGCCAAAATCTACTGTGAGCTCGCGGGTTGGGGGCAAGGATCAGATGGACACAATGTGGCTATTTCTCACCCCGAGGGAGCTGGGCTTCAGCTCGCCATTGAGAATGCGCTCCGTGCTTCTGGGGTAGAGGCAGATGAGGTAGATTATATTAATGCTCACGCTACTTCGACCCCGATTGGAGATATTTCAGAGGCCAAAGCCATTCTAGCTATTTTCAAAAATAATTTAGCGCGCACAGCCGTCAGCAGCACCAAAGCGCTCACCGGTCATGGGCTTTCACTGTCTGGCGCGATGGAGGCTGGTTTTTGTGCACTGGCAATTAAGGAAGGGTTTATGCCCGGATCGGCCCATATCACAAAAATCGATCCAGCCTGCGCCGGCCTCAATATTATCCGGGCGACTTTGCCGCAGCGTCCTCAGGTGGTGCTGAGCAATAGTTGTGGCTTCGGTGGAGCTAATGTCAGTTTGGTCTTTCGTGCGGTCTAACGCATGAGCGCTATTCATCTTTCGACCCGCTATCGCACCGCCTTTGTGACCGGGGCGAGTACTGGGCTAGGCTTGGCCTTTACCGAGATGTTACTGGCGCAGGGCGTTGCGGTTTGGGGTACCGCGCGCGATACGATTCGTCTGCCAGCGCGGCCGGGTTTTCATGCGGTTGCGCTCGAGCTCGGTGATGGTTCCGCCGCTGAAGCGATATTTCTTGCGGCCGAACAGTCTGCGGGGGGCTTTGATATCGTGATTAACAATGCTGGGTTTGGGGCTTTTGGGGCTTTCGCTCACACTGAGTTTGCGGTGTGGGAAGAACAACTTCGGCTGATGTTAGTTAATACGGCACGGCTCAGTCATGTCGCGCTTCGCGGTATGCTTGCGCGCCGGCGTGGGGCGCTGGTTAATATCTCTTCAATCGCGGGTGAATTTGGGATGCCCTATCAGGCCATCTATAATACGACCAAGGCGGGTCTCTCGGCTCTCAACGAAAGCTTGATGTATGAGTTAGCCGGCACTGGCGTTATCATGATCGATTTTCGGCCAGGTGATTACCGGACTGATTTTGAGGGTTCGGTCCGACGCCCTGCGCAAGCGGCTGGTTTGGCTCATGACGCGATCAACACCGCTCGGATGAGCCGCGCCTGGTCCTCTTTTGTGGCACTGATGCGTTCCGGTCCCGCGCCGGCCCATGCGGCCGAGTCATTGCGGCGAGCCCTTCTGCGCGGTCGGAGTAGCACTGTGCGCACTGGACGTTTTTTTCAGGCCCAGCTGGGGCCCTTTTTGGCCCGCTTCGGTTCGCTGGCTTTTAGGCGTAAATTGCAGGAAAAATATTTTGGACTCTAAAGTTGCGGAATTTTTTTTAGCTGATGCGCTGGCACTCTTTCTTGGATAGTATTTCGCTTTTATAAATCATGGCTCGCGTACGCATCCTTGTTCTCACCTCTAGCACTGGCGCTGGTCATGATACGCGGGCGCAGGCTTTTGCGGAGTGGTGCTTTGAACTTTATCGGCACGAGGTTGATGTGCGGATTGAGCAGATGCTCGAGAAGTCCTCCGGTTTTTTTAGTGCCGGTGTGCGTTTCTATAATTGGATTCAGAAAAAATCACCCTGGGTGCATAAGGCATTTTATCTTTTTGTAGAGCTACTAAGTTTGCTGAATCGACGGACGGTTACTTTTGGGCGTGCTTATTATGAATCCGTGCTGCGGGAATATCAGCCGCATCTCGTGTTCAGCGTGCATGATTGTTTGAATCGGGGGTATTTTCAAATGGCCAAGAGGATTCTGGGCCCCGAGCGGGTACGCTGCGCCACTTATTGCGGAGAATTTTCCGGTGGTTTTGGTTATAGTATCAATTGGGTAGAACCGAGCGCAGACCTCTATGTGTCGCGCACCGACACCGCTCGCGATTATGCCATCAAGCTCGGTATGCCCATGGAGCGGACGCAAGTGCGTGGCTACTTGATGCAGCCGCGCTCATCGATTGAAGTATTTAATGCTAAAAATCGAGCAGACTATCTATCGGCGACGCTGCATCTGCGGACCGATTTATTTACCGTATTCCTCGCTACGGGTGGGAATGGTGCCAACAATCACGTGGAGCTTTTGACCAAGTTGCTGCCATATGCCGATAAAGTTCAGGCGATCGTAATTTGTGGTAATAATCGCGAAGCCTATAATCAATTAGTGCATTGGCGGGCGGTTCATCCTGAGCTCAATTGTTTTGTGGATGGTTTTTCAGAGGAAGTGCATCTGCTCATGCAAGTCAGTGATGTCATCGTTACTCGGGGCGGGACCACAACTTGCGCCAAGGCGCTGCATTTTCGCTGCCCCATCATTTTTAACGCCCTCGGGGGTATTATGCCACAGGAAGAATTGACGGTGAAATTTTTTCAACGGGGGGCCGGGGTGGAACGAATTAATAATGCCGCAGATTTTGAGAAGATTATCGAAGCATGGATGGCTGATCGCTCGATCTACGATCACTTACGCAACAATTTCCTTAAATTGCGTTACGAAGAAAATCCTACGGTTTTGATTAAAGAGCTAGTTGATTTAGCCCAACAGGCTGCGGGAACTGCGATCACGCCAGGGCTATTTTCTCCTCCTGCGTATGGGGCGCAGTGCGCCAGCGGTTGATCACAAATACGCAGGGTTCTGGGCTAAGCTAGCGAGGGGGGTGTGTGATCGGCTGATTTTCCTGCTTTCCTGCGTCCCTCATTATGCGTTGGCTGATGGTCACACCGCGCGATGTCTCGTTCTCCTTACATAGCCCTGCTTTTTACGACGTTTCCAAAAGTTTCCGAAACCTTTTTGCAACGTGACGTCATGGCTCTCCAGGCTCAGGGATTGCGGCTCAAGCTCTATTCATTGTGGGGCGGCGGCGGTGAGTTTAGCGGTATGACGGTGCAGCGTTTTCCTAAGTGGCGGCTGCTGCCGTTAATTATTTTTACGATTCCCTGGAATTGCCTTCGTCGACCGCAGATCGTGCGTGATCTTTTTGTCGGCGTGTTCACGCGTCGCGCTCCCTCTTGGTTGAATTTTTGGGAAAACATGCTCGGGGCCGGTTTTGCGGGCTGTTATTATCGTCAGTTCCGACAGGATCCGCCGGCCTTGGTGCACGGAGCTTGGGCGGGTGCGCCCGCCACGGCCGGCTGGCTACTCGGTCGGATAGCTGGCTGGCGCTATAGCACGGGGGCTCATGCCTATGATATTTATGAGCACGGTGGTGATTGGTGGTTGCAGGAAAAATTACAGCACGCGCAATTTATTCATACCTCAACGGAAATGGGCCGTCGTGAATTAATTGCGCGCGGCATATCCACCAATAAAATTGTCTGCATTCGTCGCGGGCTGGAGGCTTTCCCGCCTTGCAAGCCGCTCCGTTTAAATCGTCGTCCGCTGCGCTTGTTGTGTATTGCCCGACTCGTGCCGAAGAAAGGATTGTTCCACCAACTAAAAATCTACGCCGCGCTTAAGGAGGCGGGCCTAGTCTTTGAGGCGCGGGTGGTGGGCGATGGCCCACTCCGTCCATCGCTCGAGGCAGCAGTGCGGGAGCTTAATTTAGGCGGAGAGGTGAAATTTATTGGCCATCAATTGTCGGCTGCTGTTTGGTCGGAATTGGCTTGGGCTGATGGATTGCTGCATACGGGGATCATTGCCTCGAGTGGCGATCGGGATGGATTGCCGAACGTGATTCCAGAGGCGATGGCCGCGGGTGTGCTCGTGGTCACATCGCCGGTTTCAGCCACGACGGAGGCTATTCATCACGAACTCACTGGATTGGTAGCGGCCGTCGATGCCCCGCTCGTTTGGGTAAATGCCCTGCGCCGATTAAGTGAAGATGATGAGTTGGCTGAGCGCTTGCGCGTGGCGGCACGCCAGTGGGTGGTGGAACACTATGACGCGCATAAAAATACTGCAAAATTGATGCAGTATTTTCAGCGCGCAATGAGCGATGATTTTAACCCGCATGAATAATTTTATGAGGCTATTGGTCCGAGGTCATTCCTATCGTGCGCTCTTGTCGCGATGCTTTAATTTCGCCGGCGCATAACCCTGCTATGATCTACTATGATATCACCAAGATGGGCGCAGCGAAGCATCGCTCGGGCTTGATGCGGCTGACTTCTCGGTTGATGGAAGAGCTCGGTGGTAATGTCACTGCGGTGGTTTGGGATAACTCGCGGCGGGCTTTTTTGACTCACGCCAAAAAAGTTTTGGTCAATTTTACTTCAGCGGATTGGCTTTTAACGGTGGAGATGTTCAGCGAGGCTGAGCGGCCGGGTTTTTCTGATTTTGTCCATCGCCCTCCTTGCCGATTAGCGGCGATGTTCCATGATGCCATTCCGGTTAAATTTCCCCATATTACATGGCCGCAGAGCGTTCAGCGGCATCCGGAGTACATGAAATTGTTGGCGAGTTTTGATCGGACCTGGGGTATCTCCGAGGCGACTCGGCAAGATTTTACAGGTTTCTGGAAATGGCAGGGAGTCGCGTCAAAGGGCCCGGTAGAGGTCATCGAACTTGGTGCCGATTTTGATGGGAGTAAGCGGGTGCAGCGCGACGCCCGACCCGCGCAAGGCTGCCCAGCACTGGTATGCGTGGGGATTGTCGAACCGCGAAAAAATCAAGGCTTTCTGCTGGATGTGGCGGAGACTTTATGGGGGGAGGGCGTGAATTTTGAATTGCACGTCGTGGGTCGAGTAAATCCTCACTTTGGTCGCCCGTTACTTAAACGCATGCGGTCCCTCGAAAATCGACAGAAGTTTTTTCATTTTCATGCACAAGTGAGCGATCATGAATTGGGCCGGCTTTATGCGACTGCGCGGGCCGTCGTTTTCCCGACAATCGCGGAGGGCTGTGGCTTGCCGCTCCTCGAGGCTTTATGGCGCGGCGTGCCGTGTGTGTGCAGTGATCTGCCGGTCTTGCGCGAGAATGCCGCCGCGGGTGGCTGTCTTTTAGCCCGGGTTAATGATCATCTCGATTGGCAGAAACAATTGCGCGGCCTTTTGAAGAATGAGGCAGATTATCAGCGCTTACAAACTGAAGCTATGGCGAGACCTTTACCCCGGTGGGCCAATACCGCGCGGGCGTTATTGCAGGCTTTGCGCTAACTTACATTTGCTTCACCGCATAGGCCATGGCGGTGGCAATTTTATCTAAATCTTCCTCGCTATGCAGTGCGGAGATGGCGGTGCGAATGAGGTCTTTACCGGGCGGAACTGCGGGCGCGATCGACATAACCGTGAATACGCCTTTCTCCAGCAGCGCTTGCCAGAAACGATAGACGAGTTCTTTTGAGCCCAGCACGATCGGTACGGCGGGGGTTTCGCTCTCCCAGGTATCAAGCCCAAGACCTTTCAGCATCTCACGATAGCGTTTAGTATTTTTCCACAGGCGAGCTAAGTGCTCAGGCTCTGATTGCATCAGCTCAAGTGAGGTAGTCGCAGCGGCAGCTTGGCTCGGAGCGAGTGCTGCGCTGAAAAGGGTTTGTTTGGAGTTGGTTCTTAAGTATTCGATCAAAGTGCGCGATCCCGCAATAAATCCTCCAGTGCTCGCTAGAGATTTAGACATCGAGCCACAAATAATATCGACCTTATCATTGAGTTGAAAGTGATCGACGGTTCCACGGCCTTGGCGGCCCAGAACGCCGAAACCATGAGCGTCATCAACCACCATGAAAGAACCAGACTCTTCGCTTGATCGCACGATTTCGGGCAAGCGACATATGTGTCCTTCCATTGAATAAACGCCTTCTACGACGATCATTTTTGGCGTCTTCGGCTCAAGAGACTGTAAGATTTGCCGAAGATCTTCGGGGTTATTATGGCTAAAGCGTTCAACCGCTGCAGTTGATAGTCGCACGCCGTCCCAAAGGCAGGAGTGGATGTTTTTGTCAGCGAGGATGGTATCACCTTTTTGGGCAAAAGTTGCGACTGCTGAGAGGCAAGAAACGTATCCGGCAACACTGACGTGGCAGGCCTCCTGACCTAGGAAGGCGGCAAGTTTTTCCTCGAGGGCGATATGATAGGCGCGGGAACCATTGGAGATACGCGCCCCGGTCGGGCTGGAGCCCCAAGTTTTGGCCCCCTGCGCGCAGGCTTCGATTACTTTGGGGTGAAAAGAAAGCCCAAGATAATCGTTGCTTGAAAGCATGACCATCTCGCGTCCTTGCAACTGGATCCTCGTCCCCTGTTGCGACTCCATGGCATGATAGTAAGGCTTATATTTTAGCCGCATCTTCGTCGCGTGGTCATCTTGCGCGCGACTAATGATGGCTTTGCTGGTTTTGGAAGTGAACAGAGACAGGGCCATGGAAATTGGGTGGGACTAGAGGTCAGTTGATGATTCTAAGCAACCGCAAAGCCTTGGCTCAAGCACGACGCGGCAGGGCGCGCATCCAAGTCGTGAACGCCGTGGCGTACTCTGGCCACGTTTTCAGGTGGCGGCTGCGGGCCTGAGCTGCGAGCTGCGCAACTTCTACTGGATTTTTAATCAATCGGCCTAACGTTGCGGCGAGATTGTTGGCATCGACTGACGCCAAGGTGAGACAGCCACCACCGTGGGCGGATTCGCCGAGGGCTCCGCGGCTCGAGCAGACACAGGGTTTACCGTAGTGGAGACTTTCCAGCACGGGCATGCCAAAGCCCTCGATCAATGACGGGTAGACGGTGAAGCTGCATTGTTGGTAGGCCGCGTGGAGAGTGGCGTCGGAAACTGATCCTGCAAAGAGAAGAGGGCGGCCCGCTTGCTGGAGGGCTTGAATTCGGGCTAGAGCTGGGCCGGCCGTGTCGGCTCGGGGCATCCCGATGAGCTGTAATTCGAAAGCGAGGCCTTCGAGCCAGAGCGATTCGCAAGCTTCGAGTAAAGCGAGGTGGTTTTTGCGGCCTTCGATTGTGCAGACACAAAGCAATCGGGGAATAGTCGGGGATGGGTTCGCTTCGTTAGCTGAGAGCAGAGTGGGCCGATCAACGCCGAGGGGGATGGCGTGGACCGGAGGTGGTTGATCGATCCCCAGCCAGCGCCAATAGTCGCGTAGGCTAGTCGCGGAATCTTCCGAGATGGCGACGATCCCATCAAATAAAAGCAATTCGCGTAGATAGGCGGGAAAGCGGGCGACCGTTCCTGGCGGCGTGAGTTCAGGAAATTTTAAAGCAATCGCATCGTAGAAAATGGCGACGCGCGGGCCGGCAACCGCGGATAACAAACTGGGCAATTGCGCCCCCACTTTGGCCGAAAATAATTCTGGGCAAATGAGACCATTCGCGGCGGGTAGTGAAGCTTTAGCTCCGAGCCATCGCTGGGTGGCGCCAGCTATTTTTTGAGCAAGTGTCCACTTGGCCCCGCGTGAGCGGCCGGTGCCACCACTGCGATCAAGGAGAATGGACGTTTCCCTCTGCGCGAGGGCTCGCCAGCCAATGAGGTGGGGATCGTAGCAGATGGGCGTTACGGCTCCTTGCGATTGCAGTTCGGCAAACAGGGTGCGGCATACGCGTTGAATACCCGTCTGCGCGGAAGTGTGGCTGGTATGGGTGGCGTCAAAAAGGAGCATACGATTTAGGGCTGACGTTCCCAAAAGGTTACCTGACCAACGGTGCTGAGTTTGGTCCAATGACCGCCAATTTTTCTTAAGGCTTCCGCTGACTCAAAGGGGAAGAGGGCGGCATAGATCGGTCGCTTTTGCGCAGCGAGGGTGGCGAGGAGCAAGCTGGACCGATCCTGATCCCAGCGGATCAGCAGAAAATCGTTATAATAGAAAAAAGCGCCGCTGACTTGCATGCAAAAAATGGCGGCCTTAGCCGGCAAGTGGGTTTGGGCCCAGCGGGCGGAATCTGAATAAGTACGTTCACGTTGCTCCAGCGTCATCACATCCAAGCGCTGGATTGCGATGATCTGCCAAGCGGCTGAGATTGCGAGCAGGGCTGCCGCAGCCATGGCGGTTGTTTTAGGGGTGAGCCGAAGCGTCTGTTCGGTGGCGGCGAGTGCACTGACGGCCGCTAGAATTAAGGCGGGGAAGGCCGGTAGAATAAAACGCAGATACCACCAGGTTTCGCCGGCGCAGTAGTAAAAGCCATAAAAGCTAACGAGGATCACAAACCATCCAGCGAGCATTTTGTAGCCACGCAGTCGAGCAGTGGGGAGGAACGGTGCGGCCAGGGCCAGGATAATGAGAGGCGAGAATAAAACAGGGATCCAGCGAGCGAACTGGAGTAGATTAGGCACGAAATAAGCTCGGCTAAAGGCGGACCACACTTCGCCGTAACCGGTGACCAGCGGAGAGCCATAAACTTTCCAATTATAGAACGCAAAGAGGGAGGCGCCGGGCAAGCCGCCTGCGCCAACCGCTAGGTAAGCTCGCCATTGAAACCCCAGAGCGATTAACACGGGAAATACTAGCAGAGCGCTCGTGGGTCGTACGAGTACGGCTAGGCTGAGAGCGGCACCGCAGGCGAGTCCCCAGCGCCAGTCATCGCGAACGCGCAGGGCGCTGGATAATACAGCGAGGGACCAAGCCAAGGCGAGCAGGTCGCTCATCGGTTGTAGCGCTGAAAAAATAAAAACGGGACACAGCCAGAGCCAAAGCACCCCAGTAGCCGACCAAAGGGGCGATAAGCCGAGTTGCCGCGCTAGGGTCCAAAGCAAGCCGCCGCTAGCTAAAATGGTGAGGAGATTAACCGCAATAACGGCATAATCCCAACCCACGATTTGCGCGGCAGCGCCCAGATGCAGGGGCAGGCCGATCGGGTAGGTCGGGACTAGGCGATCGCCCGCGGGATGCAGGCGGAGGCCTAAAGGTTGGAAGGCCATCTCTCCAAATGCCACGGATGAATTTTCTGGCAGGCTGCGGACCGGCGCAAAAAATTCACCCTGAGCTAGCAGTCGAGCGCTCGTGAGATAGCCTGATGAGTCGGAACCCCCGGCGTGAGGCGACATGTGGGTGGAAAGGATCCCCAGGTAGGCGACGACTCCGATCAAGGTGATAGTCATCCACCCGCGTCGCAGGTAGGTCGCGGGCGGGGTGGCAATCAAGGTGGGCGAGGCGGGAGGCATTATTTAGCGTTGTCGGGCGCATAAGCCTGCCATTATTTGCAACGATGGCTCAAACTAAAAACCTCCGCCGTGGCGGGCATTCCCGTGGATGCCATGATTGAACCGCGCGTGGGTAATCCGTTAAAGACTTTCGCCGGGCGCTCGATTAATCGACCGGTGGTCATCAGCTACCTCGCAGTGGTGGCAGCCTTTATTTGGATTTTCTGCCAATTTTACCTGCCGGGCAAAGGATTTACTTACCTCATTAATTTTGGGAGCAGGAATGAGGAAGCGAGTCTCAGCAAACTCCGGAAGTTGGAGTATTATGTGGATCGGCACTCTGACGGCTATGATGCGCAATATTACGCGCAGATTGCCTTGGATCCGTCGTTGCGGAATACGCAGTTGCCGCGAGCGGTCGATGATTTGCCTTACCGGGCGCGGCGCATTCTTTTGCCGGCGACCGCTTGGGTGTTGGGGCTCGGTCAATCCGCATGGATCTTACAGGCCTTCGCCTTACAGAATGCTCTTTGCTGGTGCTTGCTCGCTTGGATTTCGCTGCGTTGGTTTCCGCCGACGGGCTGGTCTCATTTTATTCGCTGGGCGGGGGTGATGTTTTCGTTGGGCTTGTGTGCCAGTGTGCGGAATGCGCTCTTGGATGGTCCCAGTTTGCTGCTGATCGCGCTCGGAGTTTTGTTGGTGGAGAAAAATCGGCCTTGGTTGGCTACAATCATATTTGCGTTAAGTGGTTTGGGCAAAGAGACCAATCTTCTCGGATCGTCTGCCTTATTGCCGGCGAAGCCACTGGGGTGGAAGGGGTGGGGCGCGGTGATTTTGCGGGGCAGTCTGACCGCGGCTCCACTATTGTTATGGGTCGCCTATCTGTATGTGCACTTTGGTCCCGTGTTGGCGGTGGGGTCGCGTAATTTTACCCTGCCCTTCTCGGCCTATGTCCACAAGTGGCAGGAGACCCTCACGGTTTTACCTAGAACTACTTTTAAATATCTTCATCCACTCGCTAATCTCACCATGCTCATAGCGGTGGCCGTGCAATTTATCTATTTAGTGATGCGGCCGCAGTGGCACCAGGCGTGGTGGCGGATCGGCGCAACTTTCGCCGTACTTCTAATGTTTCTCGGTGACGCGGTGTGGGAGGGGGAACCGAGTGCGGCTTCACGGGTGCTGCTGCCCATGCAATTTGCCTTTAATGTTCTCGTGCCGTCAGGCCGCTGGTGGGTGCCGGTATTACTGCTCGGCAATCTCACTTTGCTCACGGGTCACATCACTTTAGATTCCATCGCCAATGAAGGTTATGAATTCAAAGGGGATCGAGCCCTGCGGCGCAATTCGGCGGGCCAAATTGCCACCATCAATTTTTCAGAAAAATGGTATGCAATTGAGCACGATGGCACCCGCTACTGGATGTGGTCGCCAGGTAATAATGAGTTAGTGATCTACAATCCCCAGCCACAATCGCTCCGCGTGCAGCTGGCCTTTAATATTTCCGCAGTGGGCGCGCGCCGAGTGGCCGTGCAATTTAAGGGGGCGGAAATCTGGCACGCGGTGTTAGAGGATCAAGATACGGCATCGGCCAATTTGGCAAATCTAGTGTTAGCCAGCGGCGATAATTCATTTGAATTTATTACCGATATTCCCGGCGCTACCGTCGGTCCTGATCCTCGCCCGCTCGCCTTTAATCTCGGTAATCTGCAGGTGCATTTAATGGGCAAAGCGCCTTGATCCGACCGTTATTAAATCGAGGGGCTGCGCACTGGTGGCCATATTCGCTTGCCGCCTTGCTTTTAATCTCCACGTCAATGTCCGGATAATTTTATCCCGCTTTTATTTTGTCCTCGCTCAAATCATTCTTTGCTCGACCCACCCGCGGGGTCTTTATCTTGCTCGGCGTCGCCGCACTTTTTTTGATCTTCAGCGCATATCAGCGCAATTATTCTCCCGCTTTCGGTATTACGAGGCTGCTACAAGTCGGTTGGGAATTTAATGATCGGGGCTTAGCTATTTACCGGGCGACGCCTAAATATATCGACCCAGCAAGTCAGTGGGGTTTTGACGGCCAGTTTTATGCGGAGCTCGCGCTCGATCCGCTCTTGCGTGACCCGCAAATGACTGCCGCCCTCGATAATCCGCCCTATCGAGCACGGCGAATTTTGCTGCCGTGGTTGGCTTGGGTAGGTGGTTTAGGCCGACCCTTTTGGATTCTTAATGTCTATACCGCCTTGAATCTAATTTTTTGGATTGGCTATGCCTTTTTGCTTGGCCGTCTTTTTCGCCCTTACGGTTGGCGCGGTTTAGCGGGGTGGGCGTCGTTATTAATGACCTGCGGTATCATTGAATCGATGCAAGGCTCGCTGGCCGATTTTCCAGGCTTCGTACTGATGACGGCGGGTCTCATGCTCGAGGGAGTGAGCGGTGCCGGGGTGCTCGCTTTGGCGGCCTTGGCCCGGGAGCCTAATATTATCGGGTTACTTGGTCTTTGGGATTACCGATCGCCGTGGTTAGCTACCGCGAAACGCAATATCCTGCTCGCTTTGATCGCGGGGCTGCCTTGTGCGTTGTGGTTTGTCTATGTGACCATGCGTTTCCCGCCGGTCGACAATACGCTCGCGGGGGGGAATTTCTCGTGGCCGCTCGTTGGTATCATGTCGAAGCTCGGTGAGATTAGTGTTCAGGCCATTAGCGGAGAAATTATTTGGCGCGAATGGTATACCGAATTTTATACTAATTATGCGCT
>Ga0214919_10007676_pt1 | contig 14473 bp, 10 predicted proteins | sample LL1503_MetaG_FD_177994 | JGI IMG/M metagenome (GOLD analysis project Ga0214919, IMG submission 177994) | Freshwater microbial communities from Lake Lanier, Atlanta, Georgia, United States - LL-1503 | ecosystem: Environmental > Aquatic > Freshwater > Lake | place: USA: Georgia | collected...
GTTTGTTGGTGGGGATGTTTCATTCAATCGTCGTTTATTTGTAAATGGTGATGTATCTTTTAACAATCGTTTGTTTGTTACAGATCTTTCTGTAAATAATCGTATTTTTGTAGGATTAGATGTTTCTATAAATGGTAATCTTTCAGTAAAGGGAAATCTTTATGCAAAAGGAGCATTAATAACATCCGATTATAGATTAAAAAATATAATAAAAGAATTAGATGATAAAAATAAAATAGATGATATACGTGTTTACGAATATTTACATAAAGATTTTAATGATAAAAATTTTGGTGTAATAGCTCATGAATTACAAGGTATATATCCTAATTTAGTAGAAGGAATAAAAGATGGTAAACAAATGCAATCTGTAAATTATATTGGTATAATTCCATTATTAATCAATGAAGTAAAAAGTCTTAAGAAAAAAGTATATTATCTCGAAAATTCAAATAAAAAACAAGACACTATAAAAATTTTTGAAAATATCGATATATCAAATTCATTGATTCAATTGAACTATAATGAAAATAATTCAACATATTTTATAAATGACGTAAGTAACAATTTTACAATAAATTATAATAACTATCCTTCAAATAAATCAACGATTCATACAATCACACTTTTAATTGATAATAATTATTACGGAAATGCAATAAATATAAATGGTTTACCTACTAGATTTCAACACGATAATTCTTTATTCAAATTACCAATAGATTCAACTTTTATTACACAAACCATATCAATAATTAATAAATCAACAAATTCAGAAATAGATGATTATTTTGCAATTAGTAGTGTAAAAGGTTTTGATTGATTATTTTAACGCAATATATTATATATGTCAATAGCAACACTCAAAAAAAAAACAAAAGCTCAATATAGAAATATAAGTGTAGGACAACCTCAGTTTTCTATCAATGGAACACATCGTTCTCAAGGATATGTAGGACAAACAATGCTATCTCGTTCTCTACCAAAAACATTATATAATGGAATTTATCCGAGAGGTCATGGTGGATGTTGTGGAACTTATCCAATAGGTCCAATGGTTCAATCAGCAGTAACATCATTGAATGATCCAAAAATTATAAAAATATCATCAATAAATACTAAGGGAATGTTAGAAGATAAATTAGGATGTAATTATGGAATAAATGTTCCCGGATTCAACAAAAAGTTCCCTATAAAAAACAAAAACAATATTGTGAAACCTGATAATAACAATAATAATAATTCCCAACAAGATTACATTAAAAATAAAGCAAAGAATACAATTCAAAAGGTTAATAAATGTACTACATTAAATCAAATAAAAAATCAAAGCAAATGTTCTATGACAAATACTTATTTTACTAGAGTTAAAACACCCTTGTGTAATTATACAAAACCCGAATCCGATTATATTCCTATTTCACAAGGGGATAAAATAATCAATTTATCAAATCAATGTATTAAAAATGATGAAATTCCTATAAATCCTAAAAAAAATACGCCTTTTGGTTGTGGTCTATAATGTAAAAAATTGATATAAAAAATGTAGATTATATCAATTATAAATCAACGATAAAATGGAAAATAATAATATTAAGAATAAGGAGGATATTATAGAAAACGAGGTAAAAAGTGAAAACAATGTAAAAAATATAGAAAAATATTTAGAATCTTTATCGGAAAAAGAAAAAAAAGCATATGAAATAGCAAAATCTCATCTAGGAATGTCTTTTCAATTAGAGAAATCAAATGGATTTTTGAATTATCTCAGGGTCAGGGAACCTACGGTTCCCCTGAAACCCCTCCCTTAAAATCAGGGGAACCAAGGTTCCCCCTGAAACCCCCTCCTTTATTAATGGTATTTATATTGTATTTGATATTAATCATTCGGTTAACATCAAGTTGTTTCCTTTTAAGGGAGGGGTTTCAGGGGAACCGTAGGTTCCCTGAGTTTCAGGGGGAACCGTAGGTTCCCTGATTTGTAGTCCTTATAATTCATAACTATCTTTTGTAATTCCCCCTCACTTTCAACATTATCTAACAAATTCGACGTAAATCCATTTAAACCATTTTTTTTAGGATTCTTTTGTAATATATCAAAATTATTTATTTTACCCAAATAAGTAAATCGATTAAAATTATATTCTTTTATAGGTAAAACAGGAGAACTTTTCGTTTCTGAAACAATCGTTTTTACTACAATCTTTTCTAAGAAAAATGTTCTCTTAATATTCGAAAATATTTTTAAAAATATATTCCAAATACTAGGTTCAATAGCGATTTTCACATCTTGTAGATTCCTCAAAATAGTAGGTCCATACTTTTGGGCTTTCATAAAAGGTGCGTTTTTATTCGTATAAACTAATTTTTTAGTAATGTCCTCTTTTTTCTTTTCTTGAACGGAATAAATAGCTATAAGAGGCGAATCAATATATTTTTCGGTTACATTATTATCAACAAAAAAATCCAAACAATAAAAAACAAGTACATATTTCATAGCAACTGCATTTAAGAGATAATAAGGCATACTATTTGAATCACAATAATAAGAAAAACTCTGTTTATAAGTATCATAAAACATTAATATATTACCTCTTGGTGTAGATTCAAATAAAATCCGGGTTTTCCATTCTTTTTCAATATCGTTATTGAAAACCGTCATTGTTTTTTTATATTCGTCTTTATTATAAAAAATAGGATCAATATTTGAATTATATTTATGAGATTCAGATGTTTCAAACGTTTTCATAAACCGATTTTTATTTAAAACACAATATTCTATTAATGGATCTTTTATTGTTTTAATAATTTTACTATTATTTTTATTTTTCAACCAATATTTCCAATAAATATATTTAATACCTAGAGGAACAATAGTAAAAAAGGATAAAAAATAACCATAATTACTACGTAAATAAGAATAATAAATCATTTATGTTATTATAGTATCATTTTTTTATGCCATTTTTTGATAATATTATACATTTTTACTTTTAACTTGGTCTAATCTTATTTGAATAAGGTCTTTCATTTCTTTATCAAGAAAAGGAACTTGAATACGCTGATAAGATTTATATACATTTTCAGGGTGTAAACAAACCAAATAAAGATCTGTTACTTTTTTACCATATTTATGTTCCAGAATTGTTTTATATAGATTAAGTTGCAAAGCATAATGCCAGTAATTTGTGTCTGGAAGATGAGATATACAATGTGTAATAGCTGTTTTATTAAATGGATCTTCGTGTAAAATTTCTTTACATCGTTTCCAATCATAAATTTGAAGAGTTCCGTCAGGATTCTCAAATATCATATCAATAGAACCTGATAATTTCAATTCTTCATAATATACCATCCATTCTGTACGATATGGTTTCAAATCCGGAAAATCTTCTACAAATTTCATAAAATAAGAAAACTCAATACTATTATTTTCTACTTCATTTTTGTTAAAATAACACTCAATATCATAGTGCATTTTTGTTCCAGCATTAGCCGCAGAATCTCGATTATCATCCCACTCTTTTTTAATTGTTTCTCTAGTCATACCATAATATTTATAGGTAGGATCACTCATTTTTTTGTTATTTAAAATTTTATCAATAATAGAATCCGCATCAAAATGGGAAAAATGTGAATGATTCCAAGTAGTTACAGAAGTATATGTTCCACGTTCTCCACATACTGTATAAATATGAGGTCCTTCTTCAAAAGTTATAAATTCATCACGAGGATGTAAATTTTTATTATATAAATACAAAATATCTGACATAATCTATTATTATAGTTAGAATAACTTTAGATTGTTTATAAAATCAATTTTGTTTGAGAATTTCATAGAGATGTTTCCGTATTTTTTGATTTCCAGAGTTATCCGAGATTCTATTTACGCCTAATATTTTCATATAATAATCATTGTATAAATTACTATATTCTTCGGAATTTTTAATTTTATCAGCGTTTTTTTCGTACCATAATCTATTAAAATCAGATAAAAATCGATAATTAATTCGATTTATGATTTTAATATCAAAATCCGTATTTTCTAATAGGGTCCAATTTCCTTCTTCATTATAGTAATAAAATGTATTAGATTTTTTATTCAAAACAATAATAGGTAAGTTCTCCGTATTATTAGAAATAGAATCACTCAATAATCTTTTGATAGCAAATAAAAGATCATTATTGAAAACGGTTTCTAAATAATATTCTACTCGATTTAATAAATTATTTACCCAATCTACAAATAAAAGAGATGGTGGGGAAAGTTCTCTTAATGTTTTTTCTATTCGATTTGTTTTTCCTTTAGGATGTTCTTTTTCATTTTCGAGAACTTCTATACGTTTGGTAAGATTTTTTATAATTTCATAGAGTTCTTTAATATCATAATCCGAATTATCAGACATTGTTTTATTATTGTAATAAAAAATATTTGATAATAAAATCAATTTTATAGAATAAATAAAAATAAACATAAAAATATAAATACAAAAAATTATAAAATTATAATATTATATAATAAAATGAGTAATGAATTATTTTTAGAACCGAAAACAAACCAATATGGAAGTCATATGATAATGACAAATGTAAATAAACCTCTCAAAACAAAATATGTCAATATAGATACAAAATTCAGAGACGAATATAATTATTCGCAAGAAGCTAATTATAATATTACACTTCCAGAAAGAATTACTGATGTAACATCTTTAAGAGTTGTTTCAGCAGAAATACCTATGAGTTTTTATAATATATCAGAAGCTCTCGGTAATAATAGTTTCGGTTATACTTTTCAATCTAATACTGTAAGTATACCTATTGTTTCATTTGTTATTACCATTCCAGATGGTAATTATTCAATAAATGATTTAATTACTATTATAAATAGTCAGATGAATGTTAATATCCAAAACTATTATGTTTTAAAAACAAATAATTATCCTAGTGATAATTGGATCAGTTTTTCTCAATCTACAAAAAATAATATGATAAATTTAATCATTAATTATCCAGTATATGTTGGTAGTTCAAAAGATACATATTCATTTAATTTTACAATAAAATCAGACGGAACATCTGATAAATTCAATTTCAAAAATACATTAGGTTGGTTATTAGGTTTTAGAAATCCAATAATTGATATAAAAGAAAATATAGTTTCACCATTACCACAAGCAGCAATTAATTTGTATGGACCTAAATATTTATATTTGGCAATAGAAGAATTCAACAAAGGAAATCAATCCTCTTTTGTTACTCCTATGAATAAATCTCTTTTGAATAAGAATATAATAGCACGTATTACATTAAATCGTAATGGAGGGTTTGATTTTGGTACTGTTTTACCAGCAAATAATTTTAATGGTTTATTAATGAGTGATACTCGTAGTTATACTGGTAAAATAGATTTGATGAAATTGAACGTACAATTGTTGACCGAGAACGGAACGGTTGTAAATTTGAATGGAATAGATTATTCTTTTTGCCTTGAAGTAACTCACGAATAAAATTCCCGTAAAATTGATTATAATATTTTAAAATATATGTAAAGTAAAATATTATGAAAAAATTCATTGTTATCAAACGCGAAGAAGAACCAGTTGTCGTAAAAAAGGTAAAACCCGATGTCAATTTATTCGAAGATTTTATTTATAATCCTGTTGTTGAAATGAAAAAAGACAATATCAAAAGAATAAATTTAGATGATGGAGAACCACCAATATCAGAATCCGTAATGAAAAGCACAGAATCATTATCCGAAGAACAGAATATAGCCTTTGAAAAATTTAAAAATGGAGAGAACCTTTTTATAACTGGTCCAGGAGGTACGGGTAAAACCAAACTCGTAAAACATTTAGTCGATTATAATAATTTTATTGGTAAAAAAACACAGGTTTGTGCGTTAACTGGTTGTGCGGCTGTTTTGATTGGTTGTAATGCGAGAACAATACATTCTTTTAGTGGCATTAAATTATGCAAAGGACAACGAGAAAAAATCGTGGCTTCTGTATTGAAAAATCGTAATGCAGTAAATGATTGGCGAAATGTAAAATGTCTTATATTAGATGAAGTCAGTATGTTATCTAAAAAGGTTTTCGAAATTATAGAAGAAATAGCTAGAAAAGCACGGAGAAATAATTCGCCTTTTGGTGGAGTCCAAGTAGTGTTTTTAGGGGATTTCTTTCAGCTTCCTCCTGTAGAAACAGAGAATGAACCTGATACCGCGCAATTCTGTTTTGAAACTCCTTTATGGAATCAAACATTTAGATTGGAGAACCATATACAATTAACCAAAATATTCCGTCAAAATGACCCATTGTATATAGAAATTTTAATGCAAATACGCAAAGGAGAATTAGATGAAGAAAAAACCAAATTGTTGGAAACATATGTAAAACGGGAATATGTTCCGGAAAAGAACAACGGATGTGTTCCTACGAAATTATTTGCATTAAGAGCGAAAACGGATTATGTTAATACACAAATGTTCTCTAAAATAAAGGAAAAAGAACATATATTGGATGCTATTGTAAAAACCGATTGTAAAATAATGTTGGATAGTACTGGAAAAGTGATAAAACCCGAGATTTTATTGAAATGTAACCAGATGACACAACAAGAAAAAGAATATGAAATAGAGAACTTATTAAATACTTCGACGTGTTTAAAGATTTTTCGGTTTAAAAAAGGGGCATCTGTAATGTGTACGGTAAATCTGGATATGGATAATCAAATATGTAATGGAGCACAAGGTATTATTATAGATATTTTAGAAGGAGGAGAGGAAGGAAAGTATCCAATAATTATGGTGAAGTTTTCCAATGGAATTGTCAAGGGAATTGGACCTTATTTTTGGCAATCCGAAGAATATCCGACGATTGCAGTAGGAAATTACCCGCTCATGTTGGCATGGGCTTTGACAATACATAAAATACAAGGGGCGACGTTGAATTTAGCGGAAATAGATATTGGAAGTAGTATTTTTGAATACGGACAGACGTATGTAGCATTGTCGAGAATTCAATCTTTAGAAGGGTTGTATTTGTCGGCGTTTCAACCACAAAAAATAAGGGCGAATCCGGTAGTTGTTAATTTTTATGATCGGATTGGGGGAATTTGATTGTAAAGGATAAATTTAGTTATAAAAATACATTTTTTTTATGATAATGATATAATATAATAATAAATATGAGTAGTTCTTCCGTTTTAAATATTTTTGAAAAAAATTATATCCAATTTAATTCTCCTACTACTGGTTCAGGAAACCAAATTGGATATAATAATTTGAGTGTTGGAAATTCAGGAAGTTTGGATATTGTTGGAAATGGTATTGCTAGTTCAAGAAATATAAAATTATGGGATAGTGTTACTGTAAATACTGATTTAAAATTAGGAAGTTCCGTTACAGCAGGATCATTAAATGTATATAATAATGGTAGTACTCCTACAGCATCAATAACAAGTATAGGAGCAATAACCGGAACATCTTTATCAGCATCAGGAAATATATCTACATCAGGAAACATATCTACAACAGGAACAGGAACAATAACATCAGCAGGATTATTAACAGCGAGTACTGGATTAACAGTAACTGCTGGTGGATTAACAGTTACTGCTGGTGGATTAACAGTAACTGCTGGTGGATTAACAGTAACTGCTGATGGATTAACAGTTACTGCTGGTGGATTAACAGTAACTGCTGGTGGATTAACAGTAAATTCTGGTGATTTTACTTTGGGAACTACTACAACAGGAACGTTAAGAATACGTAATGGTAGTACTACTGATACAGCAACAATAACAGGTGCAGGAGCAATAACAGGAAATACAATATCATTGAATAGTGTTGCTGTAGCTAGGGCAGGACAAATATCAGCATCAGGATTAAATATAAGCGGAACAGCAGGAGATGGTACTAATAGTATAAGAACAAATAATGGAATATTAGTAGATGCTGGTGGATTAAATGTAAAATCCGGTGATTTTATTTTGGGAACTACTACAGGAGGAACGTTAAGAATACGTAATAGTACTGCTACTACGGATACAGCAACAATAACAAGTGCAGGAGCAATAACAGGAAACACAATATCATTGAATAGTGTTACTGTAGCTAGGGCAGGACAAATATCAGCATCAGGATTAAATATAAGCGGAACAGCAGGAGATGGTACTAATAGTATAAGAACAAATAATGGAATATTAGTAGATGCTGGTGGATTGACAGTAACTGCTGGTGGATTGACACTAGGAAGTTCTAGTACAACAGGATCATTAAATATATATAATTCAAATGCTACTGCTACAGTAACAATAACAGCTATAGGAGCAATAACAGGAACATCATTATCAGCAGGATCAGGACCAATATCAACATCAGGAAACATATCTACAACAGGAACAGGAAACATATCTACAACAGGAACAGGAAACATATCATCAGCAGGAACAATAACATCAGCAGGATTATTAACAGCAAGTAATGGATTCACTGCTACTAATGGAACTGTTAATATAACAGCAACAACAATAAATGTTCCAACAAAACTTACAAGTGACAGTTCAATATCTGCTGCCTCTACAGAATTTGTTAATAATTATGTTAGTGAAAAAACATCATTTATTCCTACTGGAAGTATTATATCTTATATGGGTGCTTCAGACCCAGCCGGTTGGGTTATTTGTAATGGAGTAGCAAGAGTTTATAATAGTATATATGATAATTTATTAGCAATGGGTATTGGTAGTAAGAATACTACTAATAATACATATACTCCACCTGATTTAAAAAATAGATTTCTCTTTGGTTCTGATACTGCAGGAACTACAGGTGGTAATTCAACTGTAACTTTAACTACTGCTAATATGCCAGCACATACTCATGGTATGGATCATATGCATTTTATACCTTCAAATTTTAATACTGAATCTTATTCTAGTTATATTAGTAGTGATAACACTTATTATGGTAGATATATACATAATTCATTGTTTAATGGAAATTTCGGATTCGGAAATGTAGGAGGTAATTATAAAGTTGATTCATTATTTACAGGAGGACCAACAACGGATCCTGGGGGAACTCCATCTGCAAAAACAGAAACAGGTAGTGCCGGAAGTACTACTTCTTTCAGTATACTCCCTAGTTATTATAGTGTAAAATATATTATAAGATTATAAATATTAATATACCATTTTTATATAATTAAATAAAAAAAATCCCCCCAAAATATATATAATGGTCGCCGGATCTATTCTCCCCGCTACCATCCACAATAATAAATTATATTTTCTCTTTGGTAAAGAGAACTCGATGGAAGACAGTGCAAAAGGATGGTCCGATTTCGGCGGAGGCCAAGAGAAAAAGGAATCCCCTTTTCAAACGGCTTTAAGAGAAGGTGCAGAAGAACTTTCCGGTTTCTTAGGAAATAAACAAGAGCTAAAAACCCTGATAAAAAAGAACGGCGGAACATATAATATTACCCATAACACTTACCATACCCATATTTTCCACCTAGATTATGATGAGAACCTCCCAAAATATTATAATCAAAACCACCATTTCCTATGGAGTAAAATGGAGCCAAATATTCTAAATGATTCCAAATTATTCGAAAAAATAGAAATCAATTGGTTCTCCATAGAGGATATGAAAAAAAGGAAAAAGGAATTCCGCGGTTTCTACCAAGAAATCGTAGATAAATTTATAGAAGACCAAGAGAACATCCGAAATTTCCTTCTAAAAAAACAACAACATAAAAAAACAAGAAAAAATCATTAAGTAAAATCCCCAAAAAAATAGATAGTAATAATATAATAATTATTACTATGTCAAGTAGTTCTTGGAGACAATATGGTGGAAGAAGTATAGTAGTAAAAGATACAATAAATGTAGGAACAGTAATTGCAGATAAATTTTTAACGAGAAAAGCATCATCGATTACAGATACTTTTGAGAACGTAAACATTCTAGGTGAATTAATTGTCGGATATGATTCAACAATAGGTAAAAAACTGTTTGTACTAAACGACCAATATAATTCTGAAAATTTATATCTAAAAAAAAAACTATTTTTTGGGACAACATCTTTATCAGTAGATCCGAATTATGCATATGTTACAGGGGGTCAATACAATATTGGTATAAATACAACAACTCCATCAACCGTTTTCCATATTACAGGACATGATCCAACTGTATCCGATATTTTAACAATAGATACTCAGAGTCCAACGATAAGAAATATTATAGGGCAAAATGTAAATAAGAAAGGTTTAGTTATTACAGCAAATGATACAAGTTCAAATATATTTTTTTACAACGATTATACAACATCTGCAACTAGTCCAGATGCATTTATAAGATATAGCATCGGTAATAATTTAACATTAAATACACAAAACATAATTAATCTAATATCGAATAATGTTAATTTGCAATTCAATGCAGGATCTGCCAATTTCAATCAAAACGATATTAGTATAAACACACCAGGAAATATAACATCAACTTCAAAATCAAAAATTTTTTACAATTATAAAAAAGATCTTTCAAATAGTTCTATAAGAATAGATGCTTCTGGTATAAATTTAAACACAACAGACAATGTTTTTATGTATTCAAACAACAATATTTTTTTAAATACAATTATAACAGAAATTTCATCAAATTTAGTCGTATCTAGTAATGGAATTTATAATAACATATATGGTGAAACGACTACTATTTATGATAGTTCTAATTCTTACTATTTACTCGATATTTATGACAATAGTCTTTCAAGTACAGGAAATGCATTGACACTAGTAGCAGTAGACACCAGTTCAAATACAACAGCTCGGATAGTAGCACCGAATAATATTGGTTTATCATTACAAGGCGGTGTATTTACAAATGATATATCAAGATCATTTGCATCTATATCATTATCAGATATAAGTCAAAATAATATTTTAAGTCAAACAATTTTATCAGGTAAAGATCCGGTAAAATACTATTCAACAACAGGTATAAATACATATTCACCAAAAACAGAGAATTATGTTTTGGATATAAATGGTCCTACCAGAATAGGCAATGGTGAAATAAATATAACATCAATTCCGAATTTTGAAATAACACTCATGAAGTTCTCAAAGATAAAACCAATGTCAGGAATAGCAGTAGGAACACCGACAACAATATTTGGAAATAATAATAATAAAACATATAATCAATTTATTCTATATACAAAAAATGGCGGTATAACATGGAATACATCAATTATTGAAGGTTTATCAAGTGTACTAAACAATAATTTTAGAAGTTTATATGTTTACAATGAAAAATTTTCTATTATTGGAACAGTACAAAGTAATTTATTTTATACTAATGACGGAGGAGTAAATTGGTATTCTATATTTTATAAAGGTTCTGCTAATCCTGAAACATATAGAATTATAAATTCTATAGTTGTTACGGGAGACACTAATAATTATATTATAACTACTACTTTTTTAAAAAATGGTTTACATTATTATAATATTTTTTCAATACCAACATTAAATATTGGAAATATTGATATTCCAACAGATGATATTCAAATAGATAATACTATTAATATATCAACTGGTGATGCTGGTATTAATAGTCCAACTTATTTGTATTTTGTAGGTAATGGAATATATAAATACAGTAGTAATACAATATCAAAAATTGATAACTATTATAACTTTGAATTAAATAGTATTTATGTTATTGACGATAATAATTATGTTGCTGTTGGAAAAAATACAATATTTACAAAGACTAATACTTCTATAAATTATAATATTATTAATGGTAATTTAAGAAGTGTTTATTTATATAATTTATTAATAGGTATAGCAGTTGGAGATAATGGATTAATTTATTATTCAAATAATTGGTCTTTACAAAATTCATGGAATATTGTTCCATTTGAATTATTAAATTCATCAGGAATAGCAAACAGAATAAAAGGGAAAAATTTGACAGGAATTTCAATGAGAGATATTAATACTTTTATAATTTCAAGCACAATCAACCCATATATTGAATCAATACAACAACGAGGAAAAAGCCAAATTATGTTATGTTTTTTTCCTAATTTATTTAATCGTACGAATAATAAAGTTTTTGATGTTTCTGGAAATATGTTTATTTCAGGTGATATAAACATAAACGATGGAAATTTATTGGTTTTAGATACTATTTCGAGAACAAATGGAATATTTTCTAGAATTTTTGATAATAATAATGTTAATAAAAGTAAATATGATAATACTTTAATTTATAATAAGGACGATATTAACGATATTGACGACGGTATATATATTGGTATTAATTCAACCAACATTAATATTGGTTCTTATGGATTAGATAAAAATGGAATTGCAAAAACTGCCGTGTCTTTTGGTAAAAAAAAATTTACTTTAGGTTCAGGTAAATTTCAAAGATACGGTGATGAAACTTTATCTACTACTGGAGATACTTTTTTTATAGGTGGTGCTGGAGATTTTGTTTATATTAATGGAAAAACTCGATATCTTAGTAGAAATAATATAGAATACAAAAGTCCAATGTTAACATTAAATTATAATAATGTAATATCTAGTGATAATGGAGTTCCAGATATAAACGAACCAACCGGTGCAACTTATACGAATGATGGAGTATTAAATAGTGCAGTAGGGATTGGTATAGCTGATGGAAAAGATGTAAGTGCAGGGTACATATTTATTTCTGCTAGTTCTAAAGGATATATTTTCAAAACTCCTAAATCACCTAATGTTGTAAATTTAAATATTGGTTCTCTTACTTTACCATCTGGACCACCTCCAAAACAAACTACATCAAATATTTTAAATAGTATAACAAACGGTATTTTAGTATTAACAAGAGATGAAGATACTTCCGATAGAGCAAATTATGCAATAACTGTAAAACCAATTGATATAAGTAATATATTTTTACGTGATAATACTTCATTAGCTAATTACCAACAAATTTTGACAAATGTTGGTGTATCAGGTGATCTGACTGTTATGTTGAACAATCGTTTAATGGTATATAGTGATGTATCTTTTAATTCTCGTTTATATGTTTATAGCGATTCATCATTTTGCAATAGAGTATTTGTTGGAGGAGATGTTTCTTTGAATAGTCGATTAACAGTTTATAACGATGTTTCATTCAATACTCGATTATTTGTAGGTAAAGATGTTTCATTGAATGCAAATTTATATGTAGCAAATATTAGCACACTAAAAGGACCCATTTACCAATTTTAATATTTTTTATATTTCGATAAATATACTATAATTTTTTAAAATTATTATAGTATATAAATGAGTAATTGGTTAGATTTATCTAGTAGTTCCAATAAATTAAAACAAACTTATTTTAAAGGATTTGTTGATATTAGCGGTGGTGGATTAAATATTAGAAATGATGCATCTATAAATTTATTCAATAATTCTAAAAACCCATTATTTAGTATTGATTCAAAGCAAACCTATGTATATGACAATAGTACAAATAAAATTATAGATATTAGTAATAATTGTTATGTATATTTGAAAAATGTAACATTTGATATTAGCAATTCTTTTACAAAATTAATAAATCAAGTAAGTTGTATTGATACTAATAATTATGATGCATCAATAAATAATAATATTCATATTGGTAAAGATGCATTTATTTATGGTAGATTATTTGTAAATGATAATGTATTGATTAATAAAAAATTAATTATAAGTGGAGATGTTTCATTGAATAGTTATTTAACAGTTTATAAAGATGTTTCATTAAATACTCGATTATTTGTAGGTGGAGATGTTTCTTTGAATTCACGTTTAACAGTTTATAATGATGTTTCATTCAATACCAGATTATTTGTTGGTGGGGATGTTTCTTTGAATAGTCGTTTAACAGTTTATAATGATGTTTCATTCAATACCAGATTATTTGTTGGTGGGGATGTTTCTTTGAATAGTCGTTTGACGGTTTATAATGATGTTTCATTCAATACTCGATTATTTGTAGGTGGAGATGTTTCTTTAAATAGTCGTTTAACGGTTTACAATGATGTTTCATTCAATACTCGATTATTTGTAGGTGGAGATGTTTCTTTAAATAGTCGTTTAACGGTTTACAACGATGTTTCATTAAATACTCGATTGTTTGTAGGTGGAGATGTTTCTTTGAATAGTCGTTTAACGGTTTACAACGATGTTTCATTAAATACTCGATTGTTTGTAGGTGGAGATGTTTCGCTCAATAGTCGTTTAACGGTTTACAACGATGTTTCATTGAATACTAGATTATTTGTTGGCGGGGATGTTTCGCTCAATAGTCGTTTAACGGTTTACAACGATGTTTCATTGAATACTAGATTATTTGTTGGCGGGGATGTTTCGCTCAATAGTCGTTTAACGGTTTACAACGATGTTTCATTGAATACTA
>Ga0214919_10007678_pt1 | contig 14472 bp, 14 predicted proteins | sample LL1503_MetaG_FD_177994 | JGI IMG/M metagenome (GOLD analysis project Ga0214919, IMG submission 177994) | Freshwater microbial communities from Lake Lanier, Atlanta, Georgia, United States - LL-1503 | ecosystem: Environmental > Aquatic > Freshwater > Lake | place: USA: Georgia | collected...
GTCTTGCCGGTGCCGGTGGCCGATACCAGCAAATTGCGGTGATAGCCACGACCACGCTCTAGTGCAATGAGTTCCAGGAGGTGCTCTTGAAAGGGCTCTAACCGTAATTCAATAGCTGGAAGCACGCCTATCGGTCGATATGCATTTTTAGCGCTTTGTCTTTCCAGCTCATCTCGAAATACCGCAGGATCAAAGTCAATGAACTCATCGCTGTTCCAGCACGATTCAAACAAGGATGCCATGCGTTTAAGCACATCATTATTTCGGGCGGCTGAAACGCGCAAATTCCATTCCAGACCCTGCACCTGAGCAGAATGCGTCAGGTTGGACGAGCCAATATAGCCCGTGGAAAACCCATTAAGGCGATGAAAAACCCAAGCCTTGGCGTGCAAACGAGTGGCAGAGGTGTCATATGAAATGCGTATCTGGGCACCCATTCCTTTCATATCCTCTAGCGCGGCAGGTTCAGTTGAACCGGTATAGGTTGTGGTCAATACTCGCAGGGACTTACCTGAAGCTAGATGCTGAGTCAATGCTTCGCGCATAGGTGCTATGCCACTGCGACGAATAAACGCCATGATCAAGTCAATGCTGTCTGCTGACGGAATTTCAGAGATCAGTTGTGCCCCTAACCGGGGCTCGCCCGGCGCATTGGTCATCAAGGCAGTGTCAAACAGCGGTACCACTGGCGACTCTACAAAGGCAGCTGATCCATCAGGTCGACGCTTTACAAGTTGCATCAGCAAGTGTCCTGATGCTTCAGGTATATCGCCTTTCAAAAATGCATTCTTGCCATGTAGCGCTTGGACAATCAATTCGCCAACTAGCTTTGTGCCAGTGGCCACCCTGTCCTCGCTGGGGATGGCAGCAAGCACCTTTTCAATGACCCGCGAGAGATGCAGTGCAAGCCGATCAGCAGCTTCAGCGCTGTCGAGTTTGTCTAATTGAAATGCCCAAGCGTTTTCCATGCCTTGTAACGCCTCTTTTAATCGGCGCGTAAGGATGGCTTCGTAGCTGCCTGGTATCAGTTCCACGTCCGTTAACTCATTTGGGTTTATGAATGCTCATACCTTAACCCAATCCTCCACCGCCAAACCACCAGCATACGCAAACGCTCTGTCATTGCTCACCAGCGTGGCCTTCAAATGCAATGCATGCGCTGCAATTTGCAGATCCAGTGCGGCTAGCGGCCTACCATTTTTTTGAAGCTCTGCGCGCAGCGTACCGTAGGTTTGCGCCACTGCGTCATCCCAGGGCATTACTTCCACGCGGCGCAAAAACTCGATGACGGCTTCTCTTAATGCCATGGCCTGCGGGCGCTTGGCCAGGCCAAAGGCCAACTCGCCCGCCGTGATGGCGGATATGCATACGCTGTGCATAGGCACGTCCAATAAGCGCGCAATAGCTTGGGGTTGGCGCTTGATGATGTGGCTCACCGTGTTGGTGTCCAGCATGTAGAGGCTTGCCATAGTGATGTTCAGTGCCCAACCGACTTTGAAATCCCATCCAAAGGGTCCCGGTCAGACGATTGAGTGTGCCCTGCGGCCAGTCGCTCTGCGGGGCTTAAAAAATCATCGGCATCCGCGATGGCTTGCGCGGCCACCAAAAATCCATCCCAGTCCTGCGGTCGCCTGGAAAGGATGACGTCACCGGTGAGCGGGTCTTTGCGGATAAAGACCTCGGTCGTATCAAATCGAAACGCGGCGGGCAGGCGCACGGCCTGGCTGCGCCCGTTGGCAAATAGTTTGGCGGCTTGGGACACGGCAGACCTCCCGGGCAGACGATGGTAGATACCAAAGTATATGCCAAGCTGCGCTGCAATTGCTGAGCGGCCAAATAGGCAGCGCCTTTTCCAAGGGCTTGCGCCCAAGAGCTACGGGGCAATCTCTTCCGTATCCACCTCACTGCGCGCTTGCACCGGATAGCGATTGCCTTGCACGGTTTGGCTGTTGATCAAGGCTTCGCAAGCGGCCAGGGTTTCGGGTGTTAACACCTTCTCCGCCGCAGCTGCGTTCTCTAGGGCATGTTCCACGCTGATGGTGCCGGGGATAGGCAATATGTGGGGCGCCTTGTGCAGCAACCAAGCGATAGCCAGTTGCGCCGGTGTGCATCCCGCCGCTTGCGCTATGCCGGTAAACGGCGTGAGCAACTTGCGATTGGCTGCATAGGTGTCGGGCGCAAAGCGCGGCATGTTTTTGCGAAAGTCGGTGGCGTCAAACAAAGCCGGCTCAGGTGGCGCACTGGTCAAGAAGCCACGGGCTACCGGGCTGAAGGCCACCAAGGCCACGCCCAGTTCGGCGCAGGCTTGCAGCACTGCGATTTCGGGGTTGCGCGTCCACAACGAATACTCCGATTGCACCGCGCTAATAGGAAACTCGGCATGCGCTTTGCGCAGCGTCGCTGCGGACACTTCGGACAAGCCCACTGCGCGTATTTTTCCGGCTTTCACCAAGTCGCCCAGCGCACCCACGCTTTCTTCAATAGGTACCGCCTTGTCCCAGCGATGCAGGTAATACAGGTCTATCACGTCGGTGTTGAGACGCTTGAGCGAGTCTTCGCAGTTCTGGCGCAGCGTGGCCGGGCGGCCATCGATGGCGCGCACTTTTTTGCCGTCCGGCCCGATGACGGCATGGATGCCGCATTTGCTGGCCAGCGTAAAGCGCTTGCGATGCCGCATCAGGTACTTGCCCAGCAAGAGCTCGGATTGGCCAAAGCCGTACAGGGTCGCGGTATCAAAGTGGGTGATGCCCGCATCCAGCGAGGCCAACAGCACGCGCTCGCTCTGCGCTTCGGACACCGGCGAGCCATAGGCGTGGCAAAAATTCATACAGCCCAGGCCAATGGCGCTGACGGTGAAAGGGCCTAGTGCGCGTTGTTGCATGATGAAAGACTCCGGTGTAAACAGTGACCGACTAGGCGCTTGAAGCCCACAAACCCTCAAGCCACGCCATAGCGCGCGCGATACGCCTGCACGCGCTGGCGGTGTTCGCCCATGGCGTCGCCGCTTTGGGTTTGCAAATAGGCCAGCAAGTCATCCAAATTGGCAATCGCACACACTTGCAGGCCCAGGTTCTGGCGCACATATTGCACCGCGCTGTAGGGTACATCCTGGGTGCTGCCATCGGCCTGCTTTTCGGTAGCCATTTCCTGGCGGTCCAGGGCAATCGCCACCGCATGCGGCGTGGCGCCGGCGGCTTGGATCAGGGCAATCGATTCGCGCGCTGCGGTGCCTGCGCTCATTACGTCATCGACGATCAGCACCCGGCCTTGCAGGCGCGCTCCGACCAGCGTGCCGCCTTCGCCATGGTCTTTGGCCTCTTTGCGGTTGTAGGCAAAGGGCAAGTTGCGGCCCAAGCGCGACAGTTCGACGGCTACCGCAGCGCCCAGCGGAATGCCTTTGTAGGCGGGACCAAACAGCATGTCAAACTCCACGCCGCTGGCTAGCAAAGCTTGGGCATAAAACTGCGCCAATCGGCCCAGCTTGGCGCCATCGTCAAACAAACCAGCATTAAAAAAGTAGGGGCTTAGGCGCCCGGCCTTGGTTTTAAATTCGCCAAAACGCAATACGCCGGAGGCGATAGCAAATTGCACAAACTCCTGTGCCAATGCGCTGTTTTCGGTATGCGAGTGGGGGTTGGCAAGCGGGCTCGAGGTGGTCATACGGTGTCCTAACTGGCGGCTCGCGCATTGTATGGAGCGGCGCATACTGACACAGCAGCGTCAAATTTGCGCACCGGCAGGCCTTTTAGTGTGCAGTCGGTGTACCATGAAATTTCTTGCTTGCGCATGCCTGCGTCACTTTGGCACGCGGGCATGGACTACAACCATTTTCTAAGGAGACTCGCGTGTCACACACTTCCCCGTTTACCCGCCCCTTCACTCTGGCCGCTGCTTCGCTGGCCGTTTCTTTTTCGCTGTTAGGCCAGGCCCAGGCGGCTGAACCCGCTTCCTGCCAAGCAGTGCGCTTTGCTGATGTGGGCTGGACCGACATCACCGCCACCACCGCGGTGATGTCCGAAATCCTGAAGGGCATTGGCTACAAGCCATCGGCGCAAGTGCTGTCGGTACCGGTGACCTATAGCAGCCTCAAAGCCAAAAAGATTGATGTGTTCTTGGGCAACTGGATGCCGTCCATGGAAGGCGACATCAAGCCCTACGCAGCAGACGGCTCGGTGGAAACCATTGGTGCCAACTTGGAAGGGGCGAAGTACACGCTGGCAGTTCCTGACTATGTGGCCGAAGCCGGTGTCAAAACCTTTGCCGACCTGGCTAAAAACGCCGACAAGTTCAGCAAAAAGATTTATGGCATTGAGCCGGGCAATGATGGCAACCGCCTGATATTGGACATGATCAAGAAAAACGCTTTTGGGCTGGGTGGCTTCAAGATTGTCGAGTCCAGCGAGGCGGGCATGGTCTCGCAAGTGGTGCGCGCCGTGCCCAAGAAAGAATGGATTGTGTTTTTGGGCTGGGCGCCCCACCCCATGAACACCAAGATCAAGATGACCTACCTGGCCGGTGGTGACGATTTCTTCGGCCCCAACTTTGGCGGCGCTACGGTGTATACCAACACGCGCAAAGGCTATTCCACCGAATGCGCCAATGTGGGCAAGCTACTGAAAAACACCAAGTTCAGCCTGGAGGCAGAAAACGAAATCATGTCCTCCATCCTGGACAAAAAAATGAAACCCGAAGCGGCGGCCCAAGCCTGGCTCAAGGGCAATGCCTCCACCTGGGGCAACTGGCTCGCTGGCGTCAAAACCTTTGACGGCAAGGACGTGACTCCGGCGATGATTAGCAAATAAGCCGATGGCGGCAGGTCTGGAAGCCACGCTGGCCTGGCTCACCGACAACAAGCTCCCGCTGGGCGAGACCATCGCAGCGGGGGTGGAGCGCATTACCCAAAGCGCCCCCTGGTTGTTTGACGCGGTTTCGGACCAGCTCAGCGCCTTGGTGCTGGGTTTTACCGGGGCGCTGTTGTGGGTGCAGCCACTGTGTATGGTGGCCGTGCTGACGGCGCTGGCCTGGGCGCTGCAACGCTCGGTCAAGCTAGCGGTGTTTGTGGCGGCCGCGCTGCTGCTCATCATCAACATGGGCTACTGGACCGAGACACTGGAAACGCTCTCGCTGGTGTTGTTTGCCACGCTCACCTGCGTGCTGATCGGCGTGCCCATCGGCATTGCGGCGGCGCATCGGCCTTGGCTGGAATCGGCCTTACGCCCGTTGCTGGACTTGATGCAGACCATCCCCACCTTTGTGTACCTGATACCGACGCTCATTCTTTTCGGATTGGGCGTGGTGCCGGGGTTGATTTCTACCGTTATCTTTGCCTTGCCCGCGCCGATACGCCTAACGACGCTGGGCATTGCCTCGGTGCCGCGCCCGCTGATCGAGGCAGGCCAGGCCTTTGGTGCCACGCGCTGGCAGCTGCTGATTAAGGTGGAGATTCCTTCGGCCTTGCCCAACATCATGGCCGGGATTACGCAATGCATCATGCTCAGCCTATCCATGGTGGTGATCGCCGCGCTGGTGGGCGCTGACGGCCTGGGCAAGCCGGTGGTGCGCGCGCTCAACTCGGTCAACATCGCCGATGGCTTTGAGGCCGGGCTGGCGATTGTGATCGTGGCCATTGTGCTCGACCGTTTGTGCAAAACCCGCAGCCATGACTGAAAGCCACAGCCCGCAAAGCAGCGCGCTACCGATGGCCGAGTTTCGGCATGTGGACGTAGTCTTTGGCCAACACAGCGCGCAGGCCTTGGCGCTTCTCGACGCGGGCAAAACCCGGCAAGAGATTTTGGACGCCACCGGCGCAGTGCTGGGCGCGGCGGACTGCAATTTGCAAATCGCCGAGGGTGAGATTTCGGTGCTCATGGGCCTGTCCGGTTCGGGCAAATCCACGCTGCTGCGCTGCCTGAACGGTCTGAACCAAGCCAACCGGGGCGCGGTGCTGGTACGCGACACGCACGCCGGGCAAAGCGGCTACGTGGACCTGACGCGCTGCGACGCCGCCACCCTGCGCCGCCTGCGCACCACACGCGTGGCCATGGTGTTTCAGCAGTTTGCGCTGCTGCCCTGGCGCACCGTGGCCGAGAACGTCGGTCTGGGCTTGGAACTCAGCGGCATGCCCAAAGCACAGCGCGAAAAAATAGTCGCTCAAAAGCTGGAGTTGGTGGGCCTGCAGCAATGGGCCAAGAAGTACGCGCACCAACTGTCGGGGGGCATGCAGCAGCGCGTCGGCCTGGCCCGTGCCTTTGCCACCGACGCCGATATTTTGCTGATGGACGAGCCTTTCTCGGCGCTGGACCCGCTGATCCGCGAGCACTTGCAACAAGAGCTTTTGCAACTGCAAAAGCAGTTGAAGAAAACCATTGTTTTCGTCAGCCACGACCTGGACGAGGCCATCAAATTGGGCAACCACATCACCATCATGGAAGGCGGGCGCATTGTGCAATCGGGCGAGCCCGAGCAAGTGGTGCTCAACCCGGCCAATACCTATGTGCGCGACTTTGTGGCGCACATGAACCCCATCAAGGTGCTGCGTGGCCGATCGCTGATGACGCCCGTGGAAAAGCTCAAGCACGACGGCCTGCGCGTACAACTAGACTGGACCGGCCACCACTGGCTGCAACTAGACGCAAGCGGCCAGCCCGAGCGCGCCGACATCGAAGGCCAGCCCGGCCAACTGCTGGCTTACCACCCACAGCTAGACATCGTGCAAGCGGGCCTGGACGGGCGCAGCATCGCTATTGCCCGCCCCGACATGTTGCTCGAAACCATCATCCACATCCGCCACGCCACGGGCCGCCCGGTGCTGCTATGCGAAGCGGGCCGCTTTGTCGGCGTAGTCGGTGATGAGGAAATTTACCGGGGCATGTTGCAAACTACGCGGGGCTGAGGGGGTTCGTACTACCGGTAAGTAGCACCGGCCAACTCCATGCGCCAGGTCTGCAGATTTAGGAGGCGATGGGTGCATCCCACGGATTAAGCAAGGCGACTTCGGTTCGCGCGAAGTCAGCCACATTGCGCGTAACCACGGTCATGCCGTGGACCAGTGCCGTTGCGGCGATCAGGCCATCGCGAAATGGCTGCGGATCAGGCACATGGAGCTGCGCACTTCTTTGCACCACCGCCGTATCCACCGGCAAGATGCGCCCCGCAAATGCCGGTAGCACATAGTCATCCATCCAGCTTCGAAGGACCGCGCCTTGGGCAAGGTCTCGGCGTTGCAACAGCAGCACGCCGATTTCTAACTCGTGCACCGTAATGACCGAGATATATAACTGGGCAACGGCTACTTCCTGCGCCCATCGCGCTACCTGCGCATCGGCGCGACCCAGGCGCACCTTGCGCAATTCAGAAACAACATTAGTGTCCAACAAGTACATCAGGAAAAATCTGCTGGCCGTACCCGCTCATCGATGCGGGGTATCTCTAAGTTAAGGCCTTGCATCGCAGGCATAAACAACAAATCGGCAATGGTGGCCTGGTTGGATGTGAGGCTCTGGTAATGCTCCATGCTCATCAGCACATGGGCCGGGCGCCCTCGATCGGTAATGAAAACCGGCCCCTGCATGGCTGCTTTTTTGGCCTCGCTCACGGCCTGATTGAAATGGCGACTGGAAAAAGTGCTGATCGACATGGCGGCCTCCGATCGAATGAATGTAGCAATGTTACTACATTCAACTTGGCAGAGGCGTTTGACCTGCTGGCCGCTTTGCCCGACGACTTCATGCAAAACGGTCGCCAGGACGGCTTGCCACAAGTTCGCGAAGGTCGATGAGTACCTTTCGCTACCTACTCGATACCAATATTTGTATATATATATTGCCAAGCGGCGACCGCCTTCGGTGGCGCAGCGTTTGGCCAGTCTTGCCAGCGGTCCAGTAGCGATGTCGGTGATTACCTTTGGCGAGTTGCGCTACGGTGTGCAATAGAGCCAGCAGCATGAAACCGCGCTGATTAATTTAGATAAGCTGCATTCGCTCATTCGAGTAATTACGCTGAACGACCGGGTGGGTGCGCGCTACGGTGAGATTAGGGCACAGCGTGAGCTGTACAGGCACACCGATTGGCAACAATGATGTGTGGATTGCCGCCCATGCGCTCGTTTTGGACCTGACTTTGGTCACCAACAACACACGCGAATTCGAGCGCCTGCCGCAATTGCGCCTGGCGAACTAGGTGGCATAAGGCGCATTACCTAGGGTATTTGCGCACTTGACAGCACTGCCGCCCTGCTTCACGCTGGAGGCAGGTACGGGTATTGGTTTGCTTGCCGCTTGCGCCACCGGCCTGTAGTTCTAAAAATCCACCACATCAGAGGAGCTTTCCCATGACACAGACCAGTCCGTCCGGGCGCGCCAGCGCCTGGCTTGACCACTTTGGCGCCGCGCTGGGCCGCCATGATGCTGCGGGTACCGCAGCCCTGTTTGACGCCGATTGCTACTGGCGCGATCTGGTGTCCTTCACCTGGAATATTTGCACCCAAGAAGGCCACAGCGCCATCGAAAAGATGGTGCAGGCGCGCGCAGCCGATGTGGCGGCCAGCCATTTCGCGCTAGACGGCGAGGCCACAGAGGCTGATGGCGTGGTCGATGCCTGGTTCACCTTCGAAACCCGCGTGGCACGCGGACGCGGCCATTTGCGCCTGAAAGCAAGCGCCCAGGGCGACAAGGCTTGGACACTGCTCACCACCATGACCGAGCTCAAAGGCTTTGAAGAGAAAAAAGGTACACGCCGTATCAAAGGCGCCGAACACGGCGTCCACCCGGGGCGCAAGACCTGGATGGAAACGCGCACACACGAACAGGAAACGCTGGGCTTTAGCGAGCAGCCGTATGTGGTGATCGTCGGCGGCGGCCAAGGCGGCATCATGCTGGGTGCGCGCCTGCGGCGGCTGGGTGTGCCAAGCATCATCATCGAGAAAAACGCCAAGCCCGGCGACTCTTGGCGCAAGCGCTACAAAAGCCTGTGCCTGCACGACCCCGTGTGGTACGACCATTTGCCCTACCTGCCCTTCCCGGATGACTGGCCCGTGTTTGCGCCCAAGGACAAGATCGGTGATTGGCTGGAGATGTACACCAAGATCATGGAGCTGAACTACTGGGGCAACACCGAAGCCAAGAAAGCGCACTTTGACGAAGCCACTGCGCAATGGGAATTGCAGGTGGAACGCGAAGGCAAAACCATCACCCTGCATCCCAAGCAACTGGTGTTCGCACTAGGCGTCTCGGGCTACCCCAATGTGCCGCACATCACCGGCGCCGAAAGTTTTGAAGGCGAGCAACACCATTCCAGCAAGCACCCAGGGCCGGACAAATACATCGGCAAAAAAGTAGTGGTGCTGGGATCGAATAATTCGGCGCACGATATTTGTGCCGCACTGTGGGAACACCAGGTGGACGTGACCATGGTGCAACGCAGTAGCACGCATATCGCGCCCTCGGACTCGCTGATGGAGCTGGCGCTGGGCGGCCTCTACAGCGAAGAAGCCATAAAGAACGGCATCGACCACCACACCGCCGACTTGGTGTTTGCCAGCGTGCCATACAAAATCATGCACACCTTTCATATCCCGGTGTACGAAGAGATGAAGCGACGCGATGCCGACCTGTATGGCCGTTTGGAAAAAGCCGGTTTCATGCTGGACTTTGGCGACGACGGCTCGGGCCTGTTCATGAAATACCTGCGCCGCGGTTCGGGCTATTACATCGACGTGGGCGCCTCCGAACTGGTGGCCAACGGAAGCGTCAAGCTGCGCAGCGGCGTCAACATCGCGCGCATCAACCCTAAGTCGGTCACTTTGAGTGATGGCAGCGAGTTGCCCGCCGATGTCATTGTGTATGCCACTGGCTACGGCTCGATGAACCAATTCCTGGCCGATTTGGTATCCCCCGACGTAGCCAACCGCGTGGGCAAAGTCTGGGGCCTGGGCTCGAGCACCACCAAAGACCCCGGCCCCTGGGAAGGTGAGCTGCGCAACATGTGGAAACCCACGAACCAGCCCCAGCTCTGGATTCATGGCGGCAATTTGCACCAAAGCCGGCATTATTCGCAGTTTCTGTCACTGCAACTCAAAGCGCGCTATGAGGGCTTGGACACGCCGGTCTATGCCCAGGCGGCAGTGCACCACTTGAAGTAAGCCAGGTGCGGGTTTGGAACTGCCCGATTGACGCAAGGCCAGTCAGCATCAGTCCAAACCCGTGCACGCGAAGCCGCAGGCCATGGCCATCCATGGCTTGTTGCCCGTATGGATCGCCGCGTCGCTGCGCTCCTCGCGATGACGGACTTTTGCATGCCTAGGTTTGCCTAGGCGCGCTTGATGCCTTGGCCTGCGCACCGCCCCCTTTGGCGTGCCTAACGCGCAGCCTGCGGTCTATGTGCCAGACAGCCTTGCGCTGCTGCGCAATCGGTTATCTTCCACGCCTATCTTTAACGCACGGGAGATTCGTTTGTTCACACTCACCAGCCTGAACCTTAACGGCATACGCTCGGCCACCAGCAAGGGGTTGCAAGACTGGCTTTATAGCTTGCAAGCAGACTGTTTATGCGTGCAAGAAGTCAAGGCGCAAGCCGCAGACGTGGCCGGGCAGTTTGAGACCCTGGCCGGTATGCACGGGCACTTTCACTTTGCCGAGAAAAAAGGCTACTCCGGCGTAGGCATTTACACCCGCCATGCGCCCAGCGATGTGCGCGTGGGCTACGGCTCTGCTGAATTTGATGCCGAGGGCCGCTATGTGGAGTTGCGCTTTGATACCCCCAAGCGCAAGCTGTCCATCATTAGTTGTTACTTCCCCAGCGGTTCTTCGGGCGAGGAACGACAGGAGGCCAAATACCGTTTTCTGGACAGCATGTACCCGCACCTGCAAAAGCTCAAGCGCACGCGTGAGTTTGTGCTGTGCGGTGACATCAATATTGCGCACCAGGAAATTGATTTGAAAAACTGGAAAGGCAACCGCAAGAACTCGGGCTTTCTGCCGGAAGAACGCGCCTGGATGACCCGGCTATTGAACGAAGGTGGCTTGGTCGATGTCTATCGCCATCTCGAGCCCACTGCCACCGACGCGGCCTATACCTGGTGGAGCAACCGGGGCCAGGCCTACGCCAAGAACGTGGGCTGGCGTTTGGATTACCACCTGGCAACGCCTACGCTGGCAGCCGGTGCGCGCCAGCACGCAATCTACAAAGATACGCGCTTCTCAGACCACGCGCCTATCAGCATCGACTACGACTGGGGCTTGTAGCAGGACAGGGGTAGCGGTTAAAATGTATGGACTGTACAGTTTGGAGGTCTTATGGCTGCACCCACACAATACGGCTTGGAACAAGCCCGCGCCCAATTGCCCACGCTGATGGCTCAGGCCCATGCGGGGCAGATCAGCATCATCACCAAGCATGGCCAACCCTATGCGGCCATCGTGCCGCTGGCGGATGTAGCGCAAGCACGCAAGCGATTGGCAAAAGGCATTCTGAACTTACAGGGCAGTGGAAAAGGCTTGTGGGGTAAAAAGTCCGGCGGCACGATCGCGCAGTTGCGCGACGAATGGGCCTGAGCTAAATGGCCACCGGCACGACGCTTAGTTGGGGCGGCTTAGCCCCGGGCAGTACGGTACTGGTGGACAGCGCGCCCTGGATTTATGTCTTAGAAGGACGCCCACGTTTCGCTGAAAAATTTACCGGTTTGTTTGAAGCGGCTGCGCGGCAGGAGCTGGAGCTTGCACTCTCGACCATCACCCTGTCTGAAATACTGGCCGGGCCTTACAAAAGCGGTCATACCGCCTTGGCCAAGCGCTATGAGAAAGCGCTTGCCAGCTACCGCGTGGTGGAATTCAGCGCGCCGATTGCGGTGCTGGCCGCGCAACTACGGGCGCGCTTTGCGCTCAAGCTACCCGATGCCATTCAGGTAGCCACCGCCCTAGACATTGGTGCCGATGCGCTGGTTACCCACGACCGCGACTTTTCCAGGGTGCGGGGCATCGCGGTTTTGATGGGCGACTAAATACCAGCCTACGGTTTTTTCGTCCGTCAGGCAAAGCAGCCCGCAGAAAAACACGCTTGCAAGCGCCTCTATCGCGACACGATGCCAAACGTGCCCGGCGCTTTTTCTATCAGGCCAAAAAAGCGCACCAGGTCCACTTTGCTGCCGCTCACTTTCAGATCATCACTGAGCAAGGTATCTTGGATGCCCGCGCTACCAGCGATGATTTTTACGAACAGGGGTTTGGTCAAGGTCAGCGCGGCGTCGGCCTGGGGATGCAGGCCGCGTTTGAAGTGCAATACCGCGTTGTCTATCCACAAAGCGTAGCTTTCTTTTTGGTCACTGAGCGTGATGTTGATGCGGTAGTTTTTGCCCTCCGCCGCCGGGCCGTCCAGGCTGGCGGCCATGGCTTCTAAAAAGCGCTCCATCGGGGTTTGCAGCAGCAAATCGATCGCGCCGGCTTTGGACATGCCTTTGGCCGGCGGGCCATTGCGCAGCTCTTGCGCACCACTTAAATAGGCGTTGCGCCAGGTGGCGGACTCGGCGCTGTAGCCCATTTGCTCATAGGTTGTGGCCAGCAGTTCTTTGGCGGCTTTGTTGGCGGCGTCGGCCATCACCACATGGTTGAGTAACTCCGCAGTCCAGCGGAAATCGCCTTTGTCAAAAGCCTGCTGCGCTGCGGCCAGGGCTTTGTCAGGGCCACCGGCGAGTTCCACATAGCGCTTGCCCACATCCGCCGGGGCCAGCGGATTGAGGTGCGCCGGGTTGCCGTCAAAAAAGCCCAGGTAAAACTGGTACACCGCTTTGACGTTGTGGCGCAAATCGCCATAGTGGCCGCGCACCGCCATGAAGTCGGCGAGCGATTTGGGTAGCTGCACTTTGTCGGCAATCTCGGCAGGCGTGTAACCCGCGTTCATCAGGCGCACGGTTTGGTCGTGGGTGTATTTATAGACATCGCGGTGCATGGTGATGAACTGCTGGATATTCGCATTGCCCCAAATTGGCCAGTGGTGCGAAGCGATATACACCTCGGCATCGCGCGTTTGCTCTAAGGCCTGTTCCATGTAAGTCGCCCAGCGTAAAGCGTCGCGCACTTTGGCGCCGCGTATGGGCAGCAGGTTGTGCATGGTTTGCGACAGGTTTTCTGCGCCGTCGTACAGTTTCTTGGAGGGTATAGAGAAGCTCAACTCCGCAGGGCATTCGGCATTGGGCACGTTGTGAAACACAAAATCCACACCGTCGATTTGCATGGGCTGATTGGCCTGGTAAATCAACCAGGTCGGCGTCAAGATGCCGATGCTGCCGTAGATCACATCTTTACCTAGGCCGGTATCTACATTACCTTTGGCGCTGCGCGGCAGGTCGCGGCCAAACTGGTACACCGAACGGCGCCCCATGGCGGTGCCGACCAGCACGTTTTCGCTGGTGGCCTCTTCCATAAAACCAGCAGGGGCCACGATGGGCACTTTGCGCTGCGCTGCATCTTGCTGCGACAACACGCCCAGCGCGCCGCCGAAATGGTCGGCATGCGCATGCGTTAGCACCAAGCCGCTGACCGGCTTCTTGCCCAGGTGCTGCTCGGCAAAAGCCATGGCCGCCGCTGCGGACTCGCGCGAGGTAAGCGCATCGACCACGATCCAGCCGGTCTTGCCTTCGATAAGCGTGATGTTGGCAATGTCAAAACCGCGCAACTGGTACACGCCGTCCATCACCTTGTAGAGGCCAATATTTGCGTTGAGCTGCGCATGGCGCCACAAGCTGGGGTTAACCGTAGCGGGCGCTGCGCCTTGCAAAAAATCATAAGCGGCAAAGTCGCGTAATACGTTGCCATCGGCTGCCAGTATCTTGCCGGTGGGCCGCGCGATCAGGCCGCGTTTGGCGTCTTCAAAGTCTTGCCCCGAAGCAGCGGCAATGGCCTGCACAAAAGCGGCATTTTCCTTTTGCGTGCTGGCGCTGGCCTCGCTGCTGGCACCGCCTATGCCTGGGTTTTTACCGCAGGCCACTAGGCACAGGGCCAAGGCAATCAGCCCTGCGCGTTGATACACCATCCACATTCGCCCGCTCCTCGTTGTCATAAGCCGCCGCTGCATGCTGCGCGGGGCCCGGTAAAGCATGGTAACCAAGCTTTGCGGCGGCCCAAGTCGCTTTGGAGAAGCCCGTAGAAGCGCGCAATTTTGATGGCTGGCTTGTGCCCGCCTTTGCTCAAGCCAACAGCGCCACATTCCCACCCGCTGCGGTGGTGTTGACCGTCACCGTGCGCTCAGCGCAAAAGCGGTGCAGATAGTGCGGGCCGCCGGCTTTGGGGCCGGTGCCGCTCAGCCCTTCGCCGCCAAAGGCTTGCACGCCGACCACCGCGCCTATCATGTTGCGGTTGATATAGACATTGCCGATATGCGCCGCCTGCGCCATGGCCTGGGCGCGGCTGTCGATGCGGGTTTGTATGCCCAGCGTCAGGCCGTAACCCAGCGCGTTGATCTGCGCGATGGTGTCCAGCGGGT
>Ga0214919_10007679_pt1 | contig 14472 bp, 13 predicted proteins | sample LL1503_MetaG_FD_177994 | JGI IMG/M metagenome (GOLD analysis project Ga0214919, IMG submission 177994) | Freshwater microbial communities from Lake Lanier, Atlanta, Georgia, United States - LL-1503 | ecosystem: Environmental > Aquatic > Freshwater > Lake | place: USA: Georgia | collected...
CTCTTCCTGACGTTGATACTGATATTGATGCATCTCGTCGTTCAGAAGTTATTGATTGGGCTGTTGGAAGATTTGGCTCAGAACAAGTGGCTCAAATTGGTGCTTGGGGTACTTATGGTGCTAAAGCTGCAGTTGTTGGTGCATTGAAAACTTCTGAGAGATTTATTGAAAAATATGGTACTCAAGTTCACCAAGAGGCATTAAAAGTTTCTGGTTCGATTCCTAAAGTTCCAGACATTACTATTGATGATGCTTTGGTTGATTCACAAGATTTCCGTCAATACTATGCAATGTGGAAAGAAGAAATTGACATTGCTAAAAAACTTGTCGGTACTATCTCTAACTTTTCTGTTCATGCTGCTGGAGTTATTATTTGTGGTGACCCTGTAAGTCAACATGCTCCTATTGAAAACTCTAAAGGCAACCTATGTTCTGGCTTTGATATGTTTAATGTGGAAAGAGTTGGGTTGGTTAAATATGACTACCTTGGCTTAAACACATTCACTCAAATTGCTAATACAATTAAAATGATCAAAGAGCGCACAGGTAGAGAAATTGATATCAGAAAAGATATTGATTTAGCTGACCCAAAGATTTATCAAAATATATATGCTAAGGGTAAAACTGCATCTGTCTTTCAGTTTGCTTCAAGAGGTATGCAAGACGCTTTGAGAAAAGTTAATGCATCAAACATGGAAGACCTTATTGCTGTTGTATCTCTATATCGTCCTGGTCCATTGGAGTATATTGATACTTATGCAGAGGGTAAGAAGAATCCAAATGCAGTTCAATATGATGACCCGATCATTAAAAAGCATCTAGAGGTTACTTATTCTATTATGGTTTATCAAGAGCAGGGTATGGTTCTTGCTCGTGATATGGCTGGATTTGACCATAATGAAGTTGATAAGTTAAGAAAAGCTATCTCCAAGAAGAATGATAAGTTATTTGCCGAAGTAACTGATTTGTTCCGAAAGAAATCACTTGAGCGTGGTGTAAGTGAAAAGGCAGTTGATTCTGTTCTTAACTTAATGTCAAAGTTCGTTGGTTATGCTTTTAACAGATCTCATGCTTGTTCTTATGCAATTTTATCTTTTTGGACTGCTTGGCTTCGTTATTATTACCCTCATGAATGGTTAGCTACTTGTATTCATCTTGCAAAGGATGATGAAGACAAAGTTGCTATGCTCAGAAAAGAATGTGATATTGAAAAGATTACTATTCGTGAACCAAATGTAAATGAATCTGGATTAATAACTCTGGTTAACGATAGAAATGAAATTATGCTTCCTCTTTCATCTATTAAGGGTGTTGGGGCTAGAGCAGAAGATATCATTACAAACCAGCCTTATGTTGATTGTCGAGATTTCTGTTTCCGTGCAAGACCAAACCGAGGTACTGTCATGGCTCTTGCAGAAAGTGGTGCTCTGGGCTGCTTAAGTGATGTTTCTCAATATTCATATGTTGAAGATTTTATGGAATATTGGGATGGTCTTGTTGCAGAAAGAACAGAAGAAGATAAAAGAATTGCAAAAGAGGCTAGAAAGAAATTTACCCCAGCAATATCTTTAAATAAAACTTTGCATTTGGATGATACTGAAGCTATAATCGAAAAGAATCGTTCAAAGCAAAGAACAAATAAGTCTCGTGGTAATATAAAAAGCTTACTCTCAGAAGATATGTTTGATTGAGGATTGATATGTACGAAGAAGAAGATGACGACGATTTGGATGCTAATAACTCCATATTGATTGCAGATTTAGACTGGAAACCTCAATCTAATTTATTTGACTATTCATTAGAGTCATTTGCGCCTGATATTGTTAAAAGATTACAAGGTATCACTGAAGAATCTTTTGCTCTTGAAGTTCAAATGTGGCAAGCAAGTTTAAATGTCTTGCCTAATTTTGATGAATATAAGATTAGAAAAGAATGCAACCAATGGGATATAAGCATTCCTAAGAGAGATGATTTTAACTTTGATAATCTTTACGAAGCATATTTTAAACAAGTGCAATATCGTAATCGTTTAACAGAGATTATTTCAGTGGTTTATGCACATCATGAATTGCTTTCAAGTGCTCAAAAATCACTTAAAGAAATGGCTGTACGTTTAGCTAACGGTCCTAAACATGATAAAGATGCTATTGCAACTTTAACTGTGCAGCCTTTTACTATGGCAATGGCTGTTGCCAAAAGATGTCTGGTATACTTAGAATCAGTGCAGAAAAACATTGAGTTTACTGCAGTGCAACTAGACAGACTGATGCGAGAAAGACAAAACCTTGCTCGCATTAACCAAACGATGAGTAATGAGGGCGCTAGTTCTTACTACACCAACATTACTAATCAAACAAGCAAACCAATTGGTATGCAAAGACGAGATACAGAAGAAATTAAAACAAGAAATTCAAGAATTCCTGATTAATTTCTTGCACATCTCACATCAATACAGTAAGATTAAAACAAGAGGCCCAAGCGCTTCTTTTTGGAGAAAAAACGAATGTTAAAAAGAATGTCAACCAATGCCCTTCTTAATATGAAGTCGCCATCAAACGGTGGTAACTCATTTCCTAAGTTGGGTGATATCCTCGTAAATCTGTCCACCAAGAACGGTGAAGTTGAGCGCAAGCTTAAGCTTGTTGGAGACCCAATCGGTTTCCTCGAGTACACAGACAAGGTCTATGTTCCTGGCCAAAAGGGCAAGACTCAGCGTGTTCCATTCCCAGATGCTGACCTTAACAAGGGCTTCACAAGAATCGGTCATGAAGATTCTTCTAAGTGTCCTTGGAAGGCTGCAGGATACATTCCTTCCATGAAGTTTGCTCAAAATGTTCTTGAGCAGCAACCTGATGGAACTTGGGTTCCCAAGATTCTCAAGGCTGGAAAGTCTATCTTCCTTGAGTTTGCAAAATGGCAGAGTGGACGCATCAATGAACTTGAAGATCTTGATGAGGATGAGGTTGAAGGTTTTATCACCCATCTTGGAACTCGCCGTTCTATGATGGTTCGTGTTAAGGCAACTCCTACTGGAAAAGAGCCACCACAGTCTGTTGAATACACTGTGACAGTGGGTTCCAAGGAAATGAAGGTCACTGATGAAATGGTTGAAGCACTCAAGGCTGCTGGCGAACCAAAGCCAGAAGTTCTCGAAGAAGAACGCTCCAACTACAATACTGACCGTGAAGAAGACCCAACCATGCCAGCATGGGAAGATTTCTTTACTTATGGATATGACCTTAAGAAGATCTTTAAGTTCCAACCTATTAAGGTTGATGCAGCAACTGCTGAACTTAAGGATGAACTTGAAACCTATTCTGTAAAGCCACCAAAGGCTGAAGCAAAACCAGTTCTTGCGTCTGAAGATGACGATGACGAGCCAGTTGCACCAGCTCCTAAGCCTAAGGCTAAGAAGGCTGTTGTTGTTGAAGAAGAAGAAGAAGATTCAGAAGAAGACCTCGACAATAGCTGGATGTAATCAAGAAGGAGGATGGCGAAAGTCATCCTCCTTTAAGGAACTAATATGGCACGAAAAGACGATAAAGATATTTTAAATATGGTTTCATCTGATCATCAAAAGCAATTAAAGATGAAGATGAAAGCACTTGGAATCGATGAAAAAGCTGTCAGTAATGGTGAGCAAGAACCGGCAGAATTTATTCCTACAGGTGTAACAGAAGTTGATACACTTTTAGGAGAAGGAATGGGAATTCCTACAGGCACTCTTGTTGAATTCTGTGGTGAATCTCAATCTGGAAAGACATGGCTTGCATATAAGCTTATTGGCTCTGCTCAAGCATCTGGCAAGACTTGTGCTTTCTTTAATATTGAAAACAGCTATTTCCCACCAAGAGCTATTTCATGTGGTGTAGACATCAATAAGATGATGCTTATTGAAAATGTTGGATCTGCAGAAAAATATGGTGAGCTTTTAAAGTTTATGGTTGACAGTGCAGAATATGGAGTTATTGTTGTTGACTCTATTTCTGCTATGATTCCAAATGATGAACTTGAAAAATCCTTGGAACAAGTGCAAACCATTGGACTTCATGCAAGATTTGTTAAGCGTTTAACTAAAGATCTTGTAGCCAGATGTGCTGCAACAAACACAATTGTAATCCTTATCAACCAACACTATATGGGTGCTGGAGCAATGCCTGGCTCAATGGCTAAAACCGCTACTGGTGGTAATGCTATGAACTACTTTACCCATATGCGCCTTTGGATTAACAAAATCAATGGTGCAGCAGGTCAAGTAACCAAGAAGGATGCTGAAGGCAAGGATATGATCATTGGAGGTAAGTCCAAGCTTGTTGTTATGAAGACACGCTATGGTACTCCTGGTCAAGTTGGTGAATTCAAGATCATGTTTACCGATGAAAAGACTAATCCTGTTGATGAATTTTTGTTTAAGGCAAAAGCTAAGGGATTTGAATACATTAAGGAAGTTCGTAAGAAGTTTATTTATGTATTTGATGAGATTACAGGTGAAGTCATTGAATCTAAAGATCCATATGAATTCTGTAAACTGCTTCAAACAACTCCTGCACCTGAAAAGCGAACAAGAGGAGATAATTCAACCACAGCATTTGAATATCTTTGTGGTCGATTGAAAGTTGTTGGTAAACCTTTAAATGACTTGATTGAAGCTATTAAAACAGGTCCAGCATCTGATGAAGACTCTGATCTTGATGATGACGATGAAGACGATAGTGGCATGAGTTTTGAAGAAGCATCAAAACTTATGAAGTAAAGAAAAGGCCCTGAAAAGGGCCTTTTTTATCCTTAGAAAGATATGATAAACTAGACTGTGGAAGAATCATCAAGAAACCAATATTACGCTCAATTTGTTAGTAATTTATCTACTAATGAAACTGTTCAAAAATATTTAACAGAAAGGGGCTTTACAGATTCTTTCATTAAGTCTGGAAACTTCGGCTTTTGTTCTTCCTATTCAAAATACATGTTTCCACTTTTAAGAGGAAGACTTATTGTCCCTATTAATGACTGTAATGGAAATTTAATTGCTTTAGCTGGAAGACAGATTAAAGCATTTGAAGAAATTACCGTTCAAGCATTTTGGGATTCTTTTGGAAACGAACCTGCTAAAGCTCAAGATAGGGTTTCAAAATGGCGTAAAGGAAAATGGATAAATGAACCCTATCAAAAGTCTAAACATTTATTTAACCTAGATAAAGCTAAAAGTGAAATAAGAAAAGAAAATTTGGTTTACATTGTTGAGGGTTATTTTGATGCATTTATTTTAAGTCAACAGGGTATTAAAAATGTTGTCGCTACTTGTGGAACTGCTTTGTCAGAACATCATTTGGCCTTACTTTATAGATATTGCGATAATATTATTTTGATGCTTGATGGTGATAATGCTGGAATGTTAGCCTCTGAAAAGATGCTAGAAAAAATCAAAGCAAACGAGATGACAGGTTATAGATTAATATTGCCAGATAACTATGACCCTGATAACTTTATTCTTGAATTTGGCATTGATATTTTTAAAGATATAACTTCTCAACTTATGCAGAACGAAAGCAAGATACTGAAGATAAAACTATGAGTGAACTACAAACATTATGGAAAGTAAAGAAATATGATCGGCAAGTTGCTGCTGAACTTGCCGAAGATTTGTCTATACCTATTCCTGTTGCAAATATATTAGCTGGTCGTGATTTGAAGAATAAAGAAGAAGTTGAAAAGTTTACTCGTATTGGTATCAAGTATCTTCATTCACCATTCAAGCTTCCAGACATTGACCCTGTTTTAGCACGTCTCAATAAAGCCTTAGACAATAATGAAAAAATATTTGTTTGGGGTGACTATGATGTTGACGGTATTACTGCAACTTCTGTCGTTGTCACTGCTCTCCGTAAGATGAAGGCTAACATGGTTTACAAAGTACCTCATCGTATGGAAGATGGTTATGATATTAAAACATTCTCAGTTGATCAAGCACTATTAGCCAAAGCGGATTTATTAATGTCTGTAGACTGTGGAATTGTTGCATTTGAAGCTGCTGAATATGCTAAGTCTAAGGGATTGGATTTGATTATTACAGACCACCATCACCCTTCAGATGATGGCAAGCTACCTTATGCTATTGGTGTTGTAAATCCTAATAGAGATGATCCAGCATATCCAGGACATAACTTCTCAAACGAATCCAATAAAGATTTTGTAAGATACCCATTTGATTATCTTGCTGGAGTTGGTATTGCTTTTAAGGTAATGCTTGGTCTTGCGAAATCCCGTGGTTTAAATGTCATGGAATTTGTTGATGATCTTATTGAATATGTTGCTCTTGGCACTGTAGCTGATGTTGCTCCTATGTTTGATGAAAATAGGACAATGGTTGCTTATGGATGTCAAAAACTATCAACAACTAACAAAGCTGGTATCAAACAACTCCTTAAGATTGCTGGTGTAAAAGAAGTTGATACATTTAGTATTGGTTTTCAGTTAGGTCCAAGAATTAATGCTATTGGTCGTCTTGCTGATGCTGGAACTGCTTTAGATTTACTTTTAGAAACAAGTGAAACAAAAGCTGAGAAACTTGCAAAAGAACTTGATAATGCCAATAGAAAACGTCAAATACAACAAGAAGAAGCTACTGATGCTGCAATCAAGTTTGTGGAAGATAATTTCGATTTATCTCAAACTCATATCTTGGTTGTAGGTCATGAAACTTGGCACCCTGGATTGATTGGTCTTATTGCTGGAAAGTTAGCAGAAAAGTTTGGAAAGCCTACTCTTGTATGTAATTTTAAAGAAGATGGATATGCTAAAGGATCATGTCGTTCTACAAGAGATTTCAATATTCTTGAAGCATTAAAATCTGAGAAAGCTTGGGAATTATTTAAGAAGAGAGCAGATGGAAGTACTGTTTGTGGTGGTCATGCTTTTGCTGCTGGTTTTGAATTACCTATCAAGAATATTCCAGCAATGAGAGATGCTTTAAATGAATATGCAGAAAATATTTTAGGCGGAGTGATTGAAGAAAAGATCATCAATGTTGATTCCCGTATACAAGCTGGTGATATTAATGAAAATGTGTTCAGACATTTGATGAGTTTATCTCCTTTTGGTTCTGGTAATGAAAATCCAGTATTTGCTTGCACTGGTTTAAAAGTTGTTGAAGCAAAAACTCTAACTAATGGAAAACATCTTAAGTTAAAAGTATCAGATCCAAAATCAAATCAATGGATAAGTGCTAATGCGTGGAGAAAAGGATACTTAGCTGATCAAATTAAGGCAAATTCTATTATTGATTTGGCTTTTACAATGTCTATGGATGAATGGATGGGCAAAAAAGCACTCACATTAACAGTTATTGACATAAAACAACGCAGTTAGACATTTACAAACATTTAGTTGCATTCTATAATAACTCACTGAATGAAATATTTTCAGTGAGTTATTTGGGTATGTAAAATGCAAATAGATGAAACAGTTGGCAAAACAAAAATAAAAGATTCAGGACACCAAGAAAGGCTTGAGGGTGCAATTCTAAACTATCAAAAGATATTAGCTACTGGCAATTTAAGAATGATTGACGATGCATATAAGAATGTATGCAGACTTTATCCACCTTTGATGCATTTACAGGAATGGTATCAACAGTATCATTATCTTTATGATTCACAAGAAGATTTTCAACAAGACTATATTAGAATATTTTGTAATGTTTTATCTGCCTGGAAACCTAGAGGCGTAAGAAAGCAATCTAGATATGATGGTACTGGCGAATTTAAGAACTATTTTATTGGCGCTCTTCAACATAATTACATTAATTTAGTAAAAGCTGACAATGCCGGAAAAAGAAATCCATCCTGTCGTTGCCCTATGTGCGATAAATGGGTCAATCCTCTTTCCACTCATCTACGAACTCATCATGTAAACTTATTATGGGAACAGTTATCTATTAATGGTTTTGACATTGAAAAGATTAAAAACTGCCCATATTGCAAATCCCATAAACTCCCAAGAACATATGATTGTATTAGTGTTGTAGGAGAAGTTTGCAATGGAACTAATGAAGGCTGTGAGAACTGCAGAGAAGCAGCTATTAACAAGGCAATCAAAAAGCATATGTTATCTAAGCATTCTTCATTATTATTCCAAAGATTTAATGAAATTCATCCAAATTATCAAACAGTTTCCCCAAGAGCTATGAGTGTTTACACCACTGAAGATGAAGAGGGTGATGAAGCTTGTTATTATGACAAAATTCAAGATAGTAATAGTGTAAATAAACTATTATCTTTAAACTTAAATGAAATTGAAAATAAAATTATTAAAAATGTTTTGAATGGTTCTGTAAATTTAAAATTTGATGCATCTCTGTATAATTGTTCAGTCGAAGAGTTTAACAATGCAATGGATGGCTTAAGAGATAAAATGTCACTCATTGGTTTAGAAGTTTAAAAAAAGGATTATTAAAAAATGTCAAATGTTATTGAAGAAAATGAATCAAAGAGTAATTTTAATGATGAAAGAACTTTACGAGCAAGAGGAGGAGATCCAAATGACCCCGATCTAAATCGTAGACCAACAGACCCAGTAGGATTGTCTCGAAGTATTTTGCATGTACTTAAAGATAATGAATATGTTAGAATTTTATCTGTAGGCCCCGCTGCAATGAACTCTGTTATGACTGCTTTCCGTTTAGCATCAAGAGAAGTTGAAAGCTTAACAAATGGTTCAGTTTTAGTTTGTAGACAATCAGAATATACTGCAGAAATCGGTGGTAAAAAAGCAAAGGGAATTTCAACAAGAATATTTGCAATCAATATCAAATTTGCGCTATAATCCTAAGAACTAAACGACTCTGTGATTTCGGTCACAATTGATTAATATGGAACAAATAGCACTTAAAAGAGCCCTCAGACTTTTACGCCAGGAATGGAAACAGGATAAGTCTAGGGCTTCTTTTCATTATGCCTTTGCAATCAGAAAATCAAGAATAGTGGCTTTTGGAAAAAACAATTTATTAGATGCATCAAAGAAAGCTTTAAGGATTGGAAGATCTTTAAATATTGACAAATGGAAAGAGTATCCATATATTCATGCTGAGTGTGATGTAATATCTCAGCTAGATGAAAAATACAACAAAGATGACTTGATCATCTTAAGTCTAAGAATAAATAGATTGGGTCAATTTAGATTGGCTAAGCCCTGTATCAACTGCCAAAAAACATTGGATATTCTTGGATATAACAACGTTTGGTGGTCTTTAAGTTCTGATGACAAAAGCAACAGATTAATCCTCACAAATGAGAAGGAAAGCATAAAATACGAAGATGTTAAGTGATCAATGGAAACAGAAGAAGCGAGATTTTTTAAAGTCTCTACTCAACGACAAAAGCGAAATAGATGACTCATTTTTTAAGGTTGAAGAAACTGAAAATGAGAATAAAACGTATGCTGCTGGCACTCCCTGGACAACGTTGATCAAGGATTCATCATTGGTGAATTCTCGTGTCTTCGTGCGTGAAAATTATCATAATCATGACATTTTCACTACAGAGAATGCGCAAGGGAACGCTATACTGTCATGTGCTGTTAAAAAGGCTACATACATGATTAGCGAAGATACCGACAGAGATTATTATGAAATATATGATGCTTTGATGAACCATTTCCAGCATAACGGTATGGATGGAAAAGATTTGACTAGCATTGTAAAGTCATTAAGAGATATTGATCACGAAGAATTATTTAACTAAGAGAGAAGAACATATGGAAAAGATATTACAAGAAAACAAGAATCGTTTCGTGCTGTTTCCACTGCAGCATTTAGATATTTGGGAGTTTTACAAGAAGGCCCAAGCATCTTTCTGGACTGCTGAAGAAATTGACTTGCAACAAGACCTTACTGACTGGGAAAAACTCAATGCAGGAGAACAGCATTTCGTCAAGCATGTTCTGGCATTCTTTGCTGCATCTGATGGGATTGTAAACGAAAATCTTGCTGAAAACTTTGTATCTGAGGTTCAATATACAGAAGCTAAGTTCTTTTATGGATTCCAAATTATGATGGAAAATATCCATTCTGAAACTTATTCTTTGCTTATTGATACCTACATCAAGGATAAGGCAGAACAAGACCATTTATTCAATGCCATTGATACTGTTCCTGCAGTTCAAAAAAAGGCTGAATGGGCTCTTAAGTGGATTGGTTCTGATTCATTTGTTGAAAGATTAATCGCATTCGCAGCAGTAGAAGGCATTTTCTTTTCAGGTTCTTTCTGCTCCATTTTCTGGTTGAAGAAACGTGGTTTAATGCCAGGTCTTTCTTTCTCAAATGAGTTAATTTCTCGTGATGAGGGTATGCATACTGACTTTGCTGTACATCTTTACAATCATCATATTGAAAATAAGCTTTCAAGAGAACGCTTGATTGAGATAATTGGTTCCGCTCTTGAGATTGAAAAAGAATTTATTTCTGAATCATTGCCAGTAAGTTTAATTGGTATGAATGCAGATTTGATGAAACAATACCTTGAGTATGTTTCAGATAGACTCTTGGTTGACTTGGGTGTTGGAAAGATATATAATTCCGAGAACCCATTCGACTTTATGAAGAATATCGCTATGGAAAACAAAACAAACTTCTTTGAAAAGCGTGTTGGAGAATATGCAAAGAAGGGTGTTGGCGTTAAGGAAGAAACTAATACTTTCTCAACCGAAGAAGATTTTTAAGGTAACAAACTATGAATGTTGTTAAAAGAGATGGCACAGTTGAACAAGTAAAGTTTGACAAAATTTCTTCAAGAATCCGTAAACAAACTTACGCATTGAATGAAGATTATGTAGATTATTTCCAGGTTGCTCAAAAGGTTATTTCTGGACTTTATGATGGTGTTACCAGCACTGAACTTGACCAACTCAGTGCTGAAACTGCTGCTTCCATGATTACCACTCACCCAGATTATGGAAAGCTTGCAGCAAGAATCATCATCACTTCTTTATATAAAGATGTTGCAAAAGAATTCTCTGTTGTTGCAAAGCAGCTTTATGAGTACATCAATCCGGTTAACAATGAACCAGCAGGATTAATTTCTGATGAGGTTTATGCTGTTATCGAAAAGCATGCTACTGAACTTAATGCGATGATTGTCCATGATCGTGATTTTAATTTCGATTATTTCGGATACAAGACATTAGAAAAGTCATATCTTCTTAAGAGAAACAACAAGCCAGCAGAAACACCACAACAAATGTATATGCGTGTAGCTGTTGGTATTTGGCGTGACAACCTTGAAATGGTGCAAAAAACCTACGATATGCTTTCACAAGGCTTGTTCACACATGCAACACCTACTTTGTTTAACTCTGGAACAAAGAGACCTCAAATGTCTTCATGTTTCTTATTAGACATTGACGATGATTCCATTCCAGGTATTTATAAGACTCTTTCTGATTGTGCAAAGATTTCTCAATCAGCTGGTGGCATTGGTGTAAATATTCATAAGGTCCGTGCTAAGGGTTCATACATTAAGGGAACTAATGGCTGGTCAAATGGAATCGTGCCTATGTTGCGTGTTTTTAATGAAACAGCAAGATATGTAGATCAAGGCGGTGGTAAGCGTAAGGGTTCAATTGCTGTTTACCTTGAGCCCTGGCATGGAGATGTTTTTGACTTTTTGGATCTTCGTAAGAATCATGGCAAAGAAGAAATGAGAGCAAGAGATTTATTCTTGGCTCTTTGGATTCCTGACTTATTTATGAAGCGAGTTGAAGAAGATGGAGTTTGGACACTCTTTTCACCAGAAGCTGTACCAGGTTTGATTGATGCTTATGATACACCTCAATATAAGTGGTTCACAGAACTTTATGAGAAGTATGAATCAGAAGGCAAGGGTTTAAAGACTGTTAAGGCTCGTGAATTATGGGAAAAGGTTTTAACTTCTCAAATTGAAACTGGCACTCCTTACATGCTTTACAAGGATGCAGCAAACTATAAGAGCAACCAGAAGAATCTCGGAACTATTAAATCCTCCAATCTCTGTACAGAAATTTTGGAATATACAGACAAGGACGAGATTGCTGTTTGTAATCTTGCTTCTATTGCTTTGCCTCGTTATGTTGTAATTCCTACAGGCAAAGTTCGTGAAAAAGATAAGAAGCTGCGTAAGTTTGATTTCCAAAGATTGTATGAAGTTACCTATCAGGCAACAGTCAACCTGAATCAGGTTATTGATGTTAATTTCTACCCAACACCAGAAACACAGCATTCTAACTTTAAGCACCGTCCGATTGGTTTAGGTGTTCAAGGTCTTGCTGACACCTTTGCAATGATGGGACTTGCATTTGAGTCTGAAGAAGCACGTAAATTAAACAAAGATATTTTTGAAACAATTTATTTTGCTGCTCTCACTGCATCTAAAGACCTTGCAGCTGTTGATGGTGAATATCAATCATTCCATGGGTCTCCAGCGTCAAGTGGTTTATTGCAATATGACCTTTGGGGACTTAATGAAAATGAACTTTCTGGTATGTGGGACTTTGCAAAGCTTAAGTCAGAAATCAAAGAATTTGGGTTAAGAAACTCATTATTGGTTGCACCAATGCCTACAGCTTCTACTGCTCAAATCCTTGGTAATAATGAATGTTTTGAACCATTCACTTCCAACCTTTACAAGAGAAACACACTTTCTGGTGAGTATGCTATTGTTAATAAGCACTTGGTTGAAGATCTTGTAAATAATGGTCTCTGGACTGACAATGTAAGAATGAAGCTGTTTATTAACAATGGCTCTGTTCAAGAGATTGAAGAAATTCCTGCTGATATCCGTGAAGTTTACAAGACTGTTTGGGAAATGAAGGGTAAGTCTATTCTTGAAATGGCTCGTGATCGTAACTACTTTATCGATCAAAGCCAATCATTGAATATGTTTATGGCTGAACCAACAATGACCAAGCTTTCTTCTGCACACTTCTATGGTTGGAAGCTAGGTTTAAAAACTGGTATGTATTATTTAAGAACCAAACCAAAAGCATCTGCTATTAAGGGTCTTGGCATTGATACTTCTGGAATGCAATCACTTGATAAAGTATCTGTGGTTGAAACTCCGAAAGTTGAGATTTCTAAAGAGTTCAATCCTGATGAGTTCAACGCAGCAGTATGTTCATTGGATAATCCAGATTGTGAAGCATGTGGCAGTTAGATTAAACTGACAAAATTGAAGAGAGGAGCAATCCTCTCTTTTTTTGTACCTTTACATTTTTAATATTGTAGGTATATATATAATTATTATGAGTGCAAATTTTGTTTATATTGCCACTTGTCTAGAATTTAAACATAAAGATTTAGGCTTACCATTATATAAAATTGGAGTTACTGAGCAAGGCATTCTTGAAAGAATGAAAACTTTAGGTAGTGAAACTGGTGTGCCTGGAACATATATTTGTTTGTATTATTTTGAATGTGAAAACTGCTATGAAACTGAAAATATTATTCACGAAATACTTGGTGACTTAAGATATAACGAAAATAAAGAATTCTTTTATGCTACATTAGAACGAATTGTATTAATGTTAAAGCAGCTTCCTGGTAAATTATTCAAATTTGATGAGATGCCTGTCAAGCGAACAAGAAAAAAGCCAAGAAAAAAACCAACACCTGAACCAACTCAAGAACAAAAAGATAAAATTATAAAATTTCACAAAAGAAAAAGAACGCAAGTAGATATTTCAAAAATAACAAAAGTATCTCTTCATCATGTTTCCAAGACAATTCAACAATATGAAATAGATATTGCAACTCGAAAAATGTAAGGTAGAATAGATAGTAAATTATGGCAAAAACAAATTTTCAAGAGCGTTTAGTTAAAATCAAAGACGCAGTAGTTAAAGAAGATGAAGGCACTGAAGAAGAGCCTGTAGTGCGTAAAACATTGTGGCTGGTTCTTGAAGATGTTGAGACTGGAGCAATCTTTCAATCTCCTCTTAGCTTAGATGATATTCAAGAGATTACAGGCATGACTAGACATTTACAAGGCCGAGAACTTTATAAGTTTGCCACTGATTTACGCAGCAGATCAGAGCCAATCAAGTTAATTGTTGATTTGAATAACTCAGAAGTTTCTGCTGAAATGATAAAAAGAGAAGAAGGTATTTAATATGGCTGCAACAGGTAGTGGACAGGTTTCAATAACAGTACCCAGTGCTGCATTAACACGAGTTGAAATTAAGGCATTTCGTGAGACTGCAGTAATTCCTAAGAAGGCAACTGAAGGTGCTGCTGGTTATGATTTATGTGCATGTATTCCAGATTTTACAAGTGGAATGATGATTCATCCTCATAGCAGTTTGATTGTTCCAACAGGTTTGAATGTCAATATTCCTGAAGGTTACGAGATTCAAATTCGCCCTCGTTCTGGTTTAGCAGCAAAACATGGTGTAACCGTTCTTAACACCCCAGGAACTATTGACTGCGATTACTCTGGTGATGGTGAA
>Ga0214919_10007681_pt1 | contig 14467 bp, 14 predicted proteins | sample LL1503_MetaG_FD_177994 | JGI IMG/M metagenome (GOLD analysis project Ga0214919, IMG submission 177994) | Freshwater microbial communities from Lake Lanier, Atlanta, Georgia, United States - LL-1503 | ecosystem: Environmental > Aquatic > Freshwater > Lake | place: USA: Georgia | collected...
CAAGCTAAAGTCATCCCTAATCTGAGAAAACCAGAAGGCATGAAGAGGAAACTAATGGATGTTTCAAAAGCAAGGGAACATGGCTGGGTGCCGAAAACTGAAATTAAAAATGGGATCAAGACAACTGTGGAATGGTATTTGAACAATGAAATGAGACAGATATGACAGGTCATTATTCCCTAGCAAGCTCTACATGGGGGCAAGAGGAAATCGATGCAATCAATCAAGTTGTCGCTTCTGGAAGTTTTACCATGGGCGCAAGAGTTGCAAAGTTTGAAGAAGAGTTTTCTAGTTTGGTTGGCTCTAAGTATTCATTAATGGTAAATAGCGGTTCTAGTGCAAATCTTGCTCTTTTAGCTGCGCTCAGATACCGAAGCGAGCCCTTACTTTCGCCAGATGACGAAGTTATTGTCCCGGCAGTGTCTTGGAGTACAACCTATTACCCGGTCACGCAATTAGGGTGCAAATTAACATTTGTTGATGTTGATAAAGATTCATTAAACATCGATCCAAAGAAAATAGAGAGTGCGATTACAACTAAGACAAGAGCTATTTTTGTGGTCAACCTATTGGGAAATCCAGCAGATTGGATACAAATCCGGCAAATAGCAGATAGCCACAATTTAATTCTAATTGAGGATAACTGTGAGTCACTTGGTGCTGAGCTGGAAGGACAAAATTGCGGAACTTTTGGAATCGGAGGGACATTCTCCACATTTTTTAGTCACCATATCTCAACCATGGAAGGTGGTGTCGTTGCAACAAGTGATGAAAGTCTTTTCCACGCTTTAAAGTCAATTCGGGCTCACGGTTGGACTCGAGATTTGCCCGATAAGAATCATGTTTATAATAAAACTGGATCTGATTGGGATGATTTATTTCGATTTGTCTTACCCGGTTACAATTTAAGACCTCTAGAAATTGAAGCTGCTATTGGAAGTGTTCAGTTAACTAAACTCTCAAATTTTGTAGATGTGCGACGCGCGAACGCTGAGAAATTTGTAAACCAAGTCTCAAATTTCGAAGGGATTCGAGTTCAGCAACAAAATGGTAAGTCAAGTTGGTTTGGCTTTTCAATAATCATGGAAGGACGACTCAAAGGACAGAGACGCGAGCTAATTGATTTGCTGAATAAAGCTCAAGTAGTTAGTCGTCCAATAGTGACAGGAAACTTTACAAGAAATCCAGTGATTAAGCATTTGAGTTGTTCGCCCATAGGACCGCTACCAGCAGCAGACGAGATACATGACGATGGATTATTTGTGGGAAATCATCACTTTGATCTGACAAAAGAGATTGACCTGCTAAGTCAGGTCTTAGAAGATTTCAAGAAGGGTTCGAAATGAGAAGAGCTTTCATCACAGGAATTACTGGTCAAGATGGCTCATATCTGGCGGAACTCCTTTTAGAAAAGGGATACGAAGTTCATGGACTCATACGCAGGTCCTCAACATTTAATACATCAAGAATTGATCACTTGTTTAAAGATCCTCACGATGAAACCAATCATTTACACCTCCACTACGGAGACCTAACAGATGCAGCGGGTATTACCAACCTCATCCGCCAAATTGAGCCAGAAGAGGTGTACAACTTGGCTGCTCAGAGCCACGTAATGGTTTCATTCTCGATGCCAACATATACGGCAAATGTCGATGCAGTGGGAACGACGACTCTTTTGGAAGCGATTAGATCTAGCGGCCTTAAAACCAAGTTCTATCAGGCCAGTACAAGTGAACTTTTTGGTAAGACACCACCACCGCAAAACGAGTTGAGTAAATTTCACCCAAGGAGTCCGTACGGAGCTGCAAAGTTGTATGCATATTGGGTTACTGTAAATTACAGAGAAGCCTATGGAATTCATGCCACAAACGGCATTTTGTTCAATCATGAGTCACCGCGCCGCGGAGAAACTTTTGTCACCAGAAAGATATCCAGAGCTGTTTCTGCCATTGCACAAGGAAGTCAAGAGAAGTTATACGTAGGAAATCTTGATGCGATCCGCGATTGGGGTTATGCAAAAGAGTATGTTGAAAGTATGTGGTTAATGCTTCAAGAGGATCAACCGGATGATTATGTGGTTGCAACAGGCGTTGGAGCAACTATCCGTGAATTTTGTGAAGAAGCCTTCAAGCATGCAGGCCTTGATTGGCAGGAGCACACCCTGCTAGACAATAGATATCTCCGACCTAGCGAAGTTGATGCCCTTATCGGCGACGCGAGCAAAGCTAAAAGTCAACTGAATTGGGAAGCAAAAACTCACTGGCGAGAACTAGCCCAATTAATGGTAGACGCAGACTTGAAGAATTAGATTTAAATGAAGAGAAGAGTTCTAGTCACGGGAACAGATCATCTCTTTTCCCTCAATCATCCTCTTGAAGAATCTTGTCCAGATTTCAACAAAGCTTTTTCAAGCAAAGAATTCAAGCTTGTATCTGAAATGCCCGCAGAATTCCTTATTTCATTCAATCACAATCCAAAAGAGTACAAGCGGTTTGTTGCAAGAGGAGGAGAAAAGTGCAGGGCGATTTTAATTCGTCTCGAACCCGAATGTGTCTACCCATTACAGTACAAGCTCAAAACCACATCCAAATACGGACATATTTTATCTCCAGGAAGACCTGTTATGTCAGCAAGTGATGTGTTTATAAGATGGCCATATAGCTACAACAAAAATCCATCTACCCCAGATAGAACTAGATCTAATCTAACAAAGTTAATAAAAAATAATCAGGAGCTATTCACATGGAAAAGTTGGAATAATCGCGAGATTCAAATTTCTTTGATTGCGGCCAACAAGGTAAGTGCTATTTCAAAATCAAATTATATACTGCGTAAGAAACTAGCGCAAAAGTTGTCAATTGATGGATTTGCGATATATGGACCACTTTGGGAAAGAGAACTCTTGAAAAGAATTCGGCATTCACTGGCTGTCGGTTTAGTGACCGTTAAACAAAAAACCATACCCAACCCACTTACGTTATTTAGATACTCTTTCTCGCATTATCCTGCGTCTAAAGGAAGAGTCAAAGATAAGCACGAGATTCTTAAATCGAGCAAATACACCTTAGTTATAGAAAACTCTAACGAAATTGTGACAGAAAAGTTATTTGATGCGGTTTTAAATGGGACCATTCCACTATATGTAGGGCCTAATCTCGCTTCGATTGGTTTACCGCCAGAAATAGCTATTGAGATCTCGGGAGCTATGGAAGAAGTTTACAAAGCTCTTGGTAACGAGTCTGAAACTAAAGTGCAAGCTAAACTGGATGTAATGTTAAAATTTCTGTCCTCAAAGGAATTTTTAAGCTCCTGGAGTTCGGAAGTAGTTTTCGAGGACTTAGCCCAGAAATCAATAAAGTATTTTGAATCGAGTAAGAAATGAATCTAACAATTTGCCTAATCACCAAGGGTCGCGAACAGTACTTCTCATCGCTAGTAAAAGGAATCGAGAAATGTCTTTTGGATCCTGAGGTGACCCTGCTCATTATTGATAATGGTTCTAATGCGCTAATGAAGGGGAAAATCGAAGAGTGGGCACGGAGCTTAGAAAGAACCGAGCTGGTAAGACTAGAGAACAATGTCACTTCAGCAGCGGTGATTTGGCAAGAGATCTATAAACGAGACCTTGATTGGGCTATTTTCCCAAGTGATGACGATGTTTTAGAACCTCAGATAATTAACACCTGGCGTGCAGCAGTGAATTCGGATACGAAATTAATCGCATTTGCAACTTCTTTGAGTCTAATTAATGAAAAGGGATTTAAGACTGGCGAAGTTATATCTCCAACTTGCACAGAAAAAGAAGGCGTAACAAGAGTTGCTGCGGCATTTCATGAGCCACCATTTTTATGGCCAGGGTTATTTTTGAGAGTTACGAAATTGCCTAAAGACCTTCCCGGCTCGCGTTATGTTTTTGATTGGTGGATTGGGATTCAGTTACTTATCTCTGGCAAGGTTGAATGCAGCGACAATGTAGGGGCCTACTACCGTATTCATGATGAGCAAGAAAGCAATTTAGTCACTTCGCGGCGAAAATATTTTGAAGCACTTCTTTGTTTGGATGAAATTGTTGTATCGAGAGAATTTGGTGTTTGGTTATCGAATATTTCTTTTTTGGAGAAGCTAAGCTTCTGGGAATCTCTCATTAGCTTTTCACCTATCTATGGTGATACTTCATTTTCAAATATTTTACTGACTTCTCTTTATAGAAAAGTAGTTGATTCTTGTAGCTTAGTTCATGAAAAAGCTGAGTTTGCTAATCGTTTTGCTTTGCACAACGGAGTACTCCTAAGGACTGGACAAGTGGCCACAGTTTTGCCGGGAGCTACTGGTTTAAGCGAGACTCTTCCAGGAAATTTAAACCTTATTATTGAAGAGGGAGCTTGTGACGAGTTTCGAGGGATTGCAACTTTAGTATCCTCAAATTCAGCGCGCTACGCTCGCCGATTGGCCTGTTCTCATTCTGGCAAGAGTTCTAACGTATTGACGATTGATTGTGCTTCTTTGAGAGCGAAGGAAGTAGATAATGCGGCAGATGAATTAATCATGATTCTGAGTCAGGATTATGAGCGGAAAATTTTGAAAGCTCATACATTTACAAGTGGTGAAGTATTTGTCTTACAGATTCTAAGGAGAATTCGGAGGATCGCCCCAGAGTTTATTCGACGACATTTACGGACACTTAGACTTAGGCGTAGATAAAGCCTGATACGCCTAGGGTGTTTACTAACTTTCTAGCCCCTTTCGTCCAATATGAAAGCCCAGACTCTTAATCTCTCATTTAGAGCCAATAATGAAGGAGTTCAGTTAGTATTTGGGAATGATAAAGGCTCTCATTTTAGCTGGGGGTTTGGGAACTAGACTCAGGGAAGAAACTGAGTTTAAACCTAAGCCAATGGTGGAAGTCGCTGGTCGACCGATTCTTTGGCACATAATGAAGAATCTTTCTCAACAAGGAGTACAGGATTTTTGCGTTGCTACCGGTTATAAGGGCGATGTGATTAAAGATTACTTCCTTAATTATCATGCTCGCAACAACGACATCACGATTGACCTTGGACGTCAGTCGACTTTAATCCAACATGGGCTTCATGATGAATCAAATTGGCTGGTTACAGTTTCCAACACCGGTGAAACAACAATGACCGGTGGACGTGTTTTTAGAACGAAGAAGTATCTTGATGGAGATCGGTTTCTATGTACTTACGGAGACGGGTTAGCAGACATTGATTTAGAAAAGTTGCTTGATTTTCATAAGAAACACGGTAAGTTGGCGACAGTTACAACCGTTAAGCCACTTAGCAGATTTGGACTTATGGAAGTGGATGAAAGTGGTGTTGTAAAACGCTTTCGTGAAAAACCGGTGATGGACGGCTGGGTTAATGCAGGTTTTTTTATTTTTGAGCCTGAGATCTTTGAATATCTCGATGAAGAGTGCATTCTTGAGGCAGAACCTTTAGCTAGATTGGCTGCGGACGGTCAATTAGCAGCATACCGACATGAAGGATTCTGGCAACCAATGGATACTTTCCGCGAATCCAATTTATTGAACGATTTATGGAACTCAAATGCAGCGCCTTGGAAAAATTGGTAATGGCTCGGGTTAATAACATGGCAGAGCCCAAAACTTACTTAGTCTTCGGTGGATCTGGGAGCATCGGGACTAGCTGCTGTAAAACTCTTCAAGAGTATGGCGAAGTCATCAGCATCGGTAGAAATTTAGAAAATTTTGAAGAAAAGATAAGTACAGTTAATGAATTCTCTGGAATTATCTGGGCTCAAGGTTTGAATATCAGCGATTCAGTTCAGGGCTTTGATTTAAAGTCATTCGAACGAGTATTTGACGCAAATGTTTCATATATTTTAAAAACTATATCGATTATCGCCAGAGACAATAAGATTGCTTATGGATCACAACTCTTGATGATCTCCAGCATTTGGAGCAGTTTAAGCAAGCCAAATAAATTATCTTACAGTATTTCTAAGTCAGCAATTAAGGGACTGGTAAGAGATTTATCTATCGAGTTTGGCTCTCAAGGCGTTTGCGTAAATTCATTATCACCGGGACCTCTGGACTCAATCATGACTCGTAACAATTTATCCGAAAAAGAACTATCAAGAATTGCTTCCGAAACACCGTTTAAGAGATTGTTGTTAATTGATGAAATTGCACATGCAGCATCAACAATAGTGAGAGGTGGTCTCTTTGGTGTCACAGGTCAGGACATAATTATTGACGGAGGCTGGAGCGTAGCTAAACTTGTCTGAAGTGGAAATCAAAAGTCAATCAGGGAATTATAAAGTCCTGATTCAGGACATATCGATTGATCTAACCAGTAACTCTTACTATCTAATTGATCGCAATCTTGAGTTGGGCTTTGAGATACCTAAAGAGAGGGTTGTTTATATAAGTGCTGAGGAAAAAAACAAGAATTTAGCTACCGTCGAAGGCGTAATCCGCAATTTCTCTTCTTTAGGAATGACAAAAAAGAGCGAACTTGTAGTTATTGGTGGAGGGTTCTTGCAAGATATTGGGACGCTAGTCGCATCTCTTTACATGCGTGGGGTGAATTGGACTTATATGCCAACAACCTTGGCTGCCATGGGCGACTCGTGCGTCGGGGGAAAGAGTTCAATCAATGCTGGCGATGTGAAGAATCTTGTAGGAAACTTTTATCCTCCCTCACGTATTTTGGTGGATGTGCATTTTGCAGACTCACTACCGTTGATAGAGAAAATTGCCGGCATCTCAGAGATCCTAAAAATATGCTTCGCTCACTCGTCACAGAATTTTCAGCAATTCCTTCAGCTATTCAAACTTAATCAATTCGACCCAAGGCTCGAGAATATATCCGAAATTGTGCAGCTTTCGATTGAAAGTAAGAAGTTTTTCATTGAAGAAGACGAGTTTGATACTGGCATTAGAAAGAAATTGAATTTCGGGCACTCATTTGGCCATGCACTTGAATCAGTAACAGATTACAAGATTCCACATGGCGTGGCTGTTCTATTGGGCATATTGGCAGCTTGCAACCATCCGGCTGCCTGCCGAAATCGAAACACAGAATTGCTCTGCGAGATCTCATTGAGCTTATTGCATCATGTCAGATCGGAGATTAGAATAGCGTTACGAGAGATTGACTTTCATAAATTTGAGACCGCTATTTCTAAGGATAAAAAGAATACTAAAACTGAACTTGTCTTGATACTTCCAGGTAAAGATGAACTAGAAATAGTTTCATTGCCATTTGAAAACAGTTCTGTAACAAGTGCGTCAAGTTCAATGAGGGATGTTATTGAGAGGTTCTTAAGTGAAGTACGCTGAGTATCTACTTTCTAATTTAGCTAAGCAAGAGAAATACACGCATTGTTATTTTGTAGCTGGTGGTAACACAATGCACCTTCTTGATTCTGCAAGAAAGCTTTTTAGGTGCATACCCGTAATTAACGAGGTAGCAGCCGGCATAGCCGCCGAGTATTTCAATGAAACTAACCCAAATGGCCAAAAAGCCTTTGCGCTCGTAACAGCAGGGCCGGGGCTAACAAATATTGTCACTGCGATAGCTGGTGCTTATCTAGAAAGCCGGGAACTCTTGGTAATTGGTGGCCAGGTTAAGACGCAGGATTTGAAGCCAGCAAATTTACGCCAACGCGGGATGCAGGAGATAGATGGCGTCAAACTCGTTGAATCCGTAACTGTGAACTCAACACGGCTGGATTCCCCAATTGAATTCGCCCAAGTCCAGCAGCTACTGAATTCGGCAAATAGACCGGGCCCAGTCTTTCTAGAGATACCTCTTGATATTCAAGGTTCTGAAGTTGAATTCACTCCTTCGGTGACTCTTGAAAGAGCTATAAGTACATTCCCAAAGGAACGTAGAAGTGAATTTATTGAAGAAATTCTCACTGGATTAAAGAAATCTTCTAGGCCTATCTTTTTATTGGGTGGTGGCTTAAGTCGCAGCGTCGCAGGGATTAATTCAGCCAAGTTAGCCAAAACTGGGATTCCCGTGATGACGACTTGGAATGGAATGGATCGCTACGGTTCTAATCAACCGAATAACTGGGGTAGGCCAAATACATGGGGCCAACGTTCGTCAAACATTCTGATTCAGCAGGCTGACATGATCATTGCACTTGGGACACGGCTTGGTTTACAACAGACTGGATTTGCATGGCAAGCATTCGCCCCTCTTGCACGAATATACCAAGTTGATATTGACCAACACGAATTAGAAAAAGGACATCCAATTCTTAGTGGCAGTTTAGCCGACGATGCAGGCGTCGTCTTGAAGGAATTAATGTCTCAATACGAGCCAACTTCTTGCGACTTTAGCGAATGGCGTGAGTTCGGAAAGACGGTTTTTGACCACTTCCCGCTAAATGACAGAAACAATCAAACATCACCTGGTTTTATTTCCCCATATGTTTTTATTGAATCTCTTTCTAGGACTTTGAGCAATGATTCTGTCTTTATCCCTTGTAGTTCTGGTGGGGCTTTTACCGTTTCTATGCAGACATTTAAGGTAAAAGAGGGACAGAAAGTTGTAACAAATAAGGGACTTGCCAGTATGGGATACGGGCTTTCTGGCGCAATTGGAGCAGCCGAGTCGACTGGATTGCTAACTGCACTAGTTGAAGGTGATGGTGGATTTGCCCAAAACATTCAAGAATTAGGAACCGTTGTGCAAGGAAAACTAAATTTGAAGATGTTTGTATTTTCGAATTCTGGTTATGCATCTATTAGAATGACCCAAAAGAATTATTTTAATGGTGCATACCTTGGGTGTGACATTGAAACGGGTCTAGGCTTACCCGACTTACGTATGATCGCCGCAGCTTATAATCTGCCGTATACATCGATAGTTAATTCAGATGAGATAGACCAAAACTTAGAGGAGATTTGTAAGAGAGTTGGCCCCGAACTAATAGAAGTTCGGATTGATCCCGATCAGACCTACTATCCAAAAATAACAAGTCGAATCTTGGAAAATGGGACCATGGAGTCCAACCCCCTCCATTTAATGACTCCAGATTTGTCGACCGAGGAGATAAGCAAGTTTTTACCTTACTTGTCAGATAGACTTTGGGAAAGTTCTGGAACGCCTAAGGAGAAGCAATGAACTCAATCGAGTTTCAGATGGTGGAAGTTCTATCTCGTTGCAAGGCTCTTGGCGCTTTGAGTGTGAAGGCAGAATTTGAAGCCGAAGGTACCAGAATGGATGAATTACTGCGCCTTGTTGATGTTGCTCGCGCAGCTAGTCTGAAGATCACCGTGAAGATTGGTGGATGCGAAGCAATTAGAGACTTATTGGAAGCGAAACAAGTTGGAGTTGATTACATTGTAGCTCCGATGGTTGAAACTCCTTATGCACTAAGTAAATTCGTCGGTGCAATCAAGATCGCATTCAACGAAGATGAGCGTGAACATACTGATTTTCTCTTTAATTTAGAAACTATCACAGCCTTTGAAAATCTAGAAGAAATGCTCAAAGTCGCCGTCGATGGAAAAATAGATGGAATAGTCTTCGGAAGGGTGGACTTTTCAGGGTCCCTAGGGATTGGCCGAGATGGAATAGAAAGCGATGCGGTTACCGAGAGAGTAATTACAACAGGTAAGGCTGCCAAGCTAAATAACTTAGATTTGGTTGTAGGGGGAGCTGTTAGTTCAGATGCCTTACCTCAAATAAAGAGAATCAATTCTGAATATCTCACAAGATTCGAAACTCGAAAAGTTGTTTTCGCCTCGGCAGCATTAAACGGTGAACACATCGAAGAAGCCCTTTTGAACGCAGTTCACTTTGAACTGCTGTGGTTGCTAAACAAGAGGAATTACTATGCCCAGATTACAGCGGAGGACAATAAGCGTATTGAAATGCTGGAATCAAGATGGCAGATCCTCAGTAAGTCAAAATAGAATTTAACTGGTCTCCCAAAGAGCACTTAATGCATCCTGCACAGATAGTAATCTATGGCGCAAACGGGTGGCTAGGTCGGAGTGCGATTGCGACCTCAAGGTCTATCTGGGAAAATTCACCAGAAGTTTCATTGCTGCTTATTGGTTCTAAGCAGTCTAGATTGTCTATAGACGGTAAAGAATTTGAAGTTGTTACACAAAATCAGGCTGAATCTTTGATACAGAGCGGATGTATCTTTCTAAATGCCGCCTTCTTGAGGCGAGAGAAGCTTCAGATGGTGAGTACATCGAGTTATATAGAGAAGAACACCGAAATATCGAAATTTGCATTAGAGCAAATTAAGAGTGACAAAGTTGAGTATTTTATCAACCTTTCGAGCGGGGCAGCGAAGCCTTATGACAGAATTTCATTGTTACTATCCGAAGATCCGTATGGAAGTTTAAAGTTTATTTGGGAGAAAGAATTTGAGGAGGCGTGCCATGAACGCGATATCAACTTCTTAAATTGCCGTATTTATTCAATTCTTGGAAGGTTCATTAACGAATTTGATAACCTAGCTATCAGTAGCTTTTTCAAGCAGGCCATCCTTAAAAAGTCAATCTATGTTAAAGCACCAAATTGTCAGCGTACGTATATGGATGCCGAACAATTAGTGAATGTGTTACTTCAACAAGTTTTGCGAGAAAAAAGCAGGCGAATTGATTCAGGTGGAACCCTTACCACTTTAGAGAAGTTAGCTTCAACAGTACTTGAGGTCATTAACCTCGGAGCAGAGAAACTAACTAGAGGCGATGATGTCTCACCAGACTATTTTGGTAATTACCAAGAATTCAACCAGTTATGCACATCTCTTGATTTTGAGTTGCTTGATTTACACGCACAAATCAGGAAGACGCTCAAGGCATTCTTATAAGCGCAAAAGGTACCTGCTAATTTGACTCTCAGTGATTTCCCTTGGATCGGACTCTGAATATTTCTTAAACCATTCGACTGTCCAATCGACTGAGTCCTGGAAACTGAGCCTTTCCATCCAACCGAGTTCACGCTGTGCCTTAGAGGAGTCCAGCAATAGGTAGCCAGCTTCATGCGGTTGGGCTCCCCCATCTAAATTCCAATATTTTCCGCTCACGGAATTCCCCCATTCTTTGCCAAATGCTTCAACCACTTGTTGGACGCTCTTTTGTTCCAAGTGATTAGGACCAAAGTTCCACTCGCCAGTTACATTCTCATTGAGCATCTTGTCTACTAATAGCAAGTAACCTTGCAAGCAATCCAGAACATGCTGCCAGGGCCTTATTGCATTGGGATATCGCAACGTTGGCAACATTTGCCCCTGATTAGCTTTCACGAGTTCTGGGATTAAACGGTCCACCGCCCAATCACCACCACCAATAACATTTCCAGCTCGAGCGATAGCAACCGAGGTCGAGGAAAAACTCTTGGTCCAAGATTGAGTTGCGATATCTGCAGCAGCTTTTGAAGCACTATACGGGTCGTCACCTCCAAGTGGATCCGATTCAACGTAGCCCTTCAGAGTATTCTGATTCTTATAAACTTTGTCTGTTGTGATTACGAGGGTTGCCCTCAATTTCTTCAAGACTTTTGTAGATTCCAAGAGATTTATGGTGCCCAAAACATTGGTTTCGAAGGTTTCTATTGGGTGAATGTATGACTCTCTAACCAAGGGTTGAGCCGCTAAGTGAATTATTACCTCGGGATCTATATCTTTGATCGAAGCACGTAGTTCGGAAAAATCACGAATATCTACTCTCAAATCATGTAGTAATTCTCCACTAATGCGTGCCTGATTGTAGAGAGAAATTTCATCAGGTTCTAATGAAATACCTGAAACAGTATGACCCTGCATTTTCAATAATAAGGTCAACCAAGATCCCTTAAACCCAGTATGTCCAGTGATCAGGAAATGCATTACTTAGCTTTACCGTTCATGAAATCTGAAATTGATTCAATGACGTAGTTCAGCATTTCTTGAGTTAATCCTGGATAAACTCCAACCCAAAATGATCGAGTCATTACAATATCCGTGTTTGTAAGGTCTCCTACAACCCTGAATTCAACATCTTTATATGCTGGTTGCTTGGTAATGTTTCCAGCAAAGAGTAGACGTGTACCTATTTTCCTGGAATCCAAGAATCGTAAGAGGTCCTCACGATTTACTGGATGATTTGGATTTAAAGTTATGGGGCAACCAAACCATGATGGATCACTATTTGGAGTTGCTTGAGCTATCGTAAGTCCATCTACTTTAGATAAATGCTGCTTTAAATACTCGTAATTCTCTTTACGCTTTTGGATAAAGAGTTCAACTTTGGCTAATTGCGTAAGGCCAAGGGCTGCCTGCATATCTGTAGCTTTTAGGTTGTAACCGATATGAGTGTATGTGTACTTGTGGTCGTAACCTTCGGGTAAATCACCCAACTGCCAGCCAAATCGCTTTGCACATGTGTTGTCTTTTCCTGTTTCACAGTAGCAGTCACGTCCCCAGTCTCGGAAAGATTCGACCTGCTTCTTAACAAGTGGCGATTTGATGAACACAGCACCACCTTCGCCAGTTGTAATGTGGTGAGCTGGATAGAAACTCAGTGTGGCAGTGTCGCCAAAGCTGCCCGTGCGCTGACCTCTATACGTAGACCCCAGAGCATCGCAAGAATCTTCAATAAGCCAAAGGTTATTTTCTTTACACAGACGTTGCACAGCATCGAGATCAAATGGATTACCAAGGGTGTGAGCCATCATGATTGCCTTGGTCTTCGGTGAAATTGCTTCTTCTAGACGACTTGAATTGGCATCTAAAGTATCTAAATCAACGTCAACCACAACTGGCTTTAGTCCATTTTGAATAATTGGATTCACTGTAGTCGGAAAACCCATTGCAACTGTAAGAACTTCATCTCCTGGTTTCAGAGCTCTTTGGCCAAGTTTCTTGCTAGTTAAACCGCTAAGAGCAACCAGGTTTGCACTTGATCCTGAGTTAACAAAGAGTGCATGGCGAGTTCCAACAAAATTCGCTAGCGCTCTTTCAAAGTCAGCAGTAAACCTTCCTGCTGTTAACCATCCATCAAGAGAGGAATCTACAAGTGAAGTGAAATCTTCAGAAGTTAGGACTTTTCCTGAAACCGGAACTGGATCTTCTCCTGGCATGAATGGTCTCGGAGCAAGAAGTTTGTCTGCATATTGTTTTGTCAAACTAAGAATTTCATCACGTAATGGTGCCAGTTCATTCTCATTCATTCTTTGGCTCTCCCATCACCTTTTGACCCGTACTCTATATTAATCACTATCGTATCTAACGATTTGAGCTGTAATAGTAAGCTGGCTCGATAAGTAATCTTAAAAAAAAGGCTTTTTTCATCCCTACTTGGCTGGCGCACGAAGTAACACCCTAAAGATATGAATCATTTTTCTGAAAAAACCTAGGACTTTTTTGCTTAGCAAAATCCTTGGCGTTAGGAGAATTGGTAATCCCACGGCCCAAAACCAAGGGGTAAATCCAAACGCCTTAATTGATCTGGAGACAACGGTGCGCTTTGCAGGAAGGCCGGTTGCTTTCGCCATTGCAATGGCCCTAGGAACACCGAAATGATCACGATATGCCCCTATTGAGTTTCTGATCACTGGCTGAGTTTCAAATTTATTTTTTGCTATCTCTGTCAACTCCACAAATGTGAAGTAAACAGTCTGGGCATTTAAAACTGATTTACTACCAGAAGTATCTGTGCCCGTCGCCTGCCATCCTTTAGCTTCAACAAGTATTTGAATCATCGGTTTGGAGATGAAGACAAAATCCCCAACTCTTTCGTCAGCAACAGATACGTCCATCCAATATTCAAGCCAACTCCAGTATCGAGATTTAGTAACCGAACTCAAACTCCTGCGCAGAGGTTCCGCTCTTGAAATATTCGCCGATAAGCTCAAGCATGGCCCACCTATAGAAGAGAAAAAATCTTCGGGATTATCAAAAGAAAGATCGGAATATCTCCCGTAAAGTCTCCCGTAAAGATTGCTTTGGATTTCTCGATTGCTTGCCTCGTCCCACATCGTACTATTTACAACGATCTGCCAAGGTTTCTTTTTAAGTTCATGGATTAATCTCCGTAGAGATCCGAAGTGAAGCACTTCCTGCGCGCCTAAAAGCCAAATGTAATCACCGGTAGAAGATGCAATCAAATAATTGATACTGCTATCAAGTCCTAAATTCTGATTATTGTATTTAATTTTTGTATTGAGATTTGGAACTTCAGAGTAGGAATTGTAAAAATCTCTCAAAATTTCGCCTGTGTTATCTTCACTTTTATTGTCAACTATCAGAAGCTCAATTTGTTCGTCTATTGTATCTAATTCCTTTAATATTGATTTTAAAGTATTTAGAATATGTGGCGATCCGTTGAGAACAGGAATACCTATTGTCAAAATCACTTGAATTTACTCTGATTCTTTTCGGTAATATATCGATGAATGGATTGGAAGAAAATAATATTTTGGAGACGCTCAAATGGAATTTTCTTCATGAGTAGGTAAAAAACATA
>Ga0214919_10007682_pt1 | contig 14467 bp, 11 predicted proteins | sample LL1503_MetaG_FD_177994 | JGI IMG/M metagenome (GOLD analysis project Ga0214919, IMG submission 177994) | Freshwater microbial communities from Lake Lanier, Atlanta, Georgia, United States - LL-1503 | ecosystem: Environmental > Aquatic > Freshwater > Lake | place: USA: Georgia | collected...
CCTTGATCTCCTTGAGGTCCTTTATCTCCTTGATCACCTTTATCACCTTTATCACCTTTATCACCTTTATCTCCTTGAGGTCCTTGATCTCCTTGAGGTCCTACTGATCCTGTTGGTCCTTTTGCACCATTAATTGAAGTGCTCATTTGGGTCCCATCCTGAAAATAAATCGTCTGAGTATGCAGTATAGAATTGCCACTCAAATCAATATGACTTTTAAATGTTTCCTTGGTATTCTCCAAGCCAGAAAAATTATTTATATTCATTTGATCACTATTTGAAATAAAACTGCGTGTTATATTGTTAGTTGATGCGTAATTTAATCCACCATATCTTCTAAATGTCGACATTAATATAACAAGATTTTAATAATTTATTAATAAATTGTAAAAAACTAAAAACTAAACAAGGAACCGATAAATAGAATATATAAATCATGTAGGACACGCTACCTACATGGTGTAAAGAATTCCGATGTTGCATTTATTTTTTAGATTTAGATTTAGATTTAGATTTTGATTTTGATTTTGATTTTTTAGCTACAATCATCATTTGCCCTTGATCTTCCATGGGCATAGGCATATCATTAACAAATATAGGCACATTGGGTGAAGGCATCATCATTTGAGGTTCTTGTGATAGGATCATGATTGAAGGAGAAGAAGGCAAAACCATATTGCTAACATTTTCATCAAGCAATTGAAGCCGTTGATCTATTGGCTTATCCACCACATTGGTTCCAAGAATTTTCATTAAATCATTATTTGATAGTTTAAGATCAGATATCGTCTTCTTACCGTCTACATCTAAGTTCAGGTGAATATTTGCATTTTTACCATCATATTTTCCGTCCCATTTAAAAACGGTTTTTTTAGGAGATTTTTTCCCTTCAGTATAAATAACTTCGGTTGATCCAATGTTGTCAATATTAATATTGTTTTGATGACGTTTTACGTCTTTTCTTGTATTTTTGGATTTATTATGCATTTTTCTTTTAGATTTATTTTTTTTCTTTAAAGATTTAGCCATTATATACTAAACTAAGATTATTAAGTATAACAACAAATAAAAAATATTGTTTTTTGTTATAATGGAATTAAATGTTAGTGAGTTATACGAGTTAAATGATAATATGTATGATGAAATACCTGAGAATAGTAAAAAGGTTCGTTTTTCTCAAGCCAAAGTAACAAATCCTGTTCCTGTTCCAGCACCAGCACAGAGTCAAACAAAATCCGCCATCAAAAAGGTAACAAGACCTCAGGCTGTAGAGCAAAAGTCAAAATTAACATATGATGATATCTTATCTAAAATGGGGATGTTTGTAGCAGAAGGGCAGCTTCACTTGTTAGATAATCAACCATTAGAGGTTCAACAACAAATAAAGAATCAAATAAAAGGTCAGAAATCTGTAAAACAAGAACAATATGAACAATATGAACAACAACCTAACCAAAATAGTTACATATATAACAAATATTTCAGTAACGAAACGCAGTCTCAAAATACAGGACCCCGAGTGCCGAGATCACTACAAGAATACAGAAACATGTTACTTCAAGATCTTATACAGAAACAAAGAGTAAAACAAATGAAATCGACGAAATTATTAATGCCAACCTCAAATATTAATTTTGCACCATATTCGTCTCAAAATATGAACAAACTGTTTTCCTTTTCTAATAGATAATTTTTGTTAGTTTAAACTAACAAAATTGAAAATAAAATGTATTAAATACATTGTTTTAATTATAATATAAAATAATGTCTAGCAAAGCATCTTACAACGAAAAATTTATTGAATTACTAGATAAACTAGGTGGAATCATGATGAAGCATGGTGAGCCATTTCGCGCCAAGGCATATCAGAAGGCCCAGGATTCCATTTTAAAATATAATGGCAGCATAACATCTGTTAGTCAATTAGAAGGATTACCAGGAATTGGCACCACTATAATGGAAAAATTCAAAGAATATGTAGAAACAGGAACGCTGCGAATTATAGAGCAAGAGAAAACGAATCCGATCAATATTCTTACAGACATTTACGGTATTGGTCCTAAAAAGGCAGAAGAATTGGTAAAAGCCGGCATTAAAACGATTGCGGATCTAAGGGCAAGACAGGAAGAGCTACTCAATGATGTCCAGAAGATCGGGTTGCAATTTTACGAAGATATTTTGCAGCGTATTCCGAGACAAGAAATAGAAGAATATAAGGATATTTTAATAAGCATAGCAAAAAGCAATACGTTCGAAATTGTCGGATCTTATAGGCGAGGTGCTGAAAACTCAGGCGACATTGATATCATTATTACAGGACAAACAGGGTTATTGTATAAAGAAATGATTGATGAACTAATAAAAAGGAAAATAATCTTGCATGTATTATCAAGAGGGCCGTCGAAAACACTGGTGATTGCCAAGTTACCGAATTGCGCAGTTGCACGCCGTCTTGATTTCTTATATGCGCCGCCAAATGAATATGCCTTTGCATTATTGTATTTTACTGGCTCTAAAGTATTTAACACGGTTATGCGACAAAAAGCATTAGATCAAGGTTATACACTTAATGAGCACGGTATTTGTCATTTAACGGCGGATAAGAAAAAGGGCGACCAAGTTTTGCAGCCATTTCCTAATGAGAAGGCGATATTTGACTTTTTAGGGATGCCATATCGGACGCCTTTGGAGCGGGCAAACACGCCCTACATGGATGTAGGAGGGCAGCAAATAGTTACGGATATTTTACAACCTACACAAATAAAAGAGGGCGCATACAAGCATGGATGTGCTACTTTAATAGAACCATCAATGAAGGAAGAAAAGAAGCCAAAGAATAAAACGCTCAAAAAAAAGGATATAAGCAAAAGCAAAGCAGACATTGTCTTCGTTGAATCAGAAGAAGATTTACTTAACGATTTCATAAAAAAAGGCATTTCATCCTTAGATACCCTTGATCTAAATGATCTAACAAATATGCTTCAATATGCTTCAAAACAGTATTACAATCATAGTCCTGTCATAACAGATAATCAATTTGACATTATTAAGAATTTTATTGATCAAAATTTCCCTGCAAACAAGGTAACAAAAGAGATCGGCGCCGAAGTAGAACGTAACAAGATTGTTTTACCTTTTGAAATGGCATCCATGGATAAAATTAAACCGGATACAAACGCTCTTGCAAATTGGTGTCAGAAATTTAGGGGACCTTATGTTCTATCATGCAAATTGGATGGCGTCTCGGGACTATATTGTTTAGAACAAGGGTTAAAACCGCAATTGTTTACACGTGGTAACGGCACTGTAGGCCAAGATGTCAGTCATCTTATTCCTCATTTGAAACTGTCGACAAATACCAATGTTAGTATCGCTGTAAGAGGCGAATTTATCATGTCTAAACAAGTCTTTCAGACCAAATATGCTAACAAATTTGCCAATATCCGCAATATGGTTGCAGGCATCATTAATTCCAAGACTATTATAGACGCAGTCTTGGATCTAGATTTTGTCGCTTATGAGCTGATTAAACCGACCCTAAAACCAAGCGATCAACTCGCCTTTTTAAAATCACTTGGACTAAAATCAGTTCTTTCACAAAATACTAACAAACTTACAAATGATTCTTTATCTAGCCTACTCGTCGATTGGCGTCAAAACTATGCATACGAAATTGACGGTGTTATTGTAACCAATGATGCTGTCGCACCTAGAACAAAAGGAAACCCCGAACACGCATTTGCATTCAAAATGGTATTATCTGATCAGATTGCCGAAGCCGTTGTAACCGATATTATTTGGACGCCGAGCAAAGACGGCTACTTGAAGCCACGTGTCCAAATTGAACCGCTCGTGCTAGGAGGTGTCAAAATCGAATATGCTACTGGATTTAATGGCGCCTTTATCAGAGACAACAAGGTCGGAATCGGCGCAACGATCGAGCTTATTCGCAGCGGCGATGTGATTCCGCATATAAAATCTATTATTATTCCTAGTCTGGGACCGAAGATGCCCGATGTTCCTTATCAATGGAATGCAACAGGCGTCGATGTTATGCTAACAAACGCATCAGAAGATCCGACCGTCAAGGAGAAAAATATTACTGGTTTCTTTAAAGGCATAGAAGTCGATGGTCTCGGTGGCGGCAACATATCCCGAATAATCGACACTGGATATGATACGGTTCCAAAAATAATAAAGATGAGCATCGCCGATTTCTTAAAGGTAGATGGATTTAAGGAAAAAATGGCTTCAAAGTTGCATTCGGGAATCCAAGAAAAATTAGGATGTGCGCCCCTAGTAACTTTGATGGCTGCATCTAATATCTTTGGCAGAGGATTTAGCGATAAAAAGATGGAACTTATTTTGGGAGAGCTACCTGATATTCTAGTGTCATCCAAAACTACAGGACAAAAGATCGCAGCAGTAACAGCCATTAAGGGTATGGCAGAAAAAACTGCGTCCTTGTTTGTTTCCCAAATCGAGGAATTTAAGGCCTTTCTAAAGGAATGTGGGCTAGAAAACAAGTTGCAGCTAGTAAAAGAAGAATCTGCTACTGCTTTAAACCCTTCTAACCCTCTATATAAGAAAACAGTAGTTCTAACCGGCACTCGAGACAAACAAGTTATCGAAATTTTGAGGATTGCAGGCGCAGTTCAGGGCGCTAGTGTGAGTAAAAATACATTCCTAGTTGTTGCTAAATCTGCGGATGATGACACCGGAAAAGCGGAAGATGCTAGAAAATTGAGCATTCCGATCTTATCAGTAGATCAATTCTTGAAAAAATACAATTAAGGAGGGTTTAAAGACGTCTCGTTTGGAATAGGAACCTTTTCTTTACTAAAATGATTGTGAATTTGAACGATTATCCATACTAAAAATGCAACAATAAGTAATCCTATCAAATAGTGTATCATATCAAAAATATCGAAAATACCGAAAAACATTATATACTAAATATTCACATTTTCTTTTTTTAAATTATTTATTCATTCTTTAAAATTCATTCTTTAAAATTCATTCTTTTAAAAAAGATAATAAAGGTTTTTTGTTAGTATAGTATATAATGTTTCAGCTTTTGTTGATTACTCTTTTATTTGCTAATAGCAACACTGTATCTTCTTCTAAGAACCTAAAAGGTTCTGATTATTCTGATGAGAAGGAATTTGCTCTTTTTCGTCAGCGATTTAACAAGGTATATGCTTCTGATGAGGATCTAGAAATTCGTTTTGATGTATTCAAGTCCAATGTGCGTTCTATTATCGAGCACAATTTGGCTCCTAATCAAAATTTCACTCTCGGTGTCAACCAATTCTCTGATTTAAGAGCCGAAGAGTTTAAAGCGCTTTATATTAACAGTGGCTACAAAGGCACAGAAGTCGGGTCATACGGTTGCAAGACTTTTACTTCTGCCGCCACTTCTGCGCCTGCATCTTTGGACTGGCGACAAAAGAATGCAGTTACATCAGTTAAAGATCAAGGACAGTGCGGATCTTGCTGGACATTTTCTTCTACTGGTGCGTCTGAAGGTGCTTGGGCGATTGCGACCGGTAAGCTCATTGATTTATCTGAGCAGCAGCTTGTTGATTGTGCGACCGGTGCTGCTTATGGATCACACGGATGCAACGGTGGTCAGATGGAAGGTGCGGATAAATATTTGATTGCGAATGGTCAGTGCTCTTTGGCTTCTTATCCTTATACTGCAACAGATGATAAGTGCAAGACATGCTCGCCTGTTGCGCATTTCAGCAGCTGCTCTGATGTGAAGCCAAATGATCAGATCTCGCTAAAAGGCGCTGTTGCAATGCAACCAGTATCTGTTGCGTTGTCTGCTGATACTCGATATTTCCAGTCTTATACTGGTGGTATTTTGGATTCACCAGCATGTTACACAGAGTTAAATCATGGTGTATTAATTACAGGTTATGGCACAGATAATGGAAAAAAATATTGGACTGTAAAAAATAGTTGGGGCGTTACATGGGGAGAACAAGGTTATATTCGTATTTCGCGAAGTGATTCAACAAATGATGCAGGGATCTGTGGAATTGCGATGCAACCCAGCTATATCTCTGTTTAATTCCATCTTTTTAAAAGATTTTGCAAAGCTAAAGGCAAAGCTGAAGACAAATCTAAACCAAACAATCTAAATCTGTTTTCAAATAGTGAAATAGACTATTCTTAATTCTGCTCATATTGGCATCCTGAGTAAACGTAATATTCATCAATTTAATGACTGCTTTATTAAATTGATCTGCAATTTTATCATTATCATAAAACATTTTCTGATTATCTTTTCTCCAGTCACTCAGCTCTCCAATCAGTTTCTTCTGCACCTGTTTCAAAAGCAAGACAAAATCTTTTAACTCTAACTCAATCCAACTGCTTGTTTCCGCTAAGGTCTCGCAAATATAGAACACACCATTTTTCTGCGCAAAGCACGTCAACGGACACACAAAATCTGTTTTATCTAAATTATATGCAAATACTTCGAATAAACAATCAAATATGGTTGTCTCCGGCTTCAATAGTTGCAGAAAATGAGATGGCTCTACGGTTACGATGCTAGTGACCCACTCTAGAAAGCCGGTCGTCGGTTTTACATGTGTATTTAGCCACCCTATTATATCCACCTTTTTCTTTTTCCTGTCAATATATTGCTGCATTTCCGTCATCTTTTCTTCCATTTTTACATATTTTATCGAAAGTTCTTGAACAATTTGCACCAGCTGATCATAAGTCGGTTTGTCACTTGCTTCTTCTACTGCAACTTGCAGTTCCAATTTGGATTTGGACTTGAACTCACATAATACAATGTGTTTATCTAGAGATCCCTTCCTAGTATAAGGTTTTTTACATAAAGCACACGAATATAAAGCCGAATTTGTTTTAACTGTTGTTATCATCTTAATTATAAGTATATGATATCCTTTTAAATAGATAATAAATTTCAATTTTATAAAAAATAGATAAAAAAGAATAATAATAGATTATATAAATGCCAGAAATTCTCTATACAAATGACAATTTAAATCCTTGTTTTGGAAGTGGAAGTTGTCGATCTTTTAATCAGAATTTAAATGGGAATGATCCGGCCACCCAATATCAGCGACAAAAAATCATACAAAACACGGTCCGAGTAAAGTCGTCTCTTTATACCATGAATTTAGCTGCTTTAAGCGTTTATCAGCGACCGAATTTAACTTATAGTGTAGCAGACAATTCCGGTGCTACATATGTGGTGCCGCCAAGCGTCAATTGGAATCAAATGAGTGACCGAAAAGAGCCGCATGTGCAACGAGTTGTAACCGGTTCTGGATCTGGTTATGGCGCGAGTAGCACAAAACGGACCATTGTGCGTCTAAGACCGGGTGCTATGTCACCGGGTGGCAGCGGCGTAGACATTAAACATAATTCTTATGAACGATATTTAAACCGGTTAAAAGGTAAGGGACCTGTAAGACAAGGAGTAATACCGCCAACTTATGGCTTACCATATATTCCGTTTAACCGAGCTGCTCCTGTATATGGTGGAAAGACGATAAAGACGTCAATAGTAAGCGGTTGTGATTGTCCTATAACCGAATCACCAATAATTGACACCCTATTGTATAAGAATTCGGATCTACAAAATCAAATTTTCAATGTAACCTATACTTTTAATGTAGGAGACCTTGTTTGGGTGAAAAATCCAAGGTCTGCAATCTTTGAAAAAGGAACTATTATTTCTATTGTAGACGGGCTATATACTGTCCAATTTTTAGATGGAACCGAAACCGTAGTAATTAAATGTGAGATGCTAATTTATTATAATTGCGGTGACTGCACAAATACAAATACAAATTCAGACAATAAAGAAATAGACTATTCTCCACTTAATGACGCGAAATGTTACATTTTAACTGCTTTAGCTGATGGCGAACTACTTTAGAAAATAAAAATACAATGAAATAAAATAAAACATTGTTTAGCTGTAAAATCAAAATTAAAATATCTGTAATAAATATATAAATGCCTACTCGAATGACAATGAATTTAACCAATCCAAACACACAGTTTAGACAAAATATGACTGCTTACGCTGCACCTGTGCCTGCACCTGTAACAAAACCAGTTGCATTAAATGCCTCTATGATTGATCGCGTTCACAAGACGAGGCCGGGATGCAGTGCGTGCGGTAAGAAGGTTGCATAAAGCAGTGCGACTTAGAAAGCAAAGAAACTAGAATAAAAAATTATAATATTATATTTGTTAATATTATAATGTCATCTGATCTAACAAGTATATTCAACCTAACATCTACTACTTCAAATGTAACAGCATATCCACAAGGGCTGCTCAATAGATCTACATATTATCGCACTTTATTCGATACAACTTTGTTACCTTACAACAAACAATATAATAATTGTTCCAATACTTTGTGCTACACAGCGAGTAAAGGCACTTCTATTTATCAGCCACATACGGCATATGGCATGGTTGGGACGTCCGCGGCAGCATATTTAGGGCGTAGAAGACGACTTTAAGACCTTGTCGAATCTAAGACCTTGTCGAATCTAAGACCTTGTCGAATCTAAGACCTTGTTGTATTGAATTCATCTGTAAATCTTGTATAGGGTGCATTTTGTGCAAAGGCAGTCCCTGCCGAGCCTTGTGCAAATGCATCATTATAATTTCTTTTTCTTCTATGGGAAGCCTTTGGACAATCAGGTTCCTTTATTAAATCCTTAAATACGGTGTCATGTTTTTTAAAACGGTTTCTAAATAATTCAGCATAACTTATTTGTTTATTGTTAGAAGACATTATTTGTAAATAGAATAGAATATACATTTATTTTGTTAGTTTAATTAATTTTCAATTTTATAGGTTTATTGTGGTTCATTATTGATATGTATATATTTTGACTTTGGCTCCACCGAAAAAAAAAGGGGATCAATTCACTTGCTCTTATGAGCTAGAGTAAATTTTTACGATCCTTATTGGCAACCCCTTTCCGCTTCGCTTATGAGTCAAAATTTATACTATTTATATTTTTTTTATTTTCTATGTTACGCTACGCTACAACTATGCTACAACTATGCTACACTACACTACAACTATGCTACAACTATGCTACATCTATCTATTTAAATATTTGGCTTCATATTGTCGAATCTCTTCTCTGGCTTCTTCTACCTCTTGAGGGTCCATATCTGCGAAAATTGAATATGTTGTATAGCAATAAATCAAATACAAATTGCTGCGGTAGGCTTTGTCGTGTAATTTGAAAAGCTCTCGTCTTTCCTTTTTTTCAGCTTCGTCTAGGCCTTCTGGTATAATACTCTGTTTTTTATTTACGATTTCGCCTGGAAATAGGTCTTCTATTGGGGTATCTAGGAAGCGGCTTCCATTTGGATTCCCATTATAAACAGTTGCGCCATTTATTTCCCAGCAGGTGTTTTCTCTTGTTAGAACATCGGAGTAAGTCTCGGGCACTTGCACAGGCTTGTTTAAAGCTGATTCTAGCAGGTCATCATCGGTCAAAGGCACATGATCATCTGGTAAGAGGATGGCTCGCTCGAGCGAATCATTGCAAAATAGGGTTCCATCTGGGTTGCCATTGTAGACAGTATTTCCGGTAGCTTTGTCGACCCAGCACGAGTTTTGTCTTTGATAACGAAGCGGTGGTCGCGGCTCAGAAAAATCTTCGTCGGGTAGGATCACTTCAACATCCCACAGTTCGTATTCTAGCTTCTCGGGTTCTTTTACTACTGGTTTACAAGGAGGGCAGCGTCTTTTTTGATCTTGTTCTAAAAACCACACGCAATCTTCGCAAACTTCTTCATTGCGATCCACCTTATGAATGCATAAATCTTCTTCTTCTTTATCATCCGAGAACAGTTGGCAGGGCTCCAAGGGGTCATTTTCTGACATGTAATCTTTTGATTCAGCGTCTACGTTATCGTCTACTTCCATCGGATATTCAAGTAAATGAACTGTTTTCTGCTTCTTGCTATGAAGGGATGCATCTGTTCGTATTGCGTATTTGCGCTCGTAAAGTGCGTTGTCTTCATCTTCGTCTCCGGTTTCGCCTAAGGAAGCAATACATTCGTTATGATTATTATTAACATTCTTACCTAAATTTAGGCCATCTTCGTTCCATTCTGGATTGGCAGCGTCTTCTTGAATCGAGCGGGCTTCATAATCGCGTTTTTCTTCTGAATCGCGATTTTCCAATAATGCGTCTACCCACGCATATTGTTCAATTTTCTCAGTATTTAAAGCAGTAGTATTCATATTATTAATATTTAATAAGTTTCCAGTTAGTTTGTATAAAGCTTTTGAAAGTATTTTAAGTGTAATAATACTACTCATTACAAGTAGAAAAAGTATTTCAATTTTTTTATTTTTATATGAAAAAAAGAAGTCACTAAAAATTTTATATTAACTAAATAAAGCTTTAAATAGGGGTCGCTATAGCTACAGGGATTGCTACCGTTACCGCTGTCGCTGTCGCTGTCGCAGATATTTCTTTTCTTTCTTCTAAAGATAAATAGAACTCCTGAACCTTTCTACTCACCTTTATTTTGGATGCGTCAAAGGAGGTCAAATACAATCCTTCTAGACTCTTCACTCGCGATAATGCAACATATGTTTGACCACATTCAAATATACCTGATCCAGCATCTATTTCAGCTATATCTAGTGTCGCGCCTTGTGCCTTATGAATTGTTAGCGCCCATGCCAGAATTAACGGCAATTGCGAGACACCTATTCCGGGAATATTTTCACTAGGCCATACATGATAACCCATAACAGACTCTAATGCGCCGAATTTTACTACCGGTAGCCCTTGTTCTGATAATCGTGTGATTATACCTTGACTCCCATTACAAAGTGTTTGTCCATTATCTAATTCAATATTGACAATACACATGACTTGAGATCCGACCTTCAATTTGACGACTTCATCACACCGCAAATTACCTTTCAAATATAGCAATTCTGTTTGAATTTGTTCCTTTGTAAATTGTCTTCGTTTCAGTAATTCTGCTGCAGTCATCTCCAAATCCGAGTGATATTTTAGCTTGTATTCTTGCTCTTGCGTCGACAACGAATTCATCTCCCTCGTATTTACTTGATCCACTTTGTTTCGTGTAGGAAACAATTTAGTAGGACGTATATCATGATTAGCCGGAATTTCCCTACCTACACTATGTAGGAGCGTCTCATTGGACGACCGCTTCAACCTGCCTTCGCGAATCTGGTTCAGAATTTTCTGATAAATAGTGTCTGATTGTCTGAATATTTTTGTCAGCTGTATATGATTTGCCTTTGTAAATGTTTGCGACCATAACATGCTCTCAAAGCAAAACTTGGTCGATTCTAGTTCATCTTTATCGCCAACAGGCGGCAACTGATAAAAGTCGCCAGAGAAGATTAATTGTATGCCGCCAAATGGTCTGCTATCTTTTCTTATCGCCTTGCCAATGGCATCCAATAATTCGAATAATTTCTGCGACATCATGGAAACTTCATCGACGACCAAAATATCGGTGCCTTTCCAATTGCTCTTTAGAAAGCGATTTTTGCTAATTTTGGTGACTAGTTGGTCGAACCCGCCTTTGCCTAGTCCAATGCCCGCCCATGAGTGAAGCGTCTTTGCCTTACATTCCAGTAGGACCGCAGCGCATCCTGTTAGCGCACAGACTTGAATATTGTAACCTTTTCTTACGGCGTCATTTCGTATATATTTTATTAGCGCTGTTTTACCGGTTCCTCCTGGACCTGTGAGAAATATATTGTTGCTTTGAGTGTATGCAGTGAATGCATTAATTTGTTCCTCTGAATAATTCATTTATATTAGTAGTCTGTTTATTAATATAAATATCTTTTTATTATGCTTTTATTATTCAATTTTATTTTCTTTATTTATTACTTTGCAGATGAGCGATTTCTTCTTTTATTTTTTTATTATCCTTTTTGAGTTCCTGAATTTCTTTTGTTAGAAGACCAATTAATCCTATATAGTTAATGGCTTGAGTTTTTTCACCATCTTTTACACCTGAAACTAGGAATGGAAGGTATTCTTGCACTTCGTGAGCCAAAAATCCGAGATTTGTTGAATGATCTGTTTTATGATTATAAATAATAGGTTTTAAATTATCTATATTATATTCTAACAAATCTAATTGTTCAACATTTTCTTTAATACGATAATCTGAACTTAAATAAAAATTTGACGCCCAGCAATTTCCTGATATTAAAACATCTCCTTTTACTTGAAATATACCTGTTGCACCAATACTTGCAGTCGCCCCAACACACACTATTTGTGTTGTTGGGTTAGTAGGGGATAGATATGCTGTTGAACCACTAATAGTCGATTGCCAATAAGGTGTGCCTTGAGCACCTGTTACACCTGTTGATCCTTGAGCACCTGTTACACCTGTTGCACCTGTTGCACCTAGTAACACAGTAGATAATGATGTATAAATATTACCACCGATTACAGTTGCAGTTAAATATTGTCCTGATGCCGACATTGATATTGAAGTCCAATTTAGAACTGGACTACTTGTTACTGTCCAAGTAACACCAAAATTTGTTGAAATATAAATTTTATCACCGTATGCAAGTGTAGCTTGATATTGTCCTGATGCTGATACAGATACTGACGAATAAGACAAAGCTGAATTGAGTGCTACTGACCATGTGACACCATAATTTGATGATATCCAAATACCGGCGCCGATACCGGAGGTTTCAGAATTAACTGCAGTTTGATATTGTCCTGAAGCTGACATAGCTACATACTTCCATGAATAGTTACCCGTCGATGAGGCAAGAGTCCAACTAACACCATAATTTGAGGATATCCCAATGATTCTACCATACTGAACTGCAGTTTGATATTGTCCTGAAGCTGACACAGCTATTGAATACATTGCGCCGCCGATCGTATAAAAAGGAATAGCAGCAGATGTTAGTCCAGTCCAACTAGCACCAAAATTTTTTGAATAAAAAATTATACCAAAGTACGTAGCCGCACTTTGATATTGTGCTGTTGCAGTTTGATATTGTCCTGTTGCTGACACACACACAGAATACCACCGTACATTCGATAATGTTGTTCCATTATTCGGATTTAGTATTACTGTTATTGGAGTCCAATTAACACCATAATCGGATGATAAATAAATATAATCCATATATGCAACTGCAGTTTGATATTGTCCTGTTGCTGATACAGATATAGACATCCAATTTTTATTTACTTCTTTTTGGACCCATGAATTACCATAATCTGATGATATAAAAATGTAACCAGCATTGTCTTTATCACCACATACTGCACTTTGATATTGTCCGGATGATGATAGAGATACAGAATAAAGATTTGAAATACCAGTTGTAAATGTTTGTGTCCAAGTATTACTAAATTTTGTTAATTTTATTATTGATTCTGTTTTTGAAAATAGTGCTAATGTATTTAATGTATTTACATCAAATCCTCCTTGTGCTCCTTGTGCTCCTGCAGCTCCTGTTGCACCTTGAGCACCACCGAGTGAACCTTGGACACCTGCAGGACCTGTTAGACCTTGAACACCTGTTGATCCTTGGAACCCTGTTACTCCTTGAACACCTGTTACTCCTTGAACACCTGTTGATCCTTGGAACCCTGTTACTCCTTGAACACCTGTTACTCCTTGAGGACCCGTTACTCCTATTGGACCTGTTAAACCTTGAACACCTGTTGCTCCACCTGGATCTCCTTTGACACCGGATACACCTTGAGGTCCTGCTAAACCTTGTCTTCCTGTTAAACCTTGAGATCCTGTTAAACCTTGAACACCGGTTAATCCGGTTAATCCTTGGACACCGGTTAATCCTTGAACCCCGGTTGCACCTTGAGATCCTTGAACTCCTGTTGCACCTTGAACACCGGTTGCACCTTGAGATCCTTGGATTCCTGTTTCACCTTGAACTCCGGTTGCACCTTGAACACCGGTTAATCCTTGAACCCCGGTTGCACCTTGAGATCCTTGGAATCCTGTTTCACCTTGAACTCCTGTTGCACCTTGAGATCCTTGGGTTCCTGTTGCACCTTGAACTCCTGTTGCACCTTGAGATCCTTGGAATCCAGTTAATCCTTGAACTCCTGTTGCACCTTGAACTCCTGTTTCACCTTGAACTCCTGTTGCACCTTGAGATCCTTGGGTTCCTGTTGCACCTTGAACTCCTGTTGCACCTTGAGATCCTTGGGTTCCTGTTTCACCTTGAACTCCTGTTGCACCTTGAGATCCTTGGAATCCAGTTAATCCTTGAACTCCTGTTGCACCTTGAGATCCTTGGAATCCTGTTACTCCTTGAACTCCTGTTGCACCTTGAGATCCTTGGAATCCAGTTAATCCTTGAACTCCTGTTGCACCTTGAGATCCTTGGAATCCAGTTAATCCTTGAACTCCTGTTGCACCTTGAGAT
>Ga0214919_10007683_pt1 | contig 14464 bp, 16 predicted proteins | sample LL1503_MetaG_FD_177994 | JGI IMG/M metagenome (GOLD analysis project Ga0214919, IMG submission 177994) | Freshwater microbial communities from Lake Lanier, Atlanta, Georgia, United States - LL-1503 | ecosystem: Environmental > Aquatic > Freshwater > Lake | place: USA: Georgia | collected...
TTGTAAGCGAAACGCGAAGGTGCTACCCGCTTGGGCAGGTAACTAACAGCTGTTCTTAGTGGCTTGCGGGGTGAGGACTGCATTGCTGAGCTACGCTGCAAGTAAGGCATAGCCAAAACTACCCTACTCTGCTACAAACAATCACTAACCGTCAAGATTCTTGACGCCCCGAGGTATTGAAAGCAGCACAAGCGTCCAGAGTAACCCGACCGTCCAGCGCACTGCTACCGTCCAGAGTAAAATAGCGCTTAGACTACGTCAAGCGTCCAGAGTAAAAATTGCCTTAATTACACAGTTTGTTACACATCGATAAAAACCACGCTACAAGCCCTACAAAAAAAGGTTTTTGTAAATCGACTGTTTTCTGTTAACCAGAGGTTCATTCGTCGAACTTAGGTCGAGGAGCCAAAATCCTCCTTTAATCAAGAACCACTATTTGACTCAACCTAGATGACGTCGAACATTTTAAATGGTGCTTTTTTTCATTTCCGGCTGCACAACTCGCTCAAAACGTCCCTTGTTCCAAACTCGATACCTCGTTACTCAAAGTTGTACGGCGCATATCTCTCACCTCTTTAGGGTCATAGCGACGTGCGCGGTGCATCGTGACGCGGTTGTCCCAGATCACCAGGTCCCCTGCTCGCCAAACGTGCGCATATACAAATTGGCGTTGCGTAGCGTGTTCATTTAAGTCTCGCAAGAAAGAGCGCGCTTCTGGCATTGGCCAGCCCTCAATGCCGCCAGCATGGCTTGCCAGATACAGCGACAAGCGACCGGTGTTGGGGTGGCGACGCACGAGGCGCTGGCGAACTGGCGCCCACTTGGCGCGCTCTGCGTCAGTGAAATCGTCAAAACCTAGGATGCCACGCGAATAAATTTGACTATGCGCGCAAATAAGATCATGCACCTCTGCCTTGGTTACATCGTCTAATGCATCGTATGCAGCTCGCATGTCCGCAAATTCTGTATTGCCACCAGAACCTGGGATCTTGCGGGCAGACAACAACGAATACTTGGCTGGCACATCCTTAAAAGAACTGTCAGAGTGCCACAACAAATTACCCAAACTAAATAGCCGTCGCCGATCATCGCGCGGTAACAACTCACCGTGCTTGTCGAGATTGGAGATGTCGTTCAACTCCATGCTCAAACGCCGTTCTTTCTCGGACATGATGTCGCCCGTGGCTTCTTCGAGTTTGCCGAGTTGACGGCTAAACCCTATTTGCTGCTCATCGTCAAGATGCTGGTCGTGAAATACGAGCACACCGAAGCGGTCCATTCCAGCGTGAATAGCGGCGACTTCGGCATCACTAATGTGGCGCGTCAGGTCAATACCTGAAACCTCTCCTACAAAAGCTTGCCTGGCATTTTCAATGGGGTTGATGATGTGTGAAATAAATATCTCCAGTAGAAAAAATTTCCGAATGATTTTTAATTGACGCACCGCTTTACGCAATCACTGGTTATTGATGCCCGGCCGGTCGAACTCCTAGTTCGCTTGAAGAGATGGACTCCAAGCCATCAAATGTAAAAGTTTCAAGGCTAAACTGACTAAAGAAATTTTTTAATACCCATTAATAATTTACGTAATTAAATTACTTTTCTTAATACATGAGAACGGTTCAAAGTATGGGGACGGACTTCAATGAGCCAACGGCCCTTTTCTCCAGCTAAATCCCATTCTTTTGATGAAATAGCTTTTGGGTCGCTAAGACCATAAACAGCTAAATATTTGGCAACACCATCTGTATTTAGAGACTTGGATTGACCGGCAATCATCATTTCACCCGGTTCTAGTTTTAAACGAGTAACCCATTCCACACCGGGAACTTTAAGTAATTCAGGGATATGCTCTTTGTCATAGACCTCATTAAAAAGATTTTCGAACTCCTCTTTAACGTCCATCGAGACAAAAAATTGATATGTAACTTTATCCATTTAAGCGCTCCATGTAATTAGTTTAAATTAACGAAATTTGGTAGCAATAAATCTTATAGCTATATTGGCAATAAAGATACTTTTTATACATGTTTTTTTGTTGGCATCCTTGGGGGCATGGTTGGGAATAAATTAACTTACCGTATTTTCAATTTAAAGCAGGGTTTATCCTATTAGCCTTGACACAAATCAGGGACTTAATATTGTTTGAAGGTAACTGGCATTCCAGTGCTGTGTCAATAGAGTTCGGTTAATTCCAATTACACGAGACTACACTTTAAATAGAACAAATAGGGTTACAAATGACAAACGCAGCGGCCACTAAAGAAAATGTCTTAATCCGGATATTGGCTCCAGCCATGGGTGCCGAGGTAATTGGTATGGATTTGTCCAAGCCAATGAACGAGGCCGAAGTTGCGAGCTTGCGTAACGAGTTAAACAAATACGGGGTACTGTGCTTTCGCGATCAGGTTCTGACCGAGGCTCAACAAATCGATTTCTCGAAGCGCTGGGGCCCTTTGGAAGACTTCCCAGAGGAGAACAAAACGGTTGTTGCTTCTACGGTGTATAACGTTGCAAACGTCTCCGCCGAGGGTGTGCATTTGCCTGAAACCGACCACCGAGTAATCTCCCAGAAGGTAAACGCGTTTTGGCACACCGACAGTTCTTATCGTTATGTGCCTGCTTATGCATCTTTGCTTTATGGAATCGAAGTAATGCCTGATGATGCCGTCGGAGGCCGCACCGTTTTCTCGAATATGGTGGCAGCTTATGAAGCGCTTACAACAGAGATGAAGGCTAAAATCGAGCCTCTTCATATGGTGCATTCCTATGAGCACGGTCGTCGCCTTTTTCGTGAGCTGCCTCCCTTATCTAAATTTGAAAAAGACTCTGTTCCACCAGTTTGTCACCCACTTGTACGTGTGCATACGGATGCCGAAAATCGTAAATCACTATATATAACTGCTAATGCTGGAAATGAAATCAGTGGCCTGCAACTGGATGAGGGACAAGCCCTTCACCGCGAGCTGATAGAACACATTTCACGCCCAGAGTTTTGCTACTTTCACAAATGGCGTAAAGGTGACCTCGTTGTGTGGGACAACCGCACTACTCTGCATAAGGCAGAGACTTATGACATGGCAAGGTATCGCCGAGTATCCCGCCGCACCACAGTGGCAGGTAATGGTCCAGTGCTAGGCCCATTTTCGCAAGGCGTTAGGACGGCGTGAGCCATTCAAGTACGTAACTAAGGACAGGTAGCACGCAATTTGATTTCAATAAGCGAGTGGCTCTAGTCACTGGAGGAACCAGTGGCATTGGCTTAGCAATAGCTCAAGGATTTCGCAGAGCAGGCGCCACGGTCATCTTCGCTAGCTTGCTTACATCCCTCGCATCTGCGGTACAGGAACTAGAAGAGGGCTCTGCGTTATGATGAAAATCCATTCCTATGCGCCTTAAGGAGACAACATGAGCCAGACAATTAACCAGGTCGATCAGGCCCGCGGACGCGCGGTGGTCATGCAACCGGAAGACGGGCCGTCCTACTGGCAGCCCGTCCCCGCCAACGGCCACGCCGATCCCAAACTTTACCCTGCCATCACCGGTTTCCCAGGGCATTCAATGGGCTTCCAGACCATCGCCCCCGGTGGCCGCGTGCGCGAGCACTCGCATGGCGATCAGGTCGAGTTGCAGATCTGCTTCCGCGGCAAGGGCCGCGCGGTGGTGGACGGCCAAAGCCATCCGATCGTGCCCGGAACTGCGTGCTTTCTTGGTTACGACGTCAAGCACGAGCTCATCAACGAGAGCGCCCAGGACGACTTGGTCATGCTGTGGGTCATTACGCCGCCCGGTCTCGAAAACTTCTTCGAGACCATCGGCCGGCCCCGCTCGCAGGGCGATGCCACACCCCCGCCTTTCGAGCGACCAACCGACGTCATCGCCATCGAGCGGCGCCTGGGGATGAACGAAACCACTTAGCCTTTGCATGCCTCACGTATCTATCGGCGACGCCGACATCTATTATGAAGAAGCGGGACAGGGCCCTGTCCTGATGCTTGTCCCCGGCCTTGGTGGCCAAGGCGCATTCTGGGCTACTCAGGTGCACGATTTCGCACGCGACTTCCGCGTGATCGTGCACGATCATCGCGGCGCGGGCCGCAGCACCCACTCGAGCATCCAGTACTCTGTGGATCAAATGTCCGCCGATACGATCGCCCTTATGGACCGCCTGGAAGTCGATGCCGCCCACTACGTCGGCCACTCTACGGGCGGCGCAATCGGCCAGACGATTGCGCAGGACCATCCCGACCGCATCAGGAGCCTAGTGCTGAGCGCCACATGGGCCGGACCGGATCCCTACTTCCGTCGCTGTTTCGAGGCACGCAAGGAGTTACTGCTCCATCGCGGCTTTGAGAGCTACTCCCGCGCGTCGGCTTTGATGCTGCGTCCGCCCCAGTGGATCAGCGAGAACGACACCCTGCTCGAGCAAGAGATGAATCGCCAGGCCGTGGCCCCGCCTCCGATTGGGGTGCTGGCCAGCCGCATCGACGCCATCGTGCGCTTCGACCGGCGAGCGCGCCTGGGCGAGATCCGTTGCCCCACACTGGTGGTGGTTGCAGGCGACGATGCTCTGACCCCCGCGTTCTACTCCGAAGAGCTCGCGGCGAAGATCCCGGGTGCCAAGCTAGCCGTGCTACGAACCGGTGGCCACTTCGCACCGATGCTTGTCCCTGAGGAATACAACGCGGCCGTAGGCGGCTTCCTGCGCGACCAGCTCCGCTCGTGACCGCGGCAGCGGGCGCCTGAGATGGCCTGAAACGCATCGGCAATTGCTTCTTTGCTCTTGCCAGCGCGGACGGCATCGCCTATGACGATGACGGGGGCCCGATCGGCGGCTCGCCACAGATGTCCGCTCGCGTGTGGCCGCCGGCGTGACCAAGTTGGATCGAGGCCTTTGCGCCCCCAGAGTGAATCGCATCGACGAGCCGCGTGAGCCCGGGCAAAAAGCGATCGTCGTATATGCCCAGTTCGCGCGCACGGTGGCGGCCAACCTTTTCCGGCGAGACCATCTCGACCGTGACCAGCCCCACGTCGCCAACGGCACGCGCGCTAAAGTAGGCCACTGTTGCGTCCGTGACGTAGCCCTCGTCAACGGCTAGGCGCGTGGTCATAGGTGGCAAGACCACACGGTTGCGCATCTCCACTGGCCCAATGCGACCCGGTTCGAAAAATCTTGCCTCTTACGGCATGGTTAGTCAAATCAGTTTACCAACCCCAGGGCACCCTCTTGGCGCAACCCGGCTTTGTCCATAGCCGCGCGGATGCGTTCGATCTCTCCGGCCGTCGGTTTGACCAGAGGTGGGCGTACCTGTGACTTGGGTATCCTACCCAGGATGTGGAGCGCCTCCTTCATTCGGTTGTGCATGTCGACGAAAGGATCGGCGTAGAACACCTCCACTGTCGGGTGGATCCGGTCGTTGATCTCTCTTGCTCGCTTCAGATCGTTGGCCTGTACCGCTTCCCATAGCGCTACTTGCAGGTCCGCGATCACACTGCCCGATCCTGAAAGCAGCCCGTTGCAGCCGAGCACCAGGGAGCTGAGCAGCCATGTGCTGTGCGTAGTCAACACGTTGATCGGACGTGGAAGGTGCTGTAGCACGCGAATCTGTTTTTCGTGCAACATTGGATTGGCACACCAGTCCTTGATCGCGCGAAAGTTGGGGACCTCTTCGGCCATCTTCACCAAGGTTTCAAGCGGATAGCCCTGGCCGCTCGCCAACGGGTACTGGAAGATGATCAACGGCAGGTCGCAGGAATCGGCAATGGTCTTGATGTGGGTCAGTGCCATTTCCGGCCGGCTTTGCCCGCCGAGGGTGAAAGGATTGGGCGGAAAAACCAGCAGGCACGAGGCACCCGCGCTCTGAGCCATACGCGCAATGCGCGCCGCCTCCAGACTACCGTCGGAATATATGCCATGGACAACCGGCACCCGCGTGCCGATCTGGTCCATCGTGATGTCCATGATGCGCTGTTGCTCTTCAAAGGTGCAGGAAGCAACTTCCGTGGCATGTGCATTAATGGTGATGGCCGAGATGCCTTTGACCGCAGCGACGTCGCTCAGATGTTTGCGATATGACTTCTCGTCGATCGAAAAATCAACGTTGAACGGCAATAGGCACGCGGGAATCACGCCGCGAGGTTCGAAGTTCTTGAAGGGAGTCATGCTATGTATCCTGGAAACTGGATTTAAAAACCTCAGGTCGCACCGTTCATGACGCGACTCAGTGAGATCGGACAAATACTAGTTACATGCTGGACCTTGAAGCTCGCGCCCCAAGCCCAATTACCTCACGCCAGATAGCAAAGGCTTGCGCTGGTTACCGTTAGAATTCTCGGTCGCAGGCTTTATCACGATGACTGATCTAGCGGCACGACGAGACCATTGGCCGGATCGATCAGATGCATGTGATCGAGATCGGCGACGACCGTGACCCGACTCCCCAAAAGGCGCAAATCCGAACGCTCACAGCGCGCCGCGATCTCGATGCCGTTGAGATTGAAGAACGCAAGAGACTCCGCGCCGTTGGGCTCGACGAGGTCTAGTACCACCTGAAAACTCGCCGCACCAGGATGCGCGCTGCCCACGCGCAGGTTCTCCGCACGCAGACCCACTTCGACCTGCTTGCCGACGTAGCTTTGATACGCCGCACTACGACGCTCTGGCACCGGCAGGCGCATATCCTGCGTCACCTGCACCGCCAGTTGCCCTGACGGCTCAGCCAACAATGTGCCAGGGATAAAGTTCATACGAGGCGTTCCAATGAAGCCAGCGACGAATTTAGTACGTGGCGACTCGTACATCGTCAGGGGGTCGGCCATCTGCTCCACGCACCCGCCGTTCATTAGAACGATGCGGTCGGCTAGGGTCATGGCCTCGATCTGATCGTGCGTAACATATACCGAGGTGGTGCCCAGACGCCGGTGCAATTTCTTAATTTCGACGCGCATCTGCGCGCGTAAACCGGCATCTAGGTTAGAAAGCGGCTCGTCAAACAAGAAGGCTTGCGGTGAACGAACCAGCGCTCGGCCCATTGCCACACGCTGCCGCTGGCCACCAGAAAGCTCTTTGGGCTTTCTTGCAAGCAGCTGCGCCAATCCAAGAGTGGCGGCCGCATCGCGTACTCGTCTCTCGATCTCGGCCGGCGGGACTTTCTGCATCTTCAAGCCGAAACCCATGTTGGCTTCGACGGTCATGTGCGGATACAGCGCGTAGCTCTGAAAAACCATTGCGATGTCTCGATCCTTCGGTGGTAGCTTATTGACGATTCGGTCGCCGAACTTGATGTGGCCCTCCGAAATTGGCTCCAGTCCGGCAATCATTCGCAGTGTCGTGGTCTTGCCACAACCGGAAGGCCCGACCAGCACGATGAACTCGCCGTCGCCGATCGTCAGGTTGATATCCGAGACCACGACAACCGAGCCGTAGCTTTTGCCGACCTTGTCTAGAGTAATTGAAGCCATCAATGTACCTTTTTTGAGTCAATCTGCATCAGTGCATCCACAAGCCGCCGGTGACGTTGAGCGACTGTCCGGTCATGTAATCGGCCTGTTCGGACGCGAGGAAAGCCACCACTCGCGCAATGTCGTCGGGAAGCCCGACCCGGCCGATCGGAATGCCTGCTTCGCGCTGCTTCGCAGTCAGCAGCCCTTGTTTGACGGCTGCCGCGTCGGCTTGGTCGCGTATGCCGGTCTCCACAATTGTTCCAGGGCACACTGCGTTGACGTTAATTTGGTACTGGGCCATCTCCATTGCAAGTGATTGGGTCAGGCCGATGACCGCGGCCTTGGAAGCACAATACGCCCCGTAGCTAGGCTTTCCGATCTTGCCGAACCAGGAAGCCGTGTTGATGATCTTGCCCTTTCCACGCCCGACCATGTGCGGCACCACCGCCTTGCAGCCATGGAAAACGCCGTCGACGTTAACGCGGAAAACTTTGCGGAAATCCTCGATAGAGGTCTCGGCAACCGTGCCGAGGTGGATGATTCCGGCGTTGTGGACGGCGATATCAATGGCACCGAACGTTGCGATAAAACCGTCTACCGCCTGCTTAACCTGCGGGTAGTCTCCTACGTCGCCGCGCACGACTTCGCAGCGGCGGCCAGCGGCACGCACCATGTTGGCGGTGTTTTGTGCTTCCGCCTCGTTTAAGTCAAAGAGCGCCAAATCGGCTCCCTCTTGTGCCAGCCTGGTAGCGATGGCACGACCGATGCCTGTGGCTGCGCCGGTAACAAGGGCGACTTTCCCGTTTAAGTTGTACATATCTATGTGTCCTTCGTTAAAAAATTCGTTGTCAAGCCAAGGCGTATGTGGCCGTGATCGAACCCACCGACCAAAGGCTTGTGCTGCCGATGATGATGTCGGCGTTTTTGTTGCTGTCCATTTCCATCACTATGGGCTTGGTCATTGCGCGGTCATCCCGCCATCGACGATAAGCATCGAGCCAGTGGAGAAGGACGACTCGTCACTAGCCAGGAACAGAAAGGCGTTGGCGATTTCCTCGGGTCGACCTAGCCGGTTCATGGCCTGCCTCGCCTCCAATTCGCGCCGCAGTTCCTGCGGCCGCTCGCTTTTGCGGATGATGTCCTCGAAGTAAGGAGAATCGATGGTACCGGGTGCGACACAATTCACGCGGATGTTGTCGTTCACATGGTCGAGCGCCATGGCACGCGTCAGTGCCGCCACCGCACCTTTAGAAGCGCAGTAAGCGGCACGGTTGCGAATACCCACGTTGGCGACGATGGAGGCGGTGTTGACGATCACGCCGCCGCCCTGCTGTTTCATCACGGGAATAGCGTACTTGCAGCCGAAGAACACACCATTAACGTTGACCGCCATCAGCTTGTCCCAGTCGTCTTCGCTGGTTTCAACCACCGATCCGGGAATGCCGTAGCCAGCGTTGTTGATCAGCACGTCGAGGCGACCGAGGTCGCGAATGGTTGCGTCGATCATCGAGCGCACGCTGGCCGACTGCGCCACGTCCACCTCAATGGCAATGGCTGCCTCGCCGATCAGCGCCGCGACGACTCGCGCTGCGGACAGTAATTTATCGGCCACTACAACCTTAGCACCTTCGCGTGCAAACAGCTCGCAGGTGGCTCGGCCGATACCCGAGCCGCCACCGGTGATCAGGCAGACCTTGTCTTTCAATCGTTGTGACATTTTTTCCATTCTCCAATGTTGTGTCAGGTAGTCACCCAACGGTTTATTGTTTAGCCTTTGACGCCGCCAGTGCCCCAGCCAGCGATCAGGTAGCGCTGTACCGCGAGAAAAAATATGAGTGCGGGAATGGTGATCATCACGCCGGCAGCCATCACCATACCCCAATCGGTCACGGACGACTCGAACATGTCTTGGATGCCAACGGTCAAGGTCTTGAGCCGGTCGGTGCCGATCAGCACGCGAACAAACAAGTAGTCATTCCAGGCGACGATGAAGGTGAAGATCGATACTGCGATCACACCCGGCAGGGCCAGCGGCATCACGACGTAAAGCACCGCCTGCGGCCGAGAGGCGCCGTCGATCATGGCCGCTTCTTCGAGATCGAGGGGGATGGACTGGAAGAACGAGCGCAGCAACCACATTGCAAAAGGCAGCGAGAACGTGGTGTAGGAGAGAATCAAGCCCGTATGCGAATTAATCAGGCCAAGCGCGCGCATCAGTATGTAGAACGGAACAATAATCATAATCGGCGCGAACATATACGTGAACAGCATCGTGCCAGCGACGAATTCGCGCCCACGGAAGCGAAAGCGTGTTATGCCATATGCAGCAAGGCTGGCCACGATGATGGTAAGCAACGTGGAAGCGCCCGCCACCTTGATGCTGTTCCAAAAGTAGATGCCAAAATTGGTATCCGAAAACAGGCGACGGTACGCATCAAGGCGAGGCCCCTGCGTCCACAGAGATGGAACGGCGCTGAGAATCTCGCGATCAGGCTTGATGGAGGTTAGCGCCATCCACAGCAACGGGAAGCCACAGATGACAGCGATACCTACTGCGAGGACATAGATCGACGCGCGCCAAACCCCAGAATTCATGGCGTTGTTCATTCCCGGTGCCGTTTCAAAATTTGGAAGTACAGCGCCGCGAATGCGGCGAGCAGCAGGAACAATATGACTGACAAGGCGGCACCCATCCCGACCTGCATTTCGCCGAATGTCTTAACGAAGGTATAGATGGGCAATGTACGAACGTAGTAGCCGAGTCCGCCGGCACCGGCGAACAGCCAGATCATGTCGAACTTCGTGAACATGAACATGAAGCGTAGCAACACGAGCACGAACAACACGCTTGAAATCTGCGGCAGCGTTATATGCCAGAAGCGCCGCAGCGTGCTCGCGCCGTCAACCTGCGCCGCGTTGTAAAGCTCTGGGTCGATGGTCTGAAGCCGTGCAAGCACTCCAATGACAATGAACGGAAAGAACGTCCAGGTGCTGACTAGGATCAGCGTCAGCATGATCGTTTCCGGTGCAAACCACGCCATTTCAATCGGCATCAGGCCGATGTTTTTTAGCGCATAGGTGACAACGCCGTAGCTGTCGTTGAATATCCAGCGCGTAAGGATCACGACAACGATGGTGGGCAGCATGTACGGAAACAGTGCCAGCGCTCGGACAAAGCCGCGACCGATGAAGGATTGGTTAAGGAGCAAGGCCACCCCCACCCCGACAACCGTCTGCAAGGTCACGGAACCGAAGGCGTAGATGGCTCCGAGCTTCAGCGAGCGCCAGAAGCCGTCGTAGTCGGTCATGAAAAAGCGGAAATTCTCCAGTCCGACGAAGGTTTGAAGAGGCAGATAGGCATGCTTGGCGTTCAGGCTCAGCCAAAACGAATAGACGACCGGGTAAAGAATCAGCCCAAAAACCAGCAGGGCTGCCGGCGCCAACAGGACGTACCCCCACCAGTGCTCCGGGATGCGGCGGTCTCGGCCTTCGAGCAAGCGGGAAGGTGGTGCCAGATGTGGCACCGCCAGGCTGGCGGTGCCGCCGTTACCGATTCGGCCGCTCTGAGACATCAATTACCAACGCTTGTATCCGAGTTGGGTAATAAGTTGCTCAGCACGCTGCTGCGCCCGTTGGGCCGCTTCAAGGGGCGTTTTCCCACCTTTGACCGCGTCGGTGACCATATCCACCAGAATGGTCGATCCGGCGATCTCCGCAATGAACGGCAAATCAAGGTCAGCCCACTGTGTGATCATGACTGGCCTGGGATCGTTCTTTTCGATTACCTGGTGCTGCGCATCGATCCAGAATTTCCACTGCTTGAAATCTGCGATTGCCAAGTACTCAGGGTTCTGACGCATCGACTTGGTGATCGGGAAGAAATGCACTGGCACCGACTTGATGTATTTCAGATAGTTTTCTTTCTTATAAAAGAACTTCAGGAATGCTGCCGCCTCCTCGGGGTGTTTTGCGTTCTTGAAAATCATCCATGGTTCGGAGTCGAACTGGGTCACGAATGACTTGCCGGATGGCCCGACGGGCTTTGAGCTGAAGACACCGATATCACCCTTGGCGACCAGATCGGGGGCGTATTGCTCGAAATAGCCAGTGCCGCGGCCGTAGCCCAAAATCATCGAGGTCTTTCCGGTTGCGAGGTCGGCGAAAGTAGCCAGATAGTCGCGGCTGAGCCAGTCCGGTGCGAGACAGCAGTCGCTCAACTCTTTCCAGAATGCGAGCATCTCCAACACCGGCTTCTCGGTGAAGGTTGGGCGCCCTTTTTCATCGAACAGGCGACCGCCATTCGAGCCCGCCCACATGTAAACGTCTTCGTTGATAAAGAAGCCAGGACCTGCCAGACTTAGCCCATATTTCCCCTTGCTCTTATCGGTCAGTTTCTTAAGTTGCTCGATCCACTCTTTCCAGGTCTTGGCCGGCGCATCGGGAATACCTGCCTGGCGAAGGTGGTCTTTACGGTAAATGATGAGATCGACACCGACCGCGTGCGCCAATCCGTAGTAGTTTTTGTCTTTGGTGTTGTAGTCGAGTTTCTTGACTACGTCGAAGATATCGTTTTCTCCGATTGACGCTACAACGTCATTAAGCGGACGAAGCATCCCCTTGGCCGACAGCGAGCGCTCGTTATATGTCTGCCCCTGCGCTAAATCGGGAAGCGCGCCGGAGGCCAATGCGGCCTGCATCTTCTTGTCGAGATCGCCCCAGCCGAGTGCTTCCTGCTCAACCTTGATGCCCGGATTCGCTTTCTGAAAGTCGGCAATGATTTCTTCCATGACCGCCTTAGTCTTCGGGTTAGGCTCGGTGTGCCAGACGCTCACAACCTTCTGCGCGAACGCTGGGGTAACAAATGCTGCAGCCACAGACAGCGCCAGCGCGCCGACCGCTGTTTTTAGTGGCCTCTTCCAATGTTTCTTAGTCATTTCTTGTCTCCTTAAGGTGTATATCAAACGTATCGCATATCGCAGCCCCTTGAGCCACTGCCCCCGCGTTACAAAGAGGTTTACTTCATACGGCCGGTCAATTTCTCTTTTAAGCGAACGTACTATTCAGCAGGCCCATACTTACTCACAAGTTAGTTTATTATTTGTCAAGACTATCGGAATTAGGTAAAACCCGCTATTTTCAACAGCATCAGCGTTCGCGCGATGATCTTCACCTTAAATTTAGGAACTAGGTCTTCCATAACCAAGCCTTAGGCAAGGTTGCATTGGTTGTTATGCTTATAAAGGGAATGTGAAGCACATTCGAAACACAAATTAGGCCCGTAGAGTTGCCACTTTATTTTTTTTGCAACATTTCTTACACAAATATAGGTCAAAGCTAAAATTAAACAAATCAATTTGAAAATTTATGATATGCGTACCTCAGGCAATATAGGTAGTAAAGGTTCAGCTTGCCAGCAGGATTATGATTTAGCTTCTAAATCGGCCAGCGTTTCCCAGGTGGCTTCTTCACCTTACTTGGATACGCAAAAAAAACCAGGAATGCAAGAAAGAATAAAAGCGATTGCGATCGATCTACTTATCCGGCACGGTTACCGGGGAACGAACTTCGGCGATATTGCTGAGACCTTGTCAACGACGCGCGCCAACATCCACTACCACTTCGGCAACAAGAACGCTCTGGTCGAAGAAATCATCACGGATTATGTTAATTTCGCTTTAGCGCAGTTTCACGCGATATGGACTAGCAACACCTCCTCGCTCACCGAAAAGATAGATGCTACCGTCTCATTCAATTTCGCACGTTACGAGCGGTTCAATTCGACTACGAACAACGATTGCCCATGGAGTCTGATTTCTCGCATGCGCGGCGATAACGACGCGCTCAGCCCAAAGAGCATAGCCACACTGCGCCGATTTGCCTCCGAACTAAACACCGCTGTGAGGATCGGCGTAGCCGGTGCGATCAGTCGAGGCGAATTGGCTTCTGTAACTCCAATCGATGATGTCGTCGTCCAAATTTTTGCCATCATTAATGGAGCCGGCTCTATTACTCAGAATGGGCAAGGCTTCCAACGACTTGATGAACTTTATCGTGCGTTCTTGAATACGACGTTGGCGGCATATGGCGCAGCCGCAAAGCCCAGTGCTGCGTCAATAGCAGGGTAATTTCTATGTTAAAAAAGTTACCCTATGTTATGGTGTTTGAAATAACTCTTGGAGAAATCTATGGGCCATACACAATTTACATCTACAAAAACTGATTGGCCTTTTAGCGTTAGACCACTTACTCCCCATTTAGGGGCAGAGATTAGCGGGGTCAATCTGTCAGAGGAAATGACACCCGAAGTCCTTGCCGGCATTCACAAGGCGTTCTTGCAATACCAAGTCCTTTTGTTTCCACCGCAAGATGTTCCTCCAGCCCAGCAAGTGAAGTTGGCTCAATGTTTTGGTGAAGTTCAGATCCATGTGATGAACCAATACCATGCTGACGGATTTCCTGAGCTCTATCGACTCTCTAATCTGAACGCCGAGGGCAAGCCCAATGGTAAGCATCCTGACAAAGGCACTTTGGAATGGCATACCGATGGCTCTTGGCAACGTGTCACAGGACATGCCACTGTGATTTACGGTGAGGTGATGCCTGAACCCGGACAAGGTGGTCAAACCCACTTTTGTGACATGTATGGTGCGTATGAACGCCTAAGCCCTGAGTGGAAAGAACGCATAGCGAATTTACGAGCGGTGCACAATCTTGATTTTTCTCGCACACGCTGGCACGGCGAAGACCCTATGACTGAAGACCAACGCAAAGCGGTGCCTCCAGTCGACCAACCTATTGTTCGTACCCATCCAGAGACTGGCCGTAAATGTTTGTTTCTAGGCGACCATGCGGAATACGTGGTGGGTATGCCTTATGACGAAGGTCGCGCTCTGATTGAAGAACTCAATCGATTGGCCATCCATGCCGACTTGACTTATGAACATGACTGGCAAATCAAACAACTCATTGTGTGGGACACCCGTTGCCTAGTTCATAAAGCTACGTCTTACGACCCACACAC
>Ga0214919_10007684_pt1 | contig 14464 bp, 11 predicted proteins | sample LL1503_MetaG_FD_177994 | JGI IMG/M metagenome (GOLD analysis project Ga0214919, IMG submission 177994) | Freshwater microbial communities from Lake Lanier, Atlanta, Georgia, United States - LL-1503 | ecosystem: Environmental > Aquatic > Freshwater > Lake | place: USA: Georgia | collected...
TCCGTCCACCAAAAGCTCGGAGAAAATATTGATGTGTCGTTTTCTACTGTATTAAAATTATAGTTTGTAAATCCTACTGCGTCAAGCAGGGTTCTTATGATTGCGGTAGCTGAATATTTATCACATAAAATACTAGGAGCTAATGTTTCTTGAAGTATCTTTGATCCATCTAATGCTGTTACTGAAACATCACCAAATTCTGATATTGACCATTCATGTGAAAAGAAAGTTCCCTGCAGAATTTTATCATATTCCCCATTTGAGTCTGTAAGTAATCCATCAGTATGATAAAGTTTAAAATATGGCTTTATCTCAACTTGCTTATACAAATATGTTTTTGTATTATCTAAAGTATTTTCCTTGCTAAATGACAGTACATTTCTTCCATCATAAGAATTCATATCTATAGATAAAGAATTTGCAGATACTTTTCCAACTGGTAAAATATCATCTGCTCCAGTTGAAGATTCTTTTGAAATTGAAAAGCTGACTAAATTTGGAGTTACGTCTACAACCCATTTTGGGGAAAGCTCAATTAATCCAATATACTTACCAGATACGGCTGGAGCTGTTATTTTAACACTAGTTAAAGATACATTGCTTGAAACATTATGAAGTGATTCATTTGTAGTCCATGCAGTTCCAGTATAATAAATTGTTACTGTGCCAGCATTATAATTTTTAATCCCGCTTGTTTGAAATGGAACAATTGATGTACCAGTTGCTAATTGAGTTCCATTTCCATATATAGTCCAGCTTCCTGGAGTTGAATGGGACAATTCAAAACGGGCAACAATCTTATTTGTAATAATAGTCTTTGGATATGTAATAGTTACATCTACTGCAGTATCTTTTGGGGCCACCCAATATTTATAGTAGGTATCAATTCCAGGATAATATGTTCTATAGTTTAAAGGATATGTCGGTGTAGATGGATCTCTATATGTGCCAAGTGTCACGTCTCCATATATTCCATATTTGATTCCCGCCCCAACTGGTCTAAATGGCTTAATGATTGTATCAATTGGAAAAAGCTTCTTAAAAGGCTTTGATCCATTTATTGTAGCGTAATCATTTGGGCTGGTAACTGTAATATTATCCACTAAAGAATTCATATTATATTCAAATGTGCAGCCTGCTTGTAAATTAGTTGATGTGCTTTTATCTAGTATGCTTTTTACATTGTCGTTGGCAATAATCATTATACTTCATCCAGGTCTAATGACACATTCCAAAATGTCTGTATTCCTCTTTTTAGCGCAGTAAAATTTGGTGGGCCAGCAAATACAACTGTATATTCTTCATACCCAGAAGACTCTTGCGTAGTTCCATTTTTTGCTAGGTTAATTCTAATTTTAAATGAGCCTGTTCCTTCTCCTACATAAAATGCTCTTAGGTCTTCCGCTCCCCAAAATCCATCAACAGTAAGAGTTCTATATGCTGGGAGCATAGACCAAGACGTTGAGAATTTCTTTTTATCGGTTATATAATTTTTTCTAAGTGTTCCATTAGACATTCTTTGAATTTTTTCAATTCTTTCTGTGGCAATTGTAAATTCAGAACGATTGTGCTCAGTAACCTTATTCCATACCTTAGAGGTGCCTGCAGGGGTCGCTAAGAGGTCTTTAGCCTCTATGCTAATGATTGACCCTCTAGGCAAAATTAAAGCTGTCATGGTCTTCCTCCAAAGGTTCTAGACGGACCCTCTTTTGCATTAATGAGGGATAGCTCTTGCTTGAACTTTCTCATTATATCATCTGCTGTAACATTTGTGCCATTCAGTTCTATATTGATATTATACATATTACTATTTGAAGATCCATTTGTATTTCCGCCAGACATTCCAGTAATATTGCCTGTAGGAATATTAAATCTTGGACCTGAAATACTATTAGGAATAATAGTGCCGCTCATTCCTGGAACAAACAATTCTGGGCCTTTTTCTCCAACAATATAGGGAGTACTTCCTAAAACGCTTCCTCCCTTTGCTTTTCCAGTTGGCTTTACTTTGCTTACGCCTGCTTGATTTGGAAGGGCTGTAATAATATATTCTTTTTTATCTGATCCTTTAAATTTAGTTCCTATTCCAAATGCTATGCCCATTCCAGCAAGCGTTGCGGCGGATACGGAATATTCAGTAGTTGATGCCTGATGAGTTACATTTGGATCTGTTTTTGTAGCTGTAACTGTTGGGGCAACCGTTGCAGATTTATCATAAGTCTTAACTGCATCAGCATAAATATTTATTTGTTTTGCTGTAATTCCTTTTTCAAGAGCAGAGCTAATTGAAGTTAACATACTATTGTTTACTTCCGCAGCATATTTAGCAGCCACATCTCCTTCTCTTTTTGGAAGAACTGGCTTAATTCCTAATTTTAATTTTGCGGCATCTGCTGCTGCAAGATCATCTTTTTCTCGTTGGCTTCCAGAATAGTTTGGATCTAATGCTCTGTTTAATAAAATTGTAGATAATGCAGTATTTAAACCTTCAAGATTGCCTTTTAGTGTGGCAGCCTCTGATTGTAATTTTCCTAAGCTTTCTCCTGCGAGTGCCGCTTTGTTTCCAATTGCATCTTGAGCATTATTAATTTTGTCTAATTCTGCTTTAAGTGGTGCAATTTGTTTTTCAGCATTTGTAGAAATTTTATCTTCTGCTGCTTTTTGTTGTGCATCATTTGTTATTTGCTGAATTGTAAGTTGAGCTTGTGCCGCAGCATCTCTATCCCCACGGGCAATTGCTGACTGATAATCTAATTGAGCTTTTTGAATACTAATCTTCGAATTTTCAGCTTCGTTTGTCTTACGTAAAGCTTTAATTTTTTCATCTGCTGCTTTATTAATAGAGTCAATTTCTTCATTAATACTTTTAATTCTTGCCTTAGTATCAATTTGTTGTTTAACAGTTTGACCCTTAGATGCTGTAATAAGATTTTTAATTTTTGCAGTTAATGTATCATATTTAGAATATTGTTTTATTAATGCTGGGTCATTTTTTAATACGCTTGTAGTAGTTTGAGATATAGTATTTGCAATAACTAATGCAGCAGAAGCTGCTTCTCCACTCATTGATTTAATATCTACGGTTACGCCTTTTATCACAAGTTGATACTTAGACCATGCGCTAGATAATGTGTCTGTGCTATTTAATATTTTTGCAAGCTCTGGGTTTTGCTTACCCAATTCTGATATAACAGATTGATTTAATTTTTGTTGAGTTTTTGTGCTAGCATTAACTTTATCAATTTGTTCTTTTGTAGCATCGCCATAAGTAATTGCATCTTTTTTTGTTTTCTTAGAAGCCTCTTCGCTTTTTTTAACAGTATCATCAATTGCAGAATCAATTGCTTGAAACGATGTAAGCAATGCTTGTGCTTGAGATTTTGAATCTCCAACCTGCATAGATGCTTCAAATGTTTTAGCTGTTTGTGCTGCAGCATCTGAAAGATTTTTAATTCCAGTAAATGATTTTGATGATATTGAACTTGCAGCAGAACTAGCTTTATTTGATTCAGAAATTAATGTATAAATTTTTGCTGTTGCTGTTTCTGCAGAATCTCCTGCAGCCATAAATTGTGCCTTTAATTGTGTTGCAACTTGACCAACATCTTTTCTGTTTGTTTGATCAAATAGCTTGACATAATCTCCCATTGTAGCTTTGACTTGTTCTTTAAGTTTTTTATACTGCTCAATTGTCATCTTTAATGGTGTACCAGATGAAGTCATACTCTCATATAATAAATGATTACGCTCACGTAATGCCTTAGCATTATCTATTGCATCTTTTATCTTCTTATTATAATCTGTATATTTTAATCCCGCCTTTTGTGCAGCTTCTGCAGTTAGTCCATACCCTAGGGCATTTATTCTTAATTCTTCATTATGATCTTTCCACAATTTAATGCCAAGCATGATGGCACCAGTTCCTAGGCCAATTGCTACATTCATTCTAGTTAATCCAAGTGCTACTCTGCCTAAAGTAGATGCCAATCTAGTCCCGCCCATTGAAGATTTAGCTAATGCCGATTCAAATTTTGCAGCGGGTCCAATTGTTTTTGAAAATGAATCTGGAAGCTTTGACATTTGTCTTGACATAAATCCAGCACGAGCTGAACCATCTTCATTTTGTCCACCCCCCATTCCGCCAAAACCAAAACCCATTCCGAGCATGCTTGATCCCATTGATACTGCTTGTCCCAAGCCTCCGCCAATTGCATTACCAATGTACTGGCCTCCCATTGAAACTGCAGCTCCACCTACTAAAGATCTTACTAGGCCTCCTCCAGCCATATGTGCTACGCCACCGCGATTCATTGTTCTTCTGTTTTTATAACTTCCTGTATAAGAAGGTCTTGGGGTTGCACTTGGCCAACCATGTCGACTAATAGTCGTAAGCTCTTGTCTTATTGCATTTGTTACTAGTCCGCCAAATTGTCTCTCATTAATATTTCCAGGAATTCTAGCCATTTTTGCATTGACATTATCTAAAACTCTCTGCCTTACAGCAACAATATTAGTTGGTGGAATTTTATTAGATAGTAGATAGCTTGTTAATCCAATTAAGTGCTCAGGTCTTGCACCACTGGCCATCCATGAAGCAGCAGTTGCTGTTCCTTTATTTAACTGAGTATTAAAAGATCTTCCAAATGTCATTATGTTATTTGGCAAAATATCAAATAGATTGGCTGAAGAATTTACAGAAAGTCCTTGTGCGGCAAGCTGCTCTCTTGTTAATCTAGGAGAAGATCCTCCTACTCCAGAACCATACATTCTTGTAAATTGAGGACCATATAAATGTCCAACAACTTGATCCCGACCTTTTGGCATTCCTTCTGCAAGCAATGGACTCTTTTTCCAGAAATTTCCTCTGCCAGATTCTATAGAACGCATTTGCTCATAAGGCATTCTAGAATTTGAGCCGCCCTGCAAAGATCTTACTGAACGTGTTCCGACTTTTCTTACTCCGCCAATCATTGATGCTTGTTGTAGGAATCCCTGTGCAAACGGTGCAAACTTAGATGCTACTACTCCACCAATTGCCATTCCAGGACCATTTGCCTGTTGTCCACCATTTATGTTCATTAACAAGCCCATGTTAGCTTGTGCTGCATCTTTATTTACAACAAATTCTCCAGGAGTAAGCATTGCTGGAACTGTGTCGCCTTCGCCTTGTCCAGGAACCCAGCCTCCCATTGCAAGTCTTTTTGGAATAGTTGTTTCTGTGCTATAGCCTGCGCCAAATGTTTTTACATTTAAGTTACGTGCAATTTTATTAAGAAGTTCTCTTGTTCTTCCTGGTCGTGTTAATTCTTTAAGATTTGATTTTCCAGTTGGTCCAACGATAGGCTGGTCCACTAATGGAACCTTAGTTAGGTTTATTGATCTTCCTTGTGATGCCGCTACCGCAGTTGCAGTTTCACCCATCATTGCTTCTACATTAGCATTCAAAGCAATAATTTTTGCTCTAGCTGCATCTACAGTTACTTTACCTGCTTGTAATTCTGCAACAATTGCTGCTGATTCTTGTGCAGCCATAGAAGTTAATTTTGTCATTTCTGGCAATAAAGCTTCGTATGAAACAGATAACTCGGAGGTAATTAATCCTGTTGCAGATACTTCAGCTTTTAATTTTTGAATTTCTGCTTCTGATTGCATTGCAATTGCACCAGTCATCGCATGCCATTTTGCAGCTTCTGCAGCTACAACTCCAGTTGAAACTCCATTAATTGATGTAAGCCCTTGAACTTTTGGAAGGTCGCCTTCCATATAAACCTGTGGATTATTGCTAATTTTTTGATTTACTTTAGGTGCTCCAGGAACTACTCCAAATAAAGTTTGTGAATACTTTTGTTGCTCTGTCATTCCAGCAACTGGATTTAGATGTGACATTGAGCGAGTATCTTCTGGACTTAATAGTGGGTGATTTGGATCTACTTGTCTTCCAGCATTAGCAACTGCTGATAAAGTTGGCTTAACAGAAATAGAGTTTGATGAGGCTTTAGCCTGTAGTATTGCAAGTTCTGTGTTTAAATTCTTTAGAGCTAATTCTAATATAGATGCTGCTTTTGCATCACTATACATTGTTGTTTCCATCATAGAGCCAGCTTTTTCAGCCGCCAAAATTTCAGGAGTTAATAATTTCCATCCTTCTCCGCCACGGAATAATGCTTTAAAATGTGCAACTCCTTTAATAATATATCCAAAGAAGTTAGCTAGAACACCTGTAAGCATAATAAGTGGACCAGCAATTGCTGTTAATCCACCAATAGCTGTAAGAATTTTTTGAATTGGGTCTGGAAGTTTATTAATAAAACCAATCACTTTATCTGTTAGATTAATAAAGAATGTCTGTAGATTTAAGAATTGCTCTCCCACTCCTGCTAAATCAGCCTTTAATCCCTCTAATGCTCTGCGATATTTACCTGAAGCTGATTCTGTTACCTGTGATAATTCTCGTCCAGCAATTCCAGCTAAATCTTCTGAGCTTGCTTTCATTAGGTCCATTACTTTAAGAGTCTGGCTACCTTGTTTTCCTAAATTTTCAAATAGGGCTGACATTCTTGCAAACTGAAACTTACCAAACAATTGCTCAATTGCTTTTGATTTACTTAAAGGATCTAATGTTTCTAGTGCTTTTTGTAGTTCTACTATTGTTCCTGTTAAGTCACCAGCATTTTTTGTTACAATTCCGCTTAAATCTATTCCAAAACCCGCAAACATTTCTTTGGCAACTTTTGTAGGATTAATTAATGATGCTAATGAAGACTTGATTGCATTTGCTCCTTCTGATGCATTAATTCCACCTTCCTTCATTGCAGTTAAATAAAGTGCTAAATCTTGAATACTTCCGCCTAATGATTTTACAACTGGTCCAGCTTTTGGAATTGCTTCAACTAAGTCTGATAAAGTTGTAGATGTCTGGTTTTCAACTGCGTTAAGGAAGTTAATTGACTTAGACAGCTCATCTGTATTTTGCTTAAAGCCAGACTGAATTGCAAGTGTTGCTTTCATTGCTTCTTGTCTATCAACTTCACCAAGCACTGATAAGCGGCTTGTTTCTTTAATTGATCCCAATAATTCATTTCCAGTTTTTCCAGTTGCAGCAATATCTGCAGCTAGCGCAATTGTTTCTTTAAATGAAACTCCATAAGCAGATGCTATATCTTTTGCCGTATTTGATACATCTATTCTTACTTGTCCTAATTCTGCTGATGATGTTTGTGCTAGCCCGCCGTAAACTTTTGTAAGTCTGACAAGCTCTTGATCTGCTAATTTAAATGCATCTGCAGCAGCTTTACCAAATGCTGCTAGTGGCAACGTTAATCCTACTGTTAACTGACGACCTGCCCACTGAGTATTTTTACCCCAGTTAATTAATTGAACTCCGCCATCCTGTACAACTTTATTTAAAATTTGTAATTCTTGTCTTGCAATTGCAGTCTTATTTTTTATTGTATCTAGTCCTTGTGGGACCTGTACATTAAATTGCATTAGCCCCTGGGCATTTTTCCCCAGGGGTTGCAATATAGCATTCTGCATAGCAACTTGCTGTTGAGCAAGCTGTCTGATTAAGCCTCCAGAAGTTTTTGTATGCTCTTGAAACGTTTGAAAATATTGCTTTAACTTAAGCTTTCCACCGTCAAGATTCTTACCAAATCTATCTACGTCTGAAGATAATGAAACAAAGTGGGTTGAAAACTGCCCAGTGCTTCTTAATGTTTCTGCAAATGTTGAACTTATTTTTGCGGCTTGAACTGCAAGGGTTTTATTAGAAGTATTTAACTGTTGCTGAAGATTAGCCAACGATGTCGTGGCCCTATTAATATCTGTAATAAGACTTGAAAAGTCAGCCGTAGCGACTATATTCGTGACTATATTTTGATCAGCCATTAACTATATTTTACTCCTTAGCGTATCCTAATCCTTCTCCGATACCGAAACCAGCTTGCGCTGCTAAGCGACCCTGTAGAGAAACTACATCATCACCACTAGCATTAATTCCTAATGCTTTTCTTTCTATATCATCAAAAGATGGACCTTCTTGTTCTTCATCAATATCAAGATCTACACCATTGAGACTTGCGGTAAACCTTCTTGAATTTGATTCCCTCTTGTTGTACGCCTTCAATGTTTGAATCAACTCTGGCATTGAAAGATTTTCTTCTAGTTCTTCGTAATTTTTCCAATTACCTAAAAGAAAAAGCTCTCCCTCTAAAGCGGCTAAATCTAGTTCTGACCAGCCAGAACCGCTGCCGCTAGAAGGTTTGGGTCTTCAAGGTCGATTCCACCGCAAACTTTAATGATGCGGTAAATAGTTGGCATGTCTAGAACTGACTCAAAAGCATCTCTATCTTTTACAATAGCTGGAAGTTGTGATTCCAGAGCAATGCCACATGCATCAATTAAGATGGTTAGTGTTGCGTCTTCTGATTCTGAACTAGCTGTTTTTTGGATTTCAGCCATAAAGTCTTTTAGTTTTTTAATTGATAGTGGCTTCAGTTTAACTACTGAGCCATCTTGTAATTCAATTTCTTCTACGTCGTATACTGTAGTTGCCAATTTATCCTCCTAGGATGTCTTAATTATTATAACAAAACCCTCTTACTAATACAAGCAGAAATCCCCTAAATAAATTAATATCTAGGGGATTTCTATTATTTAATTGTATTAAACTGTCAATACACGGTCAATAATCTTACCGTATTCTGAACCAGCGTAGTTAGCATCTGGTAGAAGACGGAATGTTACTGGGAATGTAGTTGCAGTTGTACGTGCAAGAGAGTGCTGTGACTGTTGTACAGACAAAACACGACGTGCATAATATACACGCTCTGATGCTGTTGAACCTGCTGTTGGAGCCTGTCCTACTGCAATTAATTGACGCTCTGTTGGAGCGGCACCTAGTGAACCTGCTGCCAAACCAAGTTCTTGCTTGGTTGTCTGGCCTGTTCCTGTTACTGCTGAAAGTGTACTTGAGCTCTGTCCGAACACTGTTACGATGTTCTCTAGAGTACCTTCTGACATTTCTGTTGCAATCATAACTTCCATTGCAGACTTGAAAAGCTTAGCTGTATCAAGTAACTGATCAACTGTTACTGAATCGAATGTTGGGTTATATGTAATCTGGAGACCATTGTTGGTAAAACCAACGTTACGGTATCCAAAAAGTCCTGCTGTTTGGTTTACGCCATTAAGCGTAGTTGCATATGATGCTCCACTTGCAAAAGCTGGAACTCCTACTGTTGTTGCGCCTGCTGAAATAGCGACGCCTGCTTCTGCGTTAGCGATATAATCTGAATCGTTAATGTCAACATTTGACAAGAACAACGGAGATGCGCCAACAAGAATATTTTTAGCATTACCTACTGATTGTGCCATTGTTTTTCCTCCTATATTTAAAAAAATATATATATATTTGTTAAAATCTAAATCTAAAGCTGGCTAGGCTTCTTTCCTCTTAGTCCAATTTTAGGTCATAAAAGGTAAAAAGGCAAACTAGTTGAAGCGTCCCAACGGATCCAGGATTCTGGAGTATTTAATTTCTAATACTACCTCTGCTGAGAAGAAACCCTTTAATTCATCTGATGGGCCTGTTGGAGAGATATCGGCTATATACATGCTATAGAATTTAAATTTATTTGATATTACCCCAGATCTATTTATATCCCTAGCTGAGTCGTCCATTCTTCTAAATAAGTCTGTCATTAAATTTCTAATTTCCGCTATTTCGCTTACATCTGTTGCATATATTGTAAATAGCAGTTGTTCACAGCAAATAGCCCAGTTGTCTTCATAGGCTATTCCTATCTTATCATAGACCAAATGTTTCTTGCCGCTAAAAAATTGATTAAGCTCTGGTGACTGCTGGACTGGAATAATTGGAATTATTTCACCATTCATTTCATCATGATAATAATCATCTGCATTAAAGATTTGCGTGGCTGTTAATTCATTCCATAAAAATTTACGCACATCAAACATTACATCTTCTTTATAATTTGTCATGATAATCCTCCAAATGCTGCTGTTATTGCTGATTCCGCCTGCATGTTAATTGTACCAGGAGAAAAGGAATATTTCACCTTTCTGATATCTGTTGGAACTGCTAGAGATTTAGACATACCATTTTTAAAGATATTTTGAAATCCAGATCTTTTTATTGAATTGTTTACTAGCTGTCCACTAAAGAATCTTGCATATGCAAGTTTAAATTGATTTTTTGCGGCGGTTCCACCAGGATTTTTAACATATACTGCTGCGCCTTTAGGCATAGCAATTACTAATCCATTAATTTCAAAAACCAGTCTTTCTGCATTTTTAGGAGCAATTCTGACTGGAGTTCCTTGTTCAATAATGCTGGCCTTATTTGTAAACACATGTCTACGCTTACTATATTTATTAGGAACTAATGATTTAGATGGTAGCGTCATATAGTCAAGTCTAAATGATAAATCTTTAGAATCTATCTTTTTTAATTTAAATAGTCTTGCTGTTGGTAGTCCCGTTTTTTTCCACTCATACATATGGTGGAGGCTCTTGGGCTTAGTTCTTGCAAGTGAGTCTACATACTCGCCAAAGTCTTTCTGAATCTGATCAAATATTACTTTTTGAAATTTGCTCTGAAATGTTTTATTTGTTGTAAGTTTAGAAACAACTTTAGCCTGATAATATATTGCAGCTGATATCTGTGCTACATTACTATCTTTTAAAGTCTTTCCGCCTGCTCCGACCATCAGTCTTTCTAGTCCGCTGGCAGCCTGTACTAAAAGTGCGCTAGAGTCCAATTACCTGATTCTCCGATCTTTTCAGAGTTGTGTTCCATGCCAAAACATCTCCGAATGGATCGGTCATAGGAGTAGTGCCAATGATTTCAAACACTGTTGGAGTGTTATCTGGAAAATTTAATTCTGTCCAAATTGCCACTCCGTGCTCTGTTCTAATATTAGTTATTTTTTCACGAAGGCTTATCTTCTCAGTACTTCTAATTTCTACATACTGTGTGTCTTTATATTGAGCAGCAATTTGTTGTCTGTCACCAGATCTGCTAGAAGCGCTATTAGAAATAACTCCCTTAGCATAACATTTAACTGTTCTGTCATAATGCCATTCTTTTTTTATAGCACCTGTATTTGTATCTTGACTGTCAAATTGCTTATATACATCAATTAAATGTGTGTAAGTAGCAGCAACGATGTCAAAGTCATACATTTTATATCAATACCATTTGAGTTAATACATAAGGCAATAGTAGCTGGTCAACATAAAGATTACCAGTACCAATAAATGCGCCTGTATTATATTCAAAGTGCCAGTCAAATGACTGTACGCTATGTAGATATTTGTTTCTCCATATTTTATCCCTTGAGAAGTAGTCTTTCATTAATTCAAGACATGCTAGCTCAACTTCATCTGGAACTCTTTCCCATCCAAAGTACGCTTCTATCTTGTAGGCTACCCCTCTAGAAAATCCTCCGCCAGACCCATCGTTGATTGTTGGTGGTACAAAACCATTTGCAGTATAGACGGTATTATCCAATAGATTGGCACGATTAATTCTAAGTGCAAATCTAGATTCAGATATTTTAACATCATATCCAAAATCGTCTAAGTTTGCATCAACATCAATTAATTTAATATCATTTGAGTACAATTCTTTAAGTTCTGTCATTCTATATGGTACTGGAAGAACATCTGTTCCGTCTCCATATCCAGTATGTGAGTCGTAGTATTCATAGAATCTTTGTCCAGTATATGCCTCAATTACTCTACGAGCATATGATTCAGCATCTTGAAGTTCAGCATAGGATTTGTAATTTGGATCTGAAGGATCAGAACCAATATCTAATGCATCTACTGCTTGTGTTAAATCAACATATGGCTGGACTACAAATAGGTCATGTCTTTTTTGCACGAAAGAGCCTTCGACATAGTACTCCCATAGAAGCTGTAATTGTCTAGTTCTTGAAGCATAGAGCAATGGAATAAATACTTGATAAACACCAAAATCTGTTTCAAAAGATTCGGCAGTTAGCTGTGTTAAGAATACAGATGTTGTTGGATCTTCTAGTGTTGGATCTTCTGTTACATCATATATTTTAACTATTGGTGCACTGTCTGCCGCGACAGTTTGTCCTTTCCAATAAATTCTATGCCTTACTGGTGGGTTGGTATTTACTAATATTTCCATTAATTATAAGATTATCCGTAAAAATCCTGTACTTCTTTAGGTGTTGCTAAACGGAAACCTTCCTCCTTGTCAAAAATTGACTGAGCATCTTCTTCCTTCATTGCTATAAATGGGTGTTCATTAGTGAACGTATAACCCAAAATATCATAACGGAAATTAGCTCTAGTCATTCTTACCAATACTGAGTCTTTTGCTTGATCTTTTTTAGGATCAAACTTAGGTAATACTTCATCAGCATCTTCTTCAGCATCATCTAAATCTTTAACTGTCTTTTGATATACCGCCCATGTTACGCCTTCTTCAGACATAGCTGCAATGATATCATTTTTGTTCTTTAGACCATCGGTATCAACTGCAAAGTCCTCTGCAATTTTACGAAGGTCAGCTACTTTTAATGTTTCAAACGACATTAATTTCTCCTTTTTCTAGGTACATTTATTATAGCATTGTTAAATTAAAATGAAAAGCCCCCAAAAATTAATTCGGGGGCCTTTCTTGTAGATATACCTATAATTAAATTATGAGGCTACCTTAACGTTCTTAACTACAACCCAAGCATCTGCTTGTTCGATCTGAACGCCAACACGAGTATACATTGTGTACTCAATTGAGTCCTTACGTGGCCAGAAGAAACGGTAAACAGTTACATCGCGCTTGATTCCAATAACAACGTTATTTGGGAATGACAAGTGGATATCTCCGTGTGAGCCAGTTGCTCCTGAGTAGTCACCAGATTGTGTCTCTGGTAGAAGTGGAACTTCAACGATTGGAATACCAAATGCGTATGGAGCTACGTATCCTGCTGGACCTGATAGTGGCTGAACCTCTCCACGGATAACGCTTGAAGCGATATCTTGTGGAATTGTCATGTTTGTTCCGATGCTGTTAGCATATAGGAAGTCCTGAATCAAGTTTGATCCTGCAAGGAAGCGTAGGTCTGTGCGACGCTGCTTGTACTTACGTGGAAGTGCCTTAAGTGCTGAGTTGAATACTGCACGTGAAACTGCTGCTCCACCTGCGTCAACTACGCGACCATAAGTCTTTGCCTTCTTTACAACACCATTGAATGACTTGTATAGAGCGTCATCTGTTAGTGCTGTGTTACCATTTAGGACAACATCTTCGATGTCGTTACCTGCCTGGGTCGCCATCATACGGGCGATATGATCTTCTAGATCTGGACCTTCAATATTGTCTTCTAGAGACTCAGTTGAAAGTTCCCAATCCATACGAAGCTTCTTTGTTGTTAATGAAATCTTTGAGAATGTAACAGCGGCGTTTGTGCCAGTGTTATCACCTTCTGTCGCAAGCTTCATAAGCTTAGTGCCTACTCCGATGCGATCAATTTCTGTTGTGTCTGCCTTCATGCGAACAGTACGTGCTACCTTACCGATTACGGTAGAGTCAAACATGTAGTCCAGGAAGCGAGCAGATTGTTCTGGGTTTAGAAGACCACCGTTGCCGTTTTCTGACGCTACGTGTGTTCCTGTTCCACCAGTTGTGGATGCAAAACCAGCTGTTGCTGTTGTGCCAGCTGCGATGTCTTTTAATAGTTCATTGCTCATTGTATTTTTTCACCTACCTTTATTTGATTAAATTTTCTACGGAACCGAGGAAAGAACCGTTCCATTTTGATTTTTTGATTGTACTTACTTCCTGAGACCCGCCAAGGTCAGAGGACTTCTTAATTGCAGTTTCACCTTCTACTGCATCTACACGCTTTTGTACGCCATCAATCGTGTTCTTGATATCTTCTACAGCCTTTGAGATTGCTGTATATTGTTCTGCCAACTCTGTAATACGCCCATCAACGCTCTTGCTAAATGTTTCAACTGTTTCTGTAACAGCCTTAACCTGAGCAGCATTTGAATCTGTAGCCTTTGTAAGAGTTTCTGAGAAAAAGCCTTTTAGATCGCCTAACATTTTTGCAAAATCAGGTTCATCAACCTCAACTTCTGATACGTCGGCTGCCTTTTCCAGAGTTTCGGCAGGAGCGTCTGCTACTGCATCTTCTGCAGGAGCTTCTTCAACAACTGGGGTTTCTTCCGCAGCTGGTGTTTCTTCGACTACAGTAGTCTCTTCAACTACTATGTTCTCTGTATTTTCTGACACTTCATTACCTCCTTCTGCGTTTGCCTGTTTTGCTATTTTGTTTGAATCAGGCAACGGTAATCTTGACTTCTTAAATGAATCAAGAATCTTATCTATTTCTTTTGATTTGTTAACATCAGTACTTTCAACCCAACCAATTAATGTGGCAGGCTTGCCTGAAATTGGAGA
>Ga0214919_10007686_pt1 | contig 14461 bp, 8 predicted proteins | sample LL1503_MetaG_FD_177994 | JGI IMG/M metagenome (GOLD analysis project Ga0214919, IMG submission 177994) | Freshwater microbial communities from Lake Lanier, Atlanta, Georgia, United States - LL-1503 | ecosystem: Environmental > Aquatic > Freshwater > Lake | place: USA: Georgia | collected 2015-03-15
TTTTTCATGGGGGTGTTCCGGATTCGACCCTTGGTTAGAGCGCGCAGCTGCCTGTCGAGAGCGAAGGACTCTCGTTAATCCCCCTTCAAAACAAACAAACGGCACATTCGAAGAAATGCCTCTGGCTGCCTAAAAATTGCAGCCATGTTCTTACCCTGACACCTGCTAGGGGATAAGAGCATCGACAGCAGGAATAACGGTGACGGCCGTCGTGACGTCGCCGTGGTATCTTCAAACCATGACTGGCCGAGGGAGGAGCGTGCGTCATCGCGCCCCTGAGGTGAGATCCAATCAGACGCTACACAGGTAGATGCGGCGCGTGAAGGCCAGGGACACAGGGGTTCAACTCCCCTCACCTCCACCATTTTATTAGTTCAACATGACATTGACGATGGCGCCTGTCCCTCGGTAAGCCCCATGCCTCCGCTCAAGCTAAAGCCCGCCTCCATCCCCGAGGGGCTCACTTTACAAAATCTGCCCCGTTCTGAATTTCTACTGGGCGACCGTTTAGTGTCTGGCGCGGTTGCCGGCCGTTGTCATGGAATGACCGCAGATGCTTCCTCCCCGCTCTGCGGGGTAAGCGTTCTCAAAGCTCCGGCGGCATCGCCCATTTATTTATGGCATGCTTCGCGCCCGGGGATTGTTCCATTGGAGCGATACCTGATTAAGCGATTTTTTCGTGTCCATGATCTGATCTTTAGCCCAAAGGAAAGGGCCGGTGCCTACAAGGCCGGCCTAACTCGTTCGCTCGCCGACACCGACCGGATTTCTTGCCGGGCTTAGGTCGATCGAGAGGCGTTTCGTTAAGCACCCCGTTAAGGATTATTTTTCGCCTGTGATAACCCGAAAGCGCCCCAGCTGCGTCTTTGTTCGGTGCAACCCAACACCAACTTGTACCCCCTCCGCGACCTTCCACCCCGCACGACCATCTCGTCGCTTTGAACCACCCGATCATCACCAAAGTAGCTTGGCGGCTAATGCCGACCATCGTCTTGTGCTATTTTTTCGCCTACTTTGATCGCATCAATATTAGCTTCGCCAAGTTTCAGTTGCAGGACGCGCTGACCTTGAGCGACACGGCCTACGGATTGGGCGCCAGTCTTTTCGTCATCGGCTACGTAATCTTCGAGGTGCCAAGCAATATACTCCTCTACCGATTTGGAGCGCGCGTGTGGTTGGCGCGCATAATTGTTTCCTGGGGGTTGGCCACCGCGGCAATGGTGTTTGTCCAGACACCGTGGCAGTTCTACACGCTGCGCTTCCTGATCGGGGCCATGGAGGCTGGATTTGCACCTGGAGTCCTCTACTACCTGACCCTATGGTTTCCAGCTAGCCATCGCGGGCGGATCACCGCCCTGCTCTTTCTGGCCCCGGCGCTCTCGGGATTGGTCGGCAGTCCGCTAGCGGGATTGATTCTCCAAAAAACCGATGGACTCATGGGGCTTTCGGGCTGGCACTGGCTTTTCTTGAGCGGCGGGCTGCCGTGCGTGCCACTCGGACTGCTCGTGCTGCGCGTGCTGAAGGATAGAATCGAAGACGCCCCTTGGATCGACGCCGACGAAAAGCGCTGGCTAACCCAAAATGTCCGCCAACAACATTCCGGCGCTCAGGACAAATCCTTTTTAGAGACGATCAAGACGCCGGGATTCCTAGCCCTCGCGGTGGTTTACTTTCTAGTGCAAATCGGATCATACGGGCTGAACTTCTGGGCGCCTCACCTGATTCGGACTGCGGGTATCAAGGATGCCTCGGTGACGGGTCTGTTAGTCGCCGGACCCTACCTTTGCGGCGCCGTCGCTATGGTCGTAACCGGACGCTGGGCTGATTCTACGGGCCAGCGTCACATCGCGCTGGCCAGTTTACTCGTGATCGCCGCGGGCGGCTTCACGGCGTGTGGGATTTTTGATCAAAACATCACAATACTTGTGGTGGCGCTGGCGGTTACGGGGCTGGGGATGGTCGCAGCGATCCCGGCATTCTGGTCGCTGCCGCCGAAACTGGCGACGGGGGTTGGGGCCGCCGGAGGCATCGCTCTCATTAACACACTAGGGCAAATGGGCGGAATCGTGAGTCCGTATATGGTCGGTCGAATTCGCGACCTCACCGGCAGCACCACGCCCGCGCTCTATAGCATCTCCGGCGCGCTGCTCTTGGGCGCTGGGGTCGTCCTCTTTTTCCTCCCACCGGAACTCCGAGCCAAGGAAAAATCAGTATGAAATCGGATGCACAAGTCAGCGCACCTCCCCCCGCCCTATCGTCCAACGCTCAGGCCCTCGCGGGAGTGCGGGTGGTGGAGATGGGCCAGCTGATTGCAGGTCCTTTTGTCGGCAAAACCTTGGGCGACTTCGGCGCCGATGTCGTCAAGATTGAGCCGCCCCTCAACGGCGATCCCCTCCGACAGTGGCGCCTCCTGAAAGACGGCACGTCCTTGTGGTGGCAGGTGCAGTCACGCAATAAACAATCACTCGCGCTCGATGTGCGGACCGCCCAAGGCCAGGAAATTGCCCGCCAACTCATCCGCGAGTGCGATGTGCTAATTGAGAATTTTCGCCCTGGGACGATGGAAAAGTGGGGTCTCAGTTGGGAAACCCTCCAGGAGATTAATCCCAGCCTGATCATGGTGCGGATCTCCGGCTATGGTCAGACAGGGCCCTATCGCGATCTACCGAGCTTCGGATCCATCGGGGAAGCCATGGGCGGCCTGCGCCACCTCACCGGCCTGCCTGGACAGATTCCCATGCGCTGCGGCATCTCCATCGGCGACACGCTGGCTGCCTTGCACGGCACCATCGGGGTACTGATGGCCTTGCATCACCGCAAGGCCAACGGCGGCGCCGGCCAGGTCATCGACGTAGCTCTGCACGAGTCGGTCTTCAACACAATGGAAAGCATGCTGCCCGAATACAGCGTGTTTGGCGAAGTGCGTTCGCCCGCCGGGAGCGCCTTGCCCGGCATCGCCCCCTCCAATGCTTACCGCTGCCGGGACGGGGTGGTGCTGATTGCTGGAAATGGTGATGCAATTTTTAGCCGCCTGATGACGGTGATCGGCCGCGAAGATCTGGGCCATCGTCACGACCTCGCCTACAATCAAGGGCGAGTCAAAGCGGTCGCCGAACTCGATCGGGCGATCGGCGATTGGACCGAACAGCAAAGCGTCACCGAGGTCCTCGCGCAGATGAGCGCGGCCAGTGTGCCGGCCGGAAGAATCTACGATATTGCAGACATCGCGCAGGACCCGCACTATCAGGCGCGCGACATGATACTCAAACAACGCACGCGCCAGGGATTCGACGTCGAGGTGCCGGGCATCGTGCCGAAGCTCCTCTCCACCCCGGGCGCGATTCGTTCCCCGGCACCCGTGCTCGGCGAGCATACTCAGGCCATTCTCTATGGACTTGGCTACAACGATGAACAACAAGAGGCGCTCAAGGCTCAGGGGGTCATTGCATGAGCGCGTGGTCGGGTCCTGAAAGAAAAATCCATGTTCGGGAAGTGGCGCTGCGCGACGGGTTGCAAAGCGAGGCCGGCTTTGTGGCGACGGAAAATAAAATTGAACTCATAGACCAACTCACGGCCAGCGGACTCAAGAAAATTGAAGTTAGTTCGTTTGTTTCGCCGCGCGCGGTCCCGCAACTGGCCGACGCGGAGGCCGTGTTCCTCGGAATTGTCCGTCGACCTGGGGTGATTTACGCGGCGCTCGTGCCTAATGTCCGCGGGCTGGAAAGGGCCATCGCCGCGCGAGCCGATGAGGTGAACCTCGTGATATCCGCCAGTGAAAGCCACAATCGCGCCAATCTGCGCATGTCGAGCGAAGCCTCGTTTCAGGCGATCAAGGAGGCCGCCGCCCTAGCTGCCGCGGCGGGACTGCCGGTCACCGCATCGCTTTCCTGCAGCTTTGGCTGCCCGTTCGGCGGCGAAATTCCCCCAACCACGATCATCACGTGGTGCAGGCGCCTGCTCCAAGAGGCGGGCATCCGCTCGATTAGCCTGTGCGACACGACGGGCATGGCCTATCCCGCGCTCGTCCATGAACTGGTCGGGTTGGTTCGCCAAGCATGCCCGGAAGCAAGCCTAGCGCTGCATTTTCACAACACACGTGGGCTAGGTCTAGCCAATGTCTTCGCCGGTCTCGATGCCGGCGTGATCCAATTTGACGCCGCCTTGGGAGGGATCGGCGGATGCCCGTATGCCCCAGGAGCCACCGGAAATATTTGCACTGAGGATCTGATCCACGCGCTGGAGGTCTCCGGCTACACGTGCGGCGTCGATCTAGATGCGTTAATTGGGACCGCCAAGCATTTGGAACAACTCCTCGGCCACGCCACCCCGGGACAAGTGATGAAGGCAGGCCGGCGACTATCAAAGCACCCTGCCGTCAAGCACGGACCTGTGACCTGAAACCTACCTTAAGCAGGTTCTCAACCAAGTGATAGATCCGGCGGCTGCGCTCATGCGTTCATTCAAGGCCAACAGGGTTGCTGATGGGAAAAGCTGATCCAGAAAATTTACAATGCCCCCGAGCCGAGTCGAACCCTCTTTCGGCTTAATTGTGCTCCGCGTAAACCACCCGCCCATCTACATCATGCAGGCGAAGCGCAAGACTCGCGCCGGTGGCCGTGGGTGTGACGACGCCGGAGAGAAATCCGCCCTGACCGGTGCGCAGGAAGCGATGCTCAGGACGCGGCGTTTTCTCATCCCAACCGCCGGCATGGGCCGCGCTCGACGGGCCGACACTCCATTCCTTGACTGAGGTCGCAGGGTCGACCGAGACATACTGCCAGTGTCGATCTCCAGTGATCACGCGCAGATTCCGGTAGCGCCCCAACATCGCGCGAATCTCCTTACCTTCCACCGCGAAGCCCGCGTTGGCGTAATTGTCATCTTTTTCACTTCGGTCTGGTCCCACCAGAGGCACGGTGGTGATAATCACGCGGAAAGTGGCGGTGGAGGCAGCCAGCGTTTCGTCGAGCCACTTGATTTGGTCGCGGCCCCAGAGGGTCGGCGCCGGCGCCGGCTTTTCCGCCCAATCTGGAGTGCGATAGTCCCGCCCCTCCATCAGCCACACCTGCAAATCACGCCCCCAGCGGAAGGTCCGATTGGCGATCTCCGGCAGCCCAGTCTGTTCCCGGAATATTTTCACGCCGCCCGCGTAGGTCAGCTCTCCGCTCCGCGTTGCCGGACCACAGTCGTTCGACAGGATGTCATGGTCGTCCTTCATGAAGAAGCTGCTGAAGTTTCGGTGGAAATCCCGCAGGGTCGGCAGGGCGTACATCCGCGCCCAATGGTAGCGGGCCAACGCCGACGTGAGCGCGATAACCGGGCCATGATCATAATAAACGGCATCCCCGGTATTCACAAAAAAATCCGGCTGCAACGCTCCCATCGCGGGATAGATCGCCAAGCCGTCGGGACGATCCAAGTGTTCATATTGCTGGCAGGTCATGACACAAAATGTGACAGGCGCGCGTTGCTCCGGCAGAGGCGCGGTGTTAAATCCCCCCACCTGCTCATCGGACTGACTATCATCCGCCCCCAGTCGCGCCTGCACCACAAGTTCGTAGCGCGCCGCCGGGATGAGCGCCGACAGGGCATGCACGACGATTCCATCCTGCGGCGGACCGGCCTGCTGCCATGGCGTCTCAGACCAAGCGGTCCCCCCTTTCTGCCGATAGCGCACCCGCGTCTGGCCGGAAGCGGCGGATGCTCCCCCAGCGGCCTGGTGGAGGTCCATCCCCTCGGGCATGTGAATCGTGATACGAGTGTCTGGAAACGCTCGGTTCTCGCGCAACGCCACAAGCTTGCCCGTCTTTGCATCGGAAGCCTCAACCCGAGGCAAAGGCGCATCGGCCGGATTGGCCGCTGCGCGCTGCGTGACGCGGGTCCAAACATCAACGCCCGTCGGCGTAATATTGACGACCTTGAAGCCGGTGGCCTGATGCACCGGCACACCCCACATCGCTCCGGCTAGCCACAGGGGCAGTGCGAGCAGAAACGGAAGCCGGAATTTCACCTTGGTCATGAGCTACCGGGCATCAATGCGACAGGTTCACGCCGAAGGTCCACAGTGAGCCGTACCTGGTCGTTTGAGAAAACCGCGCGTGACTGGGTGTGCTTGGGCCGTAAATTTCTGTCGTCGCGCCTTGATTGGTGACGTTGCGGAGGTTGGCATAGATCGAAAGGTTCTTGCGGATGTTGAATTCAGCGATGACGTCGACGAATGTGGACGGCGGCTGCCAGTTATATGTACCGGGCTCAATGCTCAGGCCCGACGCCACCGCATTGAGCTGCGTGCGGCCGCGATAGTTTAAATTCGCACGCAGGTTATATTTTGCGCGCGTCAAGCTGATGCCTGCGCTGCCGCTGCGCGGAATATAGCCAGCAAAATTGCCGCCCGTGTCGCCAACTGCCCGCTGCGCGGTACCGTTGGCAAAGACCTCGAAGCCGCGCGCCCAATCGGGGAGAAAGGTGAGGCTTTGGCGATAATTTAGACTGACGCCCTCGAAGCGCACGGTGCCTGGAATGTTATATTGGGTAGCTACACCGTAGCGGCCATAGACGTTCGCATCGAGGCCGTAGAATCCAAGAAATTCGGGGGTGGCAGTCTGCACGGTGCTGCCAAAGAAATTCCGCACGTCGCGGCGAAAGGCCGCCACCGAGACAACCCCGACTCCTTGAAAATAATGCTCCAGGCGCAAGACGAGCGACTTGGCGGCCCACGGATTAATGTCGACGTTGTTGACCACAATTCGATTGGTTGCGCTGTCGCCGACACTGGTATCCGGCAGGGTCAAGCCGCCAGAATATTGATTGTAGTCGGGCCGACCGATGGACTCGTATGCGGCGAGGCGCGCAATCAAGTTCTCACGGATCGCATAACTAGCGTTGAGACTGGGGAAGAGCTTCTGGTAATCTTTGTCGACCTCTGAGCCGCGCTCGATGCCATTCACGCTTCTCTTGATGTCAAATAGCGGGCCCTTGGCGTGAATCGTAGTTTTTTCACCGCGCACGCCGACCACGATCTTGAGTCGTTGTTCGAGGAGTTCGAAGTCCGTGCGCAGGTAAGGCGCTAGCACCTGCTCCCGAGCAAACTTGGAGGTCGCCACTCGGTTGCGCGCAATTGTGTTGGCGTTGGTGGTGAAATAAGTCGGTTGCAAGGTATAGTGCTGCCACACGAGACGATCACTGGGCGCCTGGGAGGCCGAAAAGCCGTAGGGCATCACGCGCTGCGAAAACACTGGATCAATAAAAGGCGCTAGCGAATCATCACCCGTGACGGGCGTGGTGCTACCGACGCGGTCCGCTCCAACGTAATTATACGTAGCAGAGTCGTCCGTGATGTCGCGGATCCCTTCCTGGAGATTGAAGCCCGCCTTCAGCGTGATCGGGATTTTTGCATAGAATTTTCGACTCACGCTGCCATAGGCAGTCTTTTGCGTGTCCTCGGTCGCATTGCGCTGAGTCGTAGCCGAAGTGAGGGCATAGTTGGAGATGAGATAGGGATTCACATCAACGCCTGCCGCATTTTTCACCGTGATCGTGCCGGGCCGCAGGTAACTGATGTCGTCGAACGAAATGGTCAGGCCGCTACGAATTGCATTCACCGCGCGGAAGTATCCCTTGTCGATGTCGTGGTTTTCGTCCCGCGCCGAAGAGTAGCCCACGCCGAGGTCGGCCTTCCAATCCGTCCCCTGATGCTTCCACACCATGGTGGGCATAACAGTGCGATTGAAACGATTTCTCTCGTTATGGATCATTGAGACGTTACCCGCCCCGACCACTCCGCGGACCGCTGTGGGGGAGAAGCCGCCGGCTTGGACCGCGCCGGGGTTGAACGTCAGCGAATGCAAAACGAACTGCACATCGAAAGAGGAATACAGGTAGCCGATGGAAATGCGATCGTTGGCCGATAGCTTGAAATCAAAGGAGCCGGCCAGCGAGCGGCGCGCCGTGATCTTGGGCTGATCCTCCACGCGATAGGATGACAGATAGGGCAGCGTAGATGCAGTATTAGGGAAAGTCGTGCCGTTGGTAGCCACGCCGGTGCCGCGCCACGTCGCCTGCGAGCGATCCTGCGCAGAATAGCTCGTAGAGTTTCCAGCGGAAATCGAGTAACCAAATTTCTTGTTCACTGGCACCGTGTAGGAGAAGTCAAAGCCAGGATAAATGTTACGCGATGGGCCGGGTTGCGCTCCAGGCACCTTGGCGAAGCTCAGCGCATTGTCCCGCATGCTAAGGTAGACATTGGCCTGAAAGAAGGGCGTGGTGCGCTCCAAGGAACTGCGTGTGACCATATTCACCGTGCCCGCCAGCGCGGAGGCCGGAGATTCGGGCGTGGGGCTATTCAGTACCTCAATGCGCGAGAGATTGTTGATTGAAACCATGTCCGCCATCACAGTGCGGTTCGTCTTGCCGCCGTCGGCGGAGGCGAGGTTGAAATTGTCGATGGTGATCGGCACGTAGTCGGACGGGGCGCCATCGATCGAAATTCCCCGAGCATTACCGCCCGTGTAGCTGATCGTGATGCCGGGAAGAAATTTCAGAAACTCGGCGGTGTTACCCTCAGCGACGTTGCCAAATTGCTCCGTCGACACGACCTGCTTGATATTGGGGGCGAAACGCTGCTCGTTAATCGCTAAGGCCGAGGCGTCCATTTCACGGGACGTTGTGACCTGAAATTTGGCCAACTGAAGAACAGCGTCGCTCTTGGGTTGCACGCCAAGCATGATATTGAGCTCAGTGGCCTGTCCCACCGCAATCTCGGCGAGGCGCAGGTCGCGACCCAGGCCAGTGTAAAACGTCGCCACCGTCACCTTGCCGGCCGGGACCTGCGCCAGATGAAAGTTACCCTCTGCGTCGGTGAGGGTGGAGAGAGCGGTGCCTTCAATCGTAATGCGGGCGCCCTCGACATACATGGCACTGCGCTCATTAAGCACCCGCCCCTGCAAAGTGCCGGTGCTTTCAATTTTGGCCGGTGTCTGAGCCTGGACCGAGGAGAGCGAGAGGGCAAGCCACGCTCCGATTGTTCTGAGGACATTATTTTTCTTCATAGGGATATTTTCGGAAGTTTTGGTCATTTTCAGCGAGGGGATTGGTTTGGCTTTTGCAGCGGGTTGCTCGTCGCCCGCGAGCCGATTTACCATCAAAGCCCCTGTCTGCGCATCTTCTGCGACGACTAGTCCGGTATCGGCGACGAGGCGGGTGAGCGCCTCCCGCACGGTATACTCGCCGCGGACGGCATTGGTCGTCACGCCGCGGACGGCATCGACCAAAAACACCACCTGCCGACTGGACTCATCCGCGAAGCGCTTCAGAGTGAGCACGGCATCGCCGCGGGATATATCGTAGTTCGCCTGCGTATCCTCACCGGCCTGCAGCGGCGCGATCGCGCAGGCCAAGGAACATGCCGCAAATGCCGCAACGGAGCCGGTTGGTATCAGGGGTTTCATCAAAGGGTACAATGAGAGCACGCCTAAGACGCAACGCCGGGCTAAACGGGTTATCGGCGCTCGCATAATTTTTCGCCAAAAGTGGCGAGTGTCCTAGCGTGCCCCACGCAAGACCACCGTCGCTTCATCGCGACGCTCGACTACGATCGTACCGCTGCTCTCAAGCAGGCGGACAAAACCATCGACATTGTCGGCGGCGAAGGTGCCGCCCACCGGACGCTCGGCAACGGCGGCGTCGCCGAGAAGGATTTGGAGGCGGTTTCGTCGGTTAAATTGGGCAACAACTTCGCGCAGCGGCGTTTCAGAAAACACGAATTTCCTTTCCTGCCAGGAAAGGACCGCGCGTAGCGCTTCGGGCGTAATCCTCTCGACGACCGGCGCGGGCGGAGCAGATGAGGCGATTTTAGACGGTGTGAAAACGAGGAGGGTGCGCTCATTCGCCGTGAGCAGCAGAGGATTGCCAATCGTCAGCCGGCCGGCTTTCCCCTCGCCTTCGCTGCGCGAAGCCCCTGCGTCAGACACCGTCACCTTGCCTTCGGTCACGAGCACTTCGACCGCGGTAGACCCGAGTCGGACGTTGAACGCCGTGCCGACTGCGCGCACGGCCACGCCGCGAGTAGAGACAATGAACGGCCGCGACCCATCGTGCGCGACGCTGAAGTGCGCCTCGCCCTGCACAAGCGTGACACGACGTTCATTCGGCAACAAAACGACGCGGACTTCCGAGTTGGCGTTGAGTTCGACCACCGAGCCATCGAGGAGGACGACGCGCTCGTAGCCGCCAACGGAGGTTGTGTAGAGCAGCGCGGATCGTTCCGGGTGGCTCCACTGCCACCAGCCGAAAGCCGCGAGTGCGAGTACTGCGGCGAATGCAGAGGCGACCCGCCAGAGCGAAACTTTCTGTTCTGGCCGCCCCGCGACCCGCATGGCGCGGGCTTCAACGGGAAATTCGATCACCGGCTGTAATTCTTTCCGTACAAGCGGAATTTTTTCCAGCCACGCACACGCCGCTTCCAAGCGCGCAATCGCGGCAGCATGCCGCCCGTCCGCCCGGCACCACCGCTCGAATTCACGTTTCTGGGCGGCCGAAAATCCATCGGCTCGCTCCGCCAGCCAGGTCGATGCGACCTCTTCGATCGGATCTTCGTGATCAAGTGAATCGCTCATCGAGAATCCTCCACGGCCGACGATGGCAGCGCTTCCAGCAAACCGCGCGCGGCGAAGAAGGCCGCAAACCGCCGCATGCCCTTTGCGATGTGCACCTTCACGGTCTCTGGCGAAATGTTGAGCTGCACCCCAATTTCCTTATACGCCATCCCATCGAGATAGCGTAGCATGATGACTTGCCGGCAGCGGTCTGGCAGCGCCCGCACGGCTTCGGCGAGCACTTCGAGCTCGTAATTTTGGTCCATCTGCTCACCCGCCCCGGGTTGATCCTCCAAGACTATGAGCTCAACCAGATCCGTCACGGCCTCGGTCGGCTTCGTACCCCGGCGGCGGAAGAGATCGAAGGCGACGTTGCGGGCGGCGGTAAAAAGAAACGCTTTTGTGTAGCGCACTCCGCCATTGGCCTTCGCGCGGAGGAGGCGCGTGTAGGTTTCCTGTACAAGATCATCGGGATCGCCGAGCGTGGGGAAACGCGCCTGCAAGTATGCCCGCAGCGCCGCTTCATGGGGCTGGACCTCCTCGGCAAACCAACGGGTTTGTTCAGACGCAAGCATAAGGCTGGGGGGAGCATGCATCCACCCGGATTTTGGGGATGTCGAGCGAATTTTGGGCGAAAACTCGGTTCTGAAACTATTTCTTATTACCGATAACCCGAATGCCCAGCGGCTGCGTCTTTATCTGCACTAATTGCACCGTGCCTTGGTGCCCGTTGTAAAAAAGCAGTCGGTCGCGACGAACGATCCGACGAGTCAAAGGGAGGGAGGAATGAAAAGGAGACATGGGGAACGAGGGGTTGAAAAAAATCAGGTGGCCATGCGCCGCGCGGCGAGTTGCGCCCGCAACGCCAGTTCCGCGGCCTTGAACGCGTGTGTCTGTGTCATCGCCTTCTCCGTTCGGTTCAGGCAATCGAGCACAAATTCGCCAAAGAAGCGGAAGCCCACGAGGCCCGATACCGGAAGGTGGCGCTCGCCCTTCTCGTCGGCCAGATAAACATGGTCGGGGGTCGCTTCGCGGGCGAGATCAACGTACTTGCGCAGTTCGATGAACCCCTTGGTCCCGAGAATGAAGGTGCGCCCGTCGCCCCAGACGCCCAGCCCGTCCGGAGTGAACCAGTCAACGCGCACATAGTTCGTGGCGCCGGTGTTTCCGATCAGCGAAGCCTCGCCGAAATCCTCGAATTCCGGGTAGGTGGGATTGGCCACGTTGGCGACCACCGCCTGCGAGATGGTGGCCTCAGTCGCCCCCGAGTAGGTCAGAAACTGCTCAAACTGGTGGCTGCCGATATCGCAGAGGATGCCGCCGAATTTTTCCCGCTGGAAAAACCAGGCCGGCCGCTCGGCTGTTCTCAACCGGTGGGGTGCGAGACAGGTCACCGAAACCACCCGGCCAATCGCCCCCTGCTGGATGAGATCGCCGGCGAACATCGCCGATTCATTGTGGAGGCGCTCGCCGTAATAGACCATGTACTTGCGCCCGGTGCGGGCGACGACGGCCTTCGCCTGATCCAATTGAGCCAGGGTCGTGAACGGCGTCTTGTCAGTAAAGTAGTCCTTGCCCGCCTCCATCACCCGGCAGCCCAACGGGCCGCGGTCGGAAGGCACCGCCGCTGCCGCCACGAGCCGCACGGAGGGATCCGCCAGAATTTCGTCCAGCGAACGCGCCACCTTCACCTGGGGGAATTTCCCGGCGAAGTCCGTGGCTTTTTGCGGGTCCGGCTCATAGACCCACTTCAGGGTGGCGCCGGCCGCCATCAGGGCGGTGCACATGCGGTTGATGTGGCCGTGGTCGAGATGCGCCGCCGCAAAGACAAACTCCCCCGACTCCACGACCGGGTTCGGTTTGCTGCGCGGGGCGTAATTCATTCCGTCGGCTTTGCGGTCGAGGGCCTGGACGATCGGCGACGAGAGCCCACCGGCGGCGAGGGCTGCGGCAGACTGCGTGAGAAATTTACGGCGATTCATGGGGTAAACGGGGGGGCTGGCTCAATAAATCGACTTCGGAAACACATCGCCCTTAGGCGAAGCTGATATTGATGCGATTAAGGTAGGCGAAAAAATAGCACGAGACGATGATCGGGTGGTTCAAAGCGAGGAGATGGTCGTGCGAGGTGGAAGATCGCGGAGAGGGTAGAAGCAGGTGTTGGGTCGCACCGAACAGAGACGCAGCTGGGGCGTTTTCGGGTTATCACGGGCGAAAAAATTCTTCTGACAATTCCTGTACCGAATTAGGGCCTTTTCTGACCTTTCCAGTCCACTCGCTCTCCTATGACAGCGATTTTTCAGAGGGGGTATTGACGCTTTCAACTCCCCTCACCTCCACCATTTTATTAGTTCAACATGACATTGACGATGGCGTTGCCGATGCCGACTAAAGCCGCGCCAGCAATGAGCCCAGCACAGATCGGTTCGCAGCCTTCGACCCAGAAAGTGTGGCCCTTCGTCCCGGGCGTGGAATTTTTTCGGCCATACCACCAGAAAATCAGCGCCCCCACCCACATCGCAAAACTGGCATCGGGCGGCAACACGACGCCGAGACCGATCGAAACCGCTGACAGGGGAAAGCGACCTTTAGTTACCATCCGGGCGACCTCAATCAACAAGGCCGCCACCGCGGCGACCGCCATCGCAATAATGGCCGAGGACGGCAGGGTTTTTAGCCCATTGGCAATGAGGTCAGCCACGCCTTTCCATTGCAATGCCGCCGGCATCGCAAATTGATCTGAGACCAGCGTCGAAACTGAACGCGTCCCATCCGCCGCCTTCGGCAAAAATAGTAAGTAAAAAAGCGGCACGGCCGAAATCGCGCCTGCAAAAATCCCAATCACGTGGCCGATAGCCTGCTGCCGCGGCTTGGCCCCAAGCATGTAACCCGGTTTGATATCAGAAAGTAAATTAGCCGCATTCGCCGCTATCTCCGAGGTCATTCCCGCCGGAATCAAATTACTCGCCGGATTGGTCCGATCAATGGCGCCCATTGAAAATTGGGTGATTTTAGCTAGCGAACCTGTCGGGGTCCACGAAGTGAGCGCCATCGAGTTCGTCGCAATGACCGCGAGAATAGCGATCAGCGGAAAGGAGATGAAAGCGAGAAACCAAGGCACTCCGAAAAACCAATGTGAAACGCCCGCGCCTAATACGCAGAAAATTGGCACCCCGACGGCTGACAGCCACAAGGGGAGTTCAATTTTTTTGAGCACATCAACCCCCGGCGAGCCGGCCACGACGGCTGGCTTCGACTTAAAGAGACCCCGGATTAATTCAGGTTTACCCAGTAAACCGACCATGGAGCCAACGACCATCAATGACACGCCCCACCACAGGGCCCATTGATTAACAATTTCCCCCCGCGTGATCTGCACGAGCGCCCCAGTCGGCGCCGTGTACGCTTTAATATCACCCCGCTGAATCATGATGGGGGCGAGAATGAAAAAATTAATAAAAGCTCCGAGCATAACGCTCGAGGCGATCCGAATACCCATTAAACCACCTACCCCCAGCATGGCGGCATCAAGCGTCACGCGCAGCCCGAGTTGGCGAATATCTGTGCCCAGAATGCGCGGGATCATGGCGGGGTATTTTACGGCGAAGTTGTAATAATATGTGTCGAGGCGCTCATGCAAAGTCCAAGGCTCTCGCAGTCCGGCCCATCGATCTAAACGCAGAATTTTAAACTGCAGCACCTTCATCCAACCATCGCTGGTCAAAAATTGGTAGAATCCGGTGAAAAGCGCGGTTACTCCGAGCAATTTTGCCTTCAACATTCCTGTATCGCCCTGCCCGTGATAGAGCGCATCGAGCACCACGCCTGCCGCCCGGCCTTCCGGAAAGGGCAACTGTTCGTCATTAATA
>Ga0214919_10007687_pt1 | contig 14461 bp, 18 predicted proteins | sample LL1503_MetaG_FD_177994 | JGI IMG/M metagenome (GOLD analysis project Ga0214919, IMG submission 177994) | Freshwater microbial communities from Lake Lanier, Atlanta, Georgia, United States - LL-1503 | ecosystem: Environmental > Aquatic > Freshwater > Lake | place: USA: Georgia | collected...
GCCCCATGTCAATGCCGGGTGCTGGTGGGGGCGGTGCTTCTCCTCAACCAACTCCAATGTAAGGAAAAATCATGGACTTATTTAAGCCCCGTGGCGCTAACAACCCACGCAGACCCACAGACAACAATCAACAAAATGGTGTTGTAACCAACACTCCTCGCTTCTCACAATTGGGTGGCTTGGACTCTCCAACTGCTACCGGCTCTAAGAACAAGATGCAAGTTCAAAAGCCCGGTGACGGCAAAAAAGTAATTTAATTTTCGTTAGGGGATAACTATGAGTTTAGAAGACATGAGTTTTGAGCAACGCGACCAAATGGCGTTGCTAATGCGTGAGTTGTCTGACAATCCAGAGACTCGGAAAGAAATTCTGCGCTTGACCAAGAAAGTCAAGCCCGGTTTAGTCATTCCTGAGTTGGATATTGAAGAACACACTCACACGGCTGTGTCTGCTGCGAATAGACGAGTTGAAGAACTTGAAGCCAAGATGCGTGAGAAAGAGGCTCTTGAAGACCTCCAAAAACGCAGAATGAGTTTGATTAAAAAAGGCTTGATTCAAGACGAAAGCGAAATTGAACAAGTCGAGAAAATAATGCTTGACAAGGGCATTACGAATCACGAGTCGGCTGCGGAATACTGGGACTGGATGAAACAGTCTGCTGTACCCACACCGACTGGCTACAACCCAAGTGCAGTTGCGAAGTTCGACTTAGGTAAATACTATAAGAACCCAGTAATGGCAGCACGGGATGAAGCCTCGAAAGCGCTCAATGAGCTACGGAGAAATCCAAAGCCCATTGGTTTGTAAACAGGGGATATTTTTTTAGGAGATTCTTATGCCAATAGGCGGCGGTATCGTTCCAGCAACGGGTAGTACCCAATACACCGAGCTTACCTATGTAACTCGCCGGGCATTTATCCCTAAGCTGGTCGTTCAACTTTATAACTCAACGCCCTTGATGGCGGCTTTGATTGCTAACAGTCAAACTGCTTCTGGTGGTGTTTCATCTGTAACCGTTCCCGTTCAGGGCGCTCAGTTTGTTAACGCTCAATGGTCTGACTACTCTGGTTCATTCAACCAGCCTTCAGTCCAGCAAGGTGCTTTCAATGCTGAATTTGACCTGAAGCTGATGATTGCCCCCGTGCCGTTCCTCGGTATGGAAGGTGCAGTTCAGCAAGACGCTGCAATCATTCCATTGATTGAAGCCCGTATGAACGATGCGACAAACGTGATGATGGATGCAATGGCTACTGCCTTGTATAACAACAGCACTAACACGCAACAATTCACAGGACTCCCTGCTGCCGTTTCTGCCTCTGGCACTTATGGCAACATCAGCCGTTCTGCATACACTTGGTGGCAGTCAAAGGCTTACACAGCCGGTAACGTCAATCCAACTCGTCAAAACATCTTGCAGTACATCTCTGGTACTGTGAAGAACGGTGCTGAAGTACCTTCTTTCGGTGTTTGCGGATTTGGTACTTGGACATTACTTGCTCAAGACTTTGTTGGTCAAGAACAATATGTAATCACACCCGGTGGCGGTTTTGATGGTGATGCTAACGGTCCTCAAGCTGCTTTCCGCGCTTTGATGGTTGCTGGCGTTCCAATCTATCCAGACCCATACTGTCCAGAAGGTACTGTGTACTTCCTGAACACTAACTATCTCTCGCTCTATGTCCATGAGCAAGGTTCGTTTGTGTTTACAGGATTCGAGTCCACACTTCCAAACTGGCAAATCGGTTATGTCGGTGCTGTTTTGATGATTGCGGAAATGGTTTCGACCAAGCCGAAGTCTATGGCGGTAGTGTCTGGTTACAACTCTTTGTCACTATAAGGAGCAATAAACCATGTCATTAAGCACCAATAAAATCATTCTTGCCGCAGCGCAAACCAACACGGCTGGCGCGTATTTCTTAACCACAACCATCACGTCTACTAGCACCGGCAACGGTACTGTTATTCCTGCTGGCGTGTATATCATGTTCCCACAAGCAAACACTTCTGTGATTGCTTATAACGGCTCTTCTAATGCAACTGTTATGGCTGCAAACGTTGGTGGCGTTATCATCTCTGATGGTGTGAACGTATATGCCAAGTCAACTGCTGCTGCTGATACCGTAACTCTGTTGGCTACCAATGGTGGTCAAGCAGTCGGTAGCACTTACGCAAGTTAAGGAGTAGAAATGGCTAATCCAGACGCAGTTGGGCAAAATACGCAGGATAGTTTTAGCAATTACCGAATCGGTGTCATTCGCGGTACAGCATTGAATACTGCTGGTAATGCTGTTATCACTATCCCTATTTTGAGTGGCGGTCTGACGAATAGCGGCAACACAGCAACATCTGGAGAGATTATTGTGCGGAGAATTACCGTACAAAATCCTTCTGGCTCTGTTGCTTCAGCAAATATTTCTATTGGAGTTACTGGCGATGGCGCTAACTTGGTAACGGCTAACACCGTTATCTCTAGCGTTTCTGCTGCCGGTAAGTTCCAAGATATTTCTGTTGCTGCAACTTATCAGACTACAGCAGTTACAGGAAACGTAACTCAATGCCTTTTCGTTAACGTGAACACGGCATCTGGCAACAGCAATACCGTTGACCTCGTTATCTGGGGCGATGTTGTGAGCTTCTAAAACTATGCAAACCTTATATGTGACAAACAAGTGGGAAAAACCCATAACATTTAACTACGCTTTCAAGCCGTATACCTTCCCTGTGGGGGAAACGGTGGAAGCTCCAGAAGATGCCGTTTGTCACATATTTGGTCATGGTGACCCAAATAAAGAAAATTACATGGCGAGGTTGTCGCTAATTCAAACAAGAAATGACATTCCTGAAGGTTTGAAAATCTTGTCTAAATTTGAAATCTCTGACAAACCGCCTGTGAAAAACCACTTGTTATCCCCGGTGGTTGAAAGAGTACCTCTGCCTTCTAAGAAGGTAGGGGGAAAAGTCAACTCTGAACACGATGGATAACGCATGGCTCAGACACTCCAAGGCTATCTCACGCAAGTTAGATATTTGCTGCATGACGCGCAAGCTAACTTCTACACTAATGACCAGCTAATAGGCTACATCAATAGTGCGCGTGAGCGTGTTGTGCGCGACACAGGGTGTCTGAGAACTGTTCAAGTATCTCAAACTCCAGCACCTCCCGTAGCGGGTGGAAGCAACCCAGTCATCTGGTCTGCTAGCTTGAGCGTAGCAACTAACAGCTACGTCTTCTCTAACATCTATATTTACAAAGTTGTAACTGGTGGTGTGCTTGGCTCGACCTCGCCTCCCTATCCATCAGCCAACTACGTCTACCCACCGACAACAACTTTTACAGATGGCACGGCTACGTTGCAGTATGCAGGACCATGTGAGGTCATTAACTACGCTGCTTTGCCTTCAGGGTTGTTAACGCTAGACGTTTTGAATATTAATTTGTATTGGGGAAACTCAAGAATCCCATTACGGTATTTACCTTGGACTGACTTTAATGCTCAATTGCGTTATTGGCAGAACAATGTTCAGCGACCTATTTGCTTTAGCATTTATGGTCAATCTCAAATTTATGTCGGACCAGTACCAGACCAAGCCTATGTAATTGACTTGGACACGGTTATTCTGCCAACTGCTATGGTCAATTTGACCGATACAGATACTATCAATGACCCATACGATACTGTTGTTCAGTTCTATGCGGCTCACCTTGCCAAATACTACGAGCAGTCGTTTGGTGAGGCTGAAATCTATTTGCAGCAGTACAAGCAAAAAACTCAATCGGTATTGGTATCTGTGTTTACAAGAAGGATACCAACCCCGTACTCAACACCGTTCTAAGATATGGCAGCCGCAGAGCAAAAAAAATCCTACGAGGTTGTCAAACAGTTCAAGGGTGTAAACACCAAGGCGAACAGAACGGCTATTGGAGACGATGAGTTCTACTGGCTTGAGAACGCTATGCCTATTGGCTATGGCAACCTCAAGATTACGCCTACCTACTCTAATGTCGGTAGCGTCACGTTCTCTAATACAGTCAGCTTTTACTGTTCAGCCAACATTGGTTTGGTTAATTACTTGGTTGCATTTCAGGCAAATGGCTCGGCTGAGTATGTGCGCTTGGACACCAATGTTAAAGGCACGATTGCGGCTGCCGGAACATTTAGCGCGTCAGGGGTGAACATCTCCCAATGGAAAAATGACCGTATCTTGATTGGTGACCCTGCAAAGGGTTATTTCACTTGGGATGGCACAAACCTCATCTTTATTGGCGCTGTTGGACAGATTGGCATTGTTCAAGGTGGCTCTGCTTACACCTCTGCGCCAGCAGTCATCATCTCAGCCCCTAATTCGGCTAATGGCGTACAGGCTACGGCTGTGGCAACCATCACGGCTAATGCTGTGTCCTCTATTACGATTACAGAGGCGGGAACAGGCTATACAAGCTCTCCTACGGTCACTTTTAATGGTGGCGGTGGCTCTGGTGCTAATGCGGTATCAGGAATTACTACTTTTGCAACGGGAACAGTCTCAGTCTTAGTGACTGCTGGTGGCACGGGTTATACCAATGCGTCTAACCTGACTGTCACTATCGCTGGTGGCGGTGGCGCTAATGCTGCTGGTCAAGGCATTGTTTCTGGTGGCATCGTCACACAAGTCGTGATGACCAATGTCGGTAGTGGATACACCAATGCTTCTAACATTACTGTAACCATTGCGGGTGGTGGTGGAACTAACGCCACAGCCAAGGCAATCATCAATACAGAGCCAGTAGTCGGTATCCAGTCCTTCTCAGGTCGTGTTTGGATAGCCAATGGGCGCACGGTTACCTATTCTGCTGCGGGGTCGTATAGCGACTTTACAAGCGTTTCTGCGGGTACGGTTACCCTGACTGACGCAACCTTGCACGGCAACATTACTCAGCTTTTGTCGGCTAACAACTTCCTGTATATCTTTGGAGATGACTCAATCAACGTCTTCTCAGATGTGCGGGTGACCAATGCTGGCACAACGCTGTTTACCAATACAAACGTGAGTGCGTCTGTTGGCTCTAAGTTGCAATACGCAATTTATCCTTATTTCAGGTCTGTTTTGTTTATGAACAACTACGGCATTTATGCTTTAGTAGGTTCTACAACGACCAAAATCTCAGACTCTCTTGATGGGGTTTTCCCTAACATTGATTTTGACTTTCCCGTCTATGCGGGTCAGGTGTTGTTGAATAACATTCTGTGCGCTGCCTTCAACTTCAAATACACGGGTGGACTCGGCACTTCTAGCTCTAGTCGATATATCCAAGCTATATTTTTTGAGAAAAAGTGGTTTTTCACTAGCGCAACTAGTGACTTGGCTTACATCACTTCTGCTCCTCTAGGTGGCAAGATTAACCTCTACGGCTCAAACGGCAACTCTTGTGTGCGTCTGTATTCGGATTCGACTTCTAATATAGCAAGTTATGTTCAGACATCTCTTAATCCGATGAAAGACCCGATTCGCACTAAGCAAGCCTTGAAGGTAGGCATTGAGGCTACCTTGACCAATGCTGCTCAGTTGACGGTCACAGTTGACTCTGAGACGGGTTCTAGCACTCCTGTTTTGCTTGGAGAATTAGTCAGTTGGATTAATAATCTAAGTAATGTGATTTCTTGGGTGAACAACAGTTCTACTGTAATCACTTGGTATGGTGGTGGCGGGTATACCCTATACAAGACTGACGCAAAACAATGGGGTAAGTATTTGGGCATGACCGTTACATCAACGGGTGCAAATTTTGTAATCAATGGGTTCGAATACGAACACGAATTAAGAGTGAGGTTCTAACATGGCAGTTCCATATACCTTTGGTAGCGCAACAACAAGTATTCCTCTGTCTCAGTTAGACAGTAACTTTGCTACGGCTATTACGCTCGGCAATACCGCAGTTCAGTTGGGCAACACAATCACAACGCTAACAGGATTAACTTCTGTTACAACAAGTGCAGACTCAACTGTTTCAGGTCTAACAGTAGGTAAAGGCGGTGGTTCTGTATCTACTAACACGGCTGTGGGTGCTAGTGCTTTGGCGGGTTCAAATACAGGAACAGGAGCAAACAATGCTTTTGGTGCTAATGCATTGCAATCAAACACATCTGGTGTTGAAAACAATGCTATTGGTTACTACGCATTAAACTCAAATACTTCTGGTGCAAACAATGAAGCAATGGGTAGTGGTGCTTTGCAACTTAATACTACTGGAAGTTCTAATACCGCAATAGGTCACACTGCATTAAAGTCCAACACCACAGCATCTAACAACACAGCCGTTGGAACGGCTTCACTTTTAACAAATACTACTGGCGCAACCAATAGCGCATTAGGTGTAAGTTCACTTAGAAATAATACAAGTGGTTCTAGTAATGTTGCATTTGGTGTTTCGGCACTTGAATCCAACACCACAGCATCTAACAACACCTCACTTGGTTTTCAAGCGGGGTATGCAATAACAACTAGCAACGACAATACTTGCATTGGCTACACAGCAGGTAACAACATAACTACTGGTGCAACAAATACCTGTGTAGGTAGAAATGCAATTCCAAATGCGGCAACAGATTCTAATGAAGTAGTAATCGGTGGTGGTTTTCCATTTCAAGGAAAAGGTTCTAACACAGCATACATTGGAGGTTCTTCTGGTGCGTATAACCAAGCAAATAACGCATCTTGGTCAACTACTTCTGACCAGCGTTTAAAGAAAAATATTGTAGACAACACGGATGGTTTGGACAAAATAACATCTGTCCGTGTTCGCAACTTTGAATATCGTATTGAAGAAGAAATAACAGAATTACCAGCCTCCGCAGTAATTCAAAAAGACGGCGTTCAACTTGGCGTGATTGCTCAAGAATTGCGGGCTGTGTTGCCTGATTGCGTAAAAGAGGAATCAAGCGGCGTTTTATCTGTTCAGACTGACAACCTAACTTGGTATATGGTCAACGCTATCAAAGACCTGAAGGCTCTTGTTGACGCACAAGCCGCAACAATAGCCGCTTTACAAGCCAAGGTAGGTGCGTAATGAGTACCAATGCTTTTACTAAACTTGGTAACACCGTAGCGTTTCTCGCTAATACGGCTGCGCCTACTGCTGTGCAATGCGTATCTACTACGCTTGGTGGCAACCAATACCGCATCATTAACTCTGGCTCTGTTGTCGTATTCCTCGGTTACGGCACAAGCGCTAGTGATGCTGCCAACAACTGTGCGGTTGTATCGACTACAGGACCATCTTTCCCGCTACTTGCTGGAACTGATGAGATTCTTACTTTTGTGCCAAACGCTTACTTTACGGGCATTACGGCTAGTGGAAACGCCACTATCTATATCACGCCCGGAGATGGGATGTAATCATGTTAAAGACAGTAGTATCAATTGGCGGTAGTGGGACTAACGGCACAGTAACGAGCGTAGGCACGGGTACTGGGCTTACTGGTGGTCCTATTACAACCACAGGCAATATCTCGCTTGCCAATACTGCTGTTGTTGCTGGCTCTTATGGCACAGCCGCTTTTGTCCCACAGATTACTGTTGACGCACAAGGTCGTATAACTGCGGCAGCAAACGTGGCTAACCCGCAAGGTACTGTTACAAGCATCACGGCTGGCACAGGCTTGTCTGGCGGCACGATTACCTCTTCTGGCACGGTTGCTATCGCTAACACGGCTGTAACTGCGGGAACGTATGGAACTGCAAGCCAAGTCTCTCAAGTCACGGTCAATGCTCAAGGTCAGATTACAAGCGCTGCTAACGTAGCCATTGCTATTGCTAATTCTGCGGTGTCAGGTCTTGGCACGATGGCTATTCAAAACGCCAATGCTGTGGCTATTACGGGTGGAAACGTGGTGGCTAATGTAACCGTGACCAACACAACTGCTGCAAGCGCAACATTTGGAACGGCTAGTTTGCCGTTGACTCCAGCCGGATACATCCAAATTCAATTAGCTAACGCTACTGTTGTCAAAGTCCCTTACTACGCCGCATAAGATGCAATTCCAAGACATATTCAATCTTGTTGGCGGTGCGCTACTACTCGGTGTGGGTTGGTGGTGTCGTGAGATATGGGACTCTGTTAAGAGACTCAAGGATGGCTTGCAAGCTATTGAGGTTGACTTGGCTAAGAACTATGCAACCAAACAAGATATAAATACTCGCCTAGACAAGATTGACTCTGTGCTAGAGCGCATCTTTGACCGCCTTGATGGAAAGGCAGACAAGTGAGAAAAGATTGTCACAAGCCAACTTACATTTCGTGGAAAGGTCTGCGTAATCGTTGCCGTCTAAAAAATGTATGGAACTATGAGTTCTATGGTGGAGCAGGGATAACTTATGACCCCGCTTGGGACAGTTTTGACAAATTTTTGTTAGATATGGGCGAGCGACCCGATGGAATGACCCTTGACCGCATTGATAATAAAAAAGGTTATTTCAAAGAAAACTGTCGTTGGGCAACACACAAAGAGCAACAGTCAAACAGAAAAAACTGTATGCACATCACATACAACGGTATTACGCAGACCGCAGCAGATTGGTCACGCCAACTTGGTTTGGCTAAAGGCGCTGTATGGATGCGTATAACGAAACATGGTTGGTCTATTGAGGATGCAGTAACTCTTCCCAAATGGAGAAAAGTTTGAATTTCGATACCTTGTCAGCCGTTGAATATGGAAACAATGACTCATTGCAAGAGTTTTTGTTTGAGAACGGCTTGCAGCACAAATTGTTCCAAGAAGTATTTATGGACGGTGGAGTGAGTGTTCCTGTCTATCCTTTAATTGACGCTGAAACCTCTAACCTAGATGACTGGCTTCTTGCTCACCAAGTTGAGCATCAAGCATTTTCTTCATTGTTGGGTTTGAATAATCCATTCAATATGTTGGATGTTGACTTCAACAATGAAAATGATTTCTACGATTGGCTGGCTAGTCACTTGTATATCCATCAACAAATTGCTTCTTCACTAGGACTGTAATCATGGCAACAACAGCAGAAGTCGGAACATTATTGAAGCCCAAACAGGCTCAACCTGACATTGGGGTGTTGGACACCATAAAGAAGACTCGCGGAGAAGACGAGGGCAAGTCTATGAACGCTCTTCAAGTCGTTCAGGCTGCTATGGCTAATCAGTTGCCGCCCGGTGTCACGATGGATACCCTCTTGCGTAAGCTGGCTTCTGCTCTGCAAGACCCAAATAACAAGTTAGTTCAGATTGGCAACTCTGCTTTTCTGGTCACTTTGATTGGCGATGGAATAGTTGAGTTCCATACTTTCTCTGCTGAACAGCCTCAAAAGTTGCTCAAGAACTACATAGGTTTGGCTAACACGCTAAAGAAACAAGGCATTAAGAAGGCTACGACTTACTCTGACAGACCTGAGTTTGTAGACCTTGCAAAGAAGAGTGGCTTGCCTGTAAAGGTGGGTCAAAGTCAAAAACTGATGGCAGGACAGATGAAGCCTGTCTACACATTTGAATTGGACTTGTAATGCCAGCAATACCTTTTATCATCTCTTTTGCTGTTGAAGAAGCTATCGGTGCTGCGGTGCTTGAGTCAGTTGGCGATGCTATTCTGAGCAAAGCAATAACAAGCTCGATAAGCGGGGCTATCTCTTCTGAAGTTCAGGGTGGAGATGCTGGCAAAGGGGCTGAACGAGGTCTTGTTGGCGGTCTTGTTGGTGGCGCAGTCGGAGAAGCTGTTGCTGGCGCACCCGCAGAGATTGACCCTGTAACTGGCGTGACTGAAGCCCCTGCAACGGGCGTTCGGGCAACAGATGCCGCCAAGTACGCACAACCTATTGGTAGAGGCGCTGGTGCTACTGCCAAGACCCTTGCTACTGGTGGTACGCCCAAGCAAGCCCTTGTCGGGGGATTGATAACTGGTGGCTTAGATTATGCGTATAGCGACCAACCAAGTGATTTACAAACAAGCGCAGAAAAGGCGGTTATTGGCAAGACCTTGACAGACTACTTTGCGCCCTCGACCACATACAGAACTGCTCAAACAGAGGGTGGCGGTACGGCTGCCCCCACAAGCGTGACTACAACTGGGGCTGGACAAGCGCCCGGTTCACAAGCATTGGCTCAAGCGTTGAGAATTGGTGACCCCGGTGCGCCTATTCTTGGCTCTAGTGACAAAGAAGATGGTGCAAAAGAGTCAGGTTGGAATGTCAGTTCTCTAAGATACATGGGTCAGGAGAGTTAAATGAAGAAAATTGCAAAACTTCTAAAAGCAGACTTTAACGAGTCTAGTGACTTGGCTGCTATTGCGGCTATGTTGGCTGGCAAAGGTCGTGGCAACGATACTCTCCTTGCTCACATCACCCCTAGAGAAGCAGAAATCCTCAAAGCTGCGGGTGGTTCAGGCACGATTAACCCTGATACGGGCTTGTTAGAGTTTTATGATGGAGAAGGGTTTGACACGGGTGGATTTGAACAAGCTACGCCATCTCCTATCTATCAAGGTGATGTAACAGAGACTGAATTGCCCCCTATGGCGGCTGAAACTCCTTCTGAAACACGTTCTTTTACCCCAACAGAGACAGTAGAAGCGCCTACTTCACCCACTTATGCGCCCCCTTCTGCAACCCAATTTGGGTACAGTTATGGTATTCAGCCTACTGGTGGCGCAGGATTAACAGCCCCAATATCAACAGAATTTGGTCCTACTGTTCCTGCTATTCCTCGCATGGGATATGGTGTGACGGACACCGTGTCTCCATCGGCAGCTTTAGAAACGACTTCCCGCCCCCCAGAAAAATCCATTTTTGACAAACTGACCACAGAGCAGATGGCTCGGTTAGGACTGGCTGGTGGTCTAGGTTTGTATGGTGCAACCCAAGCCAAAAAGGGCGCACAACAAGCGCAAGCAGCAGCCGCAGAACAAAAGGCAGTAGGCGCACCTTACCAAGCAAAAGGCAAAGAGTTGATTCGTGCAGCCGAAACAGGCGAGTTAACTCCAACAAGCCAACAGCAATTACAAGCCCTTCAAGCCCGTTTAGCGCAAGGCGTTGAGTCTCGCGGTGGCGTGGGTGCAGCTCAGGCGGCAGCACAGGCAGAAGCCTACCGTCAACAGCTTTTGGCTCAACAGTACAACCTCGGATTGCAAGTTAGTAATATTGGTGACCAAATTGCTCTTGGTGCTATTAAGACTGGGCTTGCAGCAGACCAAGCCCTGAACCAAGCAAGTGCTAACTTCTATACTAACTTGGCTGCAATTGGTGCTGGTATTCCAATAGCGAGGACTGCGTAATGGCTGAACCAAATACACCTGACATTGTTCCTGAGTTGGCTGAACTGAGAAAGCCACCAAAGGCTTTTTCTGTAAAGCCCCCACCTGAACTTGCTGGTCTGTCTACACAGATTGGCGGTGGTGTGCCGGGTGTACCTGAAGATTATGCGGCTGCACGGGCTAAGTTTAAGAAACCTACGGATGTTTCTACTGAACAAGCCAGAATGTTGCAACAGCAAGGCAAACTAGAGCAAGACATTGGCATGGCAACACAAGCCAAGGAACAATACCTCGCAGAAGCCAAAGCAGACATCGCAACGCAAGAACGTCAGGCTGCACAGAACATTGAAGCTAATTTAGAAGCTACTCGCAAGAGTTTCCCCTACCCTGAGTTTCACCCTACCAAAGACAACATAGAGTCTTTGTCTACCCTTTTTGGTTTGATTGGCGTTATTGGCGCTGCTTTGGGTGGCTCTGGAAAAATGTCGGCTACTGCATCATTGAACGCTATGGGCGGGATGATGAAAGGCTGGCAACAAGGCAGAGCAGACCTTTGGAAGAAGGAAAAAGAAGAGTTTGACAAGGGTATGCAAAAGGTTAAAGCAGTCTTAGATGATGCTTACCGTGATGCAGACCGTGCCATGAAAACGCTTGCCTACAACCGTCAGGAGGCAGAAGCTCTGGCTACTCAGTCGGCAGCCAAGCTAGGCGGTCAAGTTGGCAAACAAATTCTTGCTAAACAAGGTGTCGAGCGTTATTTCACGTTCCTTGATGGCGTTAAGAAAGACTTAACAGAAGCCGAGAAACGCGCTTTTGAACAAAGTAAATTTAAAGCAGAACAAACGCAACGCGACCGTCAATTCGAATTACAAGAGCGCAGACTTGCTTTGCAGGAAAAGAGAGAAGAGCTTAAAGAGAAAAAACAAACTGATACGGGAGAGATACCCAAGGACGCTAAGACCAAGGAAGAGTATCGCGCACGGTATGAGATTATTAAAAATATTGAGGACATTCAATCATTGCTGGAAAACCCCAAGTACAGCAAACTTATTACTCCTGCTACCAAATTTACGCCAGATGTTATTAACAACTTGAGAGCAAACTTCCCTGAGTTGTCTCAAAAACTTGCGCGTATTCAAGCAATTGAGTTCCAAATTGGTGGTAAAGCTCTTACCGCCAAGGAGCAAGAAATTTTGTCACCTATTTATGCTTGGAAAGGATTGACTGTTGACGCTTTGAAATCTCGCATTTCTGGCGTAAGAGAAAACTTGCAAGATGTAAATGACATGACTGAGGTGTATTACCCCGGCTTGAAACGTATTCATGGCGAGTTTGACAGAATCTATGAGCAAAAAGGCAAAGTGCCTGAAGTTCCTAGCGCTGGTGGTGAACCGTCTGGAGCAAAAATAGCCACACAAGCTGACATTGAGCAAACAATGAAAGCAAACAATTTGTCAAGAGAAGAGACAATTAAAAGGTTAAAAGCAAAAGGCTTTCAAATTCAGGGAGCTGAATAATGGCTGATGGCAAAAACTTACTTGCTGAAGAACCAACATCTACTGGTGGGAAAAACCTTTTAGAAGAGGCTGCTCCCTCTCGTCCAGTTGATACGCGCTCTCGTTATGCAGAAAAGACGGGGATACCACAGGAGGCGGTCGGTCAATATTCGCCCATGCCTTTTCTTATGGCTGGCACAGGAGAGACAATCCGAGGCGTTGGTGCTGCCACTCAATTAGTTGCCCCAGAATTGGGTAAAAAGATTAGCAAAGTTGGCGAAAAAACCGTTGAAAGCGTAAAAGAAAAGTATCCAGTTTCAGGAACTCTTGGTCAAATTGGTTCTTATGCCATTCCTTATTTTGGCGCAGAGTCTGCAATAGCAAGAGTTTTGCCTCGTACTGGGGCATTGGGAAGAGAAGCGCTAATTGCTGGTGGTGCTGGTGGAACAACAGGATTTTTAACAACTGAAGGTGATTTAGTAGACCGTGCTTTTGGCGGTGCGCTTGGCACGTCTTTAGGAATTGCTGGCACATACGGTACTGCTCTTGCTACAAAAGGCTACCAGTATGCAAAGGATGTTTTGCAAAAAGCCTTTGGTGGTGATGCAAAACGTATGTCTGAAGCATTACGGGATTACGCCTCTAAGCGGTCTGGTGCAGAAGCCGCAGCAGCCGAAAAGATGGCTAAAGAAGCAGAGCAAAAAGCTGGTATAGCTGAGACTGCTGAGCAAAAAGCTGCCCGTCAACAGGAATTGGCATACCGCCAGTTGCCCGGCACAACAACAGAAAAAGAAGCGGGTCGGTTCAAAGCTATACCAACTTCTGAACAATCTATTGGTGACCGTATCCGTGGCTATGTTGACGATGTTTACAAGAAACTTAAAACTACTAGGGCTGAAAATGCTGAACGTCTAAAAGGCGCTCCTTTTTACATGGCAGCAGAAAAAGAAATGCTTGGTAACAGAGTGGCTAGTACACCGTCTTATAAACAGCTAGAAAAAATAGTTACAAATCAAATTAAAGACCCACAAGGCTTGGTATCTGCTCCCGGTGCAACTGGGTCAAAGTTACGCGAGTTAGAAAACATATTGCGTGGAACTGCTGTTGATGATGCAACTGGTGTTGTTGTAAAAAATGATTTAAGTTTTCAAGGTATGGAGCGTTTGCGTAGACAGTTAAGTGACCGTGCTTATGGTTTTCCTGAAACTGGGTTTGACGCTTTAAATCAGCAAGAGGCGGGTAGATATGCCGAGTTGGTTGCTAAGGCTATGGAGGAGTTCTCTCCCGGACTAAAGCGCTTTCTTGAACAATACAAAAAAGACTCGCAGCCTTTACAAGTTTTTAGAACAAAAACAGGAAAACTTTTTGAAGAGCAATTACCCGGTGTTAAAGGGTACGCCAAAGTTCCTTCAGAGAATATTCCTAGCAAAGTGTTTGAAAACAGAGAGTCTTACCAAGGTCTGATAGAGGCTTTGGGCGGTAACAAACAAATTGCTGAATCTGAGGCTCGTAAATACTTTGCTGGTCAAATGGAAAAGTTGGCTGGTGACCCTAAAAAATTAGAAGCCTTTATCCGCGACAACCGCACCATGCTTAACCTCACTAATGCCCGTGATATGGCTGAGAGCTACATTGCTCGTGCATCAGCATTTGCCAAGCGTGGAGAGGTTGCCAAGACCCGTGCTGGGGCAGAAAGAGACGTTGTAACAAAACAAG
>Ga0214919_10007688_pt1 | contig 14458 bp, 3 predicted proteins | sample LL1503_MetaG_FD_177994 | JGI IMG/M metagenome (GOLD analysis project Ga0214919, IMG submission 177994) | Freshwater microbial communities from Lake Lanier, Atlanta, Georgia, United States - LL-1503 | ecosystem: Environmental > Aquatic > Freshwater > Lake | place: USA: Georgia | collected 2015-03-15
ATTATTATTATTATTATTATTATTATTATTATTATTATTATTATTATTATTATTATTATTATTATTATTATTATTATTATTATTATTATTATTATTATTATTATTATTATTATTATTATTATTATTTGAAATTATTATATTTTGCAAATTAGTTATATTATTTATATTACTTGTTGGTATGCCCATTTTAGTTTCTATATTTGTAGTTATATTTATTGGTGCCATAGTATCTGCTATAGTATCTGCTATAGTATCTGCTATAGTATCTGCTATAGTATCTGCTATAGTATCTGCTATAGTATCTGCCATAGTATCTGTTATATTTAAATTTATAAGTTCTATTAATTGCGATTTGTTTTTTGAGCTATACTTTGTAATACCTAATGTTTTACATTTTGCTAATAATTCTAAATTACTCATTTTTAACATATCCATATTAATTATGTTATTATTTTCAATATTATTTGAAATCAATTTTTTATTTATTGCTATTGTATTTGTTTTGTAGTTTATAGTTATAGTTATAGTTATAGTTATAGTTATAGTTATAAATATAAATATATATTATTTTTTCATTTTTAACTAAAAAAATAAATCATAATATATATATATCTATAGTATTTATAGTATTTATAGTATTTATAGTATTTATAGTATTTATAGTATTTATAGTTATAATTATAATATTAATTATATATAATTTTTATAATTTTTATAAATTTGGTTTAGATACATTAAATCGCGGTGTTATCATCATACCTTCTAATTCCTGCATTAATAATTTACAGGCATATGGAATTCGTAATTCCATAAAGTCAGTATAGTTTTCACAACTACCGCATTTACGTTCTCCGCTTTCAGCCGGATTTACAATGCTAAATAATCCACATTCTTTACAAATATAGATTGTAAATTTATCACTTACATCCATCATACGTTCTTTCATAAATCCCATAATCCCGTGTGCGATTAAGCAATTATGCGCGACTATACCATTAGCTATAAATGATTTATTAGTATCGACTTGTATATCATATACTTGATGAAATCCAGATTTACGTATTCCAATAACTTGTAATTTCATAGTAGGCATAGTTTCAGTATGGATATTAAGTTTGCGATGATTAAACCACAAAGCAACACCTAAATATTCATTATTAATATAGTGTATAAATGGCATTATATGTTTATCAGTATATTTTTGAATAGTATTATATTGCTGTTCTTGTGATGATGGTTGCTGTTGTTGCAATTGTTGTTGCTGTTGTTCTAATAAATATGATTTAATATTTTTAATAGATGGTATAATACAATCGTCTATAATTGGTTCGCTAGCATTTATATCTTGTACTGCTTTATTAATAATATTATCTAGAGTATTTAGCATTTCTAGAGTATTTAAATTATTTAGATTACCCAGTATATTATTATGGTTATTTAACATTTTTGTAATATTATTATATAACATCAATGTTTGCCTTTTAACCGTATTATTATAATTAATATAAGATGCTATAACTTCTAATCTTTGATTTTTATTATAGCTATATCTAAAACCAATTGTATTATAAAATATTAATAGATGTTCTAAGTCTACATCTAAACTTAAATTATATTTAACATTGTTAAGTAATTTACCTTTATTTTTATTTTGCATATCAATTTTAGGTTTGGTAGTATTTGTTGTGTTTTGATTATGTGATCGTATTTGTATAACACTATTAATATTAAATTTTGTTAATAATAATTGTATTTGTTCTAATATATGTGATAATGTTAAAATATTTTCATATTTAACATATTTACGATATGAAAACGCAATGCCGTTATAACCGCTATAACAGTTATAATCTGTATACCCTTTATAATCATTATAATTGTTATTGCATATATTTAAACTTTTATTATTACGGTCGCCACCAAACATACCCGCAAGAAACTCACGAATAATAGGCAATGGACAATTATTAGCATTATCATTATTAGCATTATTAGCATTATTATCATTTATAATAAATTGTGGTAATTCTGATGGTTTATTAATATTAATATTAATATTAATGTGTTTAGTATTAGTATTTGTATTTGTATTTGTATATGTTTTAGTATCGTTTTGTTTTGTTTGTAATCTAATAAGATTAACTAAATGTAAAGTTAATATATCAGGCAAAACTATAATATATAATTGATTATTATAATATTCAATATCTAAGTCATCACCAGGTCTAGGTATATTTTCATTTTCATTAGTTGTAATAGTTGTTTCTGTATTACATAATTTAATATCTTGTATCATATTATTTACATCATTAATATGTCTCATAAATAATTTAATTATATATTTATCTGTTGTGGTTGTGATTGTATTATTTGTATTCTTATCTATATAACAAACACCATTAGTATATAAATATCCTAATATTCTAATAAATGCTATAGCATGTAAATATTCATTAAATGTTCCAGTTGCTAAAATATAATTTTCATTAATATATAACATCCAGTTATTACATTCTGCCAGTTCAGTGTTAATATTAATTTGTGGATATTTAACACTACATTGTATAAATGTCTGATTTACAATTAAATCAGTTGCTGGTATCCATTTAGAAATTCCAGTACTAGTAGTAGTAGTAGTAGTCTTAGGCGTAGACATTATTACAGGGTTTATATCATCAGTATAATCATATGTTAATAATTTATGTTCTGGAGTACACGTAATGACACGACCATCTGCTAAATAAACATTTACACATTCACGATTACCTTTATATAGAAATTGTGTTTGTTCAGAGTGTTCAATGCTATTTAATGTCTCATTCCATCCTAATACATTTAACTGTCTATTTTCAAAGTCTTCAATATTTAATGATAAACCGTTTGATAGTGATACTGGCGTACCTTTTAATATACAATTATGTGCAACTGCTCCATTTGCTAAAAATGAATTTGTTTTTTCAACTTGTATATCATATACTTTATGTATGCCACCAGGGCGGACATCAAGAATTTTTAAATTCATAGTTGGTAATACATTATTACCTGTATTAACACTATAAAGCATATTATCTAGCGTTTCATTATCTAGGGGTTCTATGGGTTCTAGGGGGTCGGCATCATCCTCTAGGAGTTCGGCATCATCATCCTCTAGGGGGTCAATATCATCCTCTAGGAGTTCGGCGTCATCCTCTATGGAGTGTGGGTCTATAGTGTCTAGGGGATTATTATTATTATTAAACCAATTTAATGCACCTATACTTTCCAAGAATTGTGTTGATGTTGGAAATTTATTACTAGGTATTTTACCCCCAGTTCGATTATTAATTAAATATTCTAATACATCTTTTGTATTAGGTATAGCAAAATTATGTATTATAGGTTCAATAACTGTTAAATCATTTACTGCTTGCTTTATCGCATTACAAGTAATAATATTAACTGTTGGGTTAACCAGTTTTTTATTTTTATAATCAGTTAATTCATTAACACGATTAACAATCCATATTTTCTGACGTAATACGCCAGCACGAAAACGTGTATAAGCAACACCCGCTTCTAATCGTTGATTTTTATGACAACAATAACGAAATCCTATTTTTTCATAAAATGGTATTAATTCATTCATACTTAAATGTAATACGATTTCATAATTTTTAGTATTATCATCTAATCGTTTTTTAGATGATGTATTTATTTTAGGATTTTGAATACTTACACTATTAATATCAAATAATGCTAACCATTTTTTAATTTGTTCCATCATAGTTTGTAATGTACTTAAATGCTCTATAACTTTACTTTTTGAAAATGATATATATGTAAATGTATTTTTACTAAGTGTGCATGTATGTCCATCACCACCAAATAATCCTGCGATAAATTCTCTTATACACGGTAGCGGACAAGGATTAACAGTATCTAATAGAAAATCAGGAAATGTTGCGATTTGTTTTACACGCGCTCCAAGCATAATACCTTTAATATTAGCAATGATTTTCGCAAAAGATGCCGGTATATTAATTTTATATATATGTTTATTTTTACAAATAAATTTAGTTTGTTTAATTCTTACAAATAATGATAAATCTTTAATAAATGTGTTTAGATCAATAATATGTCCTAACCATACTCTAGCAACATATGATTTATATATTGATTTACTTATATCTTTTATATACCCATCTGTTAATATATATCCAAGCATACGCATAAATGCTAACGTCTTCATATATTCATCAATAGTATCGGTTTTTAATGTTAAGTTTTCACTTAGTTTTAAAAACCAATTATTACAATTTCTAATTTCATCGTGAATACTTATTGTTGGATATTTCACACTACATTTAATACGTGATGTTCCGCTTACTAATGCGTTTGCATTTATCCATTCATTATTATTTGTTAAAAATTTATGCTCAGGCGTACAAGAAATTATTCGCCCATCTTCAAGATATATATTTACACATTCGCGTTCACCTTTATATTGAAATGCGGATTGTAATGAAGGTGCCATACCGTCTTGTTCTTTATCCCAACCTAAAACATTTATTTGTTGATTCACGAAATCCTCTATCTTAAAACATAGACCATTTGCTAAAGATACGGGAGTTTCCACACAAAAGCAGTCTCGTTCCATCTCCCCAACGCGTAAACCACCATCTCGCGACCTACCTTCCGCAGGTTGCCTTGTTAATTGTACAACAGGTCCCGACGCACGTGAATGTATTTTATCACTAACCATATGTTTTAGGCGTTGATAATATGTAGGTCCAAAGAATAACTTAACATCCATTTGTTGACCTGTAATACCACTATATAAAATTTCATCACCTGTATAATTTAAACCGTTAGCTTCTAATATATTACATATTTTATCATACGGTATATTATTAAATGGTGTGCAATCACTATATCCGCCTAATGTAGCACTTGCTTTACCTAATATACATTCCATTAGTTGTCCTATAGTCATTCTACTTGGTATAGCGTGTGGGTTCATTATAATATCGGGTGAAATGCCATCAGCATTAAATGGCATTTGTTCTTGTGGATATATCATTCCAACGGTACCTTTTTGTGCACACCGAGACGCAAATTTATCTCCAATTATTGGTATTCTTTCTGTTCGCATACGAATTTTAACAAATCGAAAACCATCAGCATTTCTATCTGTATATATTTTATCAACAAATCCCGATTCGTTAGTTCTTAAACTTGTGCTACAATCTTTATATAATTGATGACCGTTATCATCTAATTTGTTTTTTAATGGTAATACTTTACCAATTATAATATCATCGCTAGTGACGTATTCATCTTTATTAACAAATCCGCGCTCATCTAATTTATTATAATTGCCTGGTTTTGTTCCGCGTGTATATTTAATATTAGGTTTTGCGAATTTTTCTTCTCGCCCGCTTGATTGGATTTTTTTCTCATCATCTTTATAGGTTCTATAAAATGTTGCTCGAAATAATCCTCTATCAACGGCACCTTGGTTCATTAATACGCTATCCTCCATATTATATCCCGTATAGCAACCAATTGCCACCATAGCATTAACACCACACGGTAAATCATCATAGTTAATATATTTAGAAAATTTCGTTTTAACTAATGCTTTTTCTAAGTTATTCATAACGTATGCTAATGTATCCATTCGTTTTTGGTAATTATGGGCAAATAATCCGATAGACTGTTTGCCCATCGCACATTGATAACAATTTCTAGGGGATTGATTATCATCTGGAAATGGTATAACATTTGCAACAGCACCTAGAACTAATCCAGGATATATTTCACAGTGTGTAAATGTATTATTGTACGGCACATTGTCTGCTTTTAAATCTTCGATTGTCATTGCAAAATAGCAATTATTAACTTCATTTATATCAATATATTCAATAACACCTTCACCACCATATTGCGATTTAATATTTTGTATTAACATTGTTTGATGTTTTGTTATGGTTTGTGTTGATGTTGTAATACTATTATTAACATAAAATTTAGGACTAATTAGAAAGTTAAATAAATTATTAGTTTGCTTAAGTTGTTTGCTATAGTTATTTGTAATACGTAATTCATTATCTTTATCAACAATATACATTGGTCGGGTAAAACGCCCACCATCTGTATTAATTTTAATAGTGCGATTTGTATTATTCCAAGTAATTCCTGTAAATATGTTAATGTTTGCTAAACGGCGCTGATGCCGTAATTCATTTACAACTTCATTAGGTGTCGTTGTTATAGCAATCCAATCACCATTTACAAATATTAAACAACTATTTCTAATATCTACTAGCGAACTATCTTCTATTTTATTAACATTAAAAATATTATTGCTATTGGTAGTATTGCTATTGGTAGGCGTTGGTGTTGTATGTGTTTGCATATTTAATATCATATTACGAACACTTATACTATTGCTATGTGTAGTAAGTTTAGATACCATTGCCATATTTTTTACTAATCCTACAGGTGCGCCTTCTGGGGTTTCTGACGGGCATAAATATCCCCAACTTGTACCGTGTAATTTACGTGGTTTAACAATTTTACCATTATTACCTGTTTTATCACTTGGTGAATTTACGCGACGCAAATGCGATATAAAACTTTGATAACTTAATCGATTTAATACTTGTGCGGTTCCTGCTTTTATATTACCTTTGCCACCTGTTTTAATACCCCAATTACCTGTTGCTAATGCATATTTAATACCACCATCTATAATAGTTGGTTTTATGATTTTATAAATATTATTATTATTAATGATATCAAATACATCGCGACGTGTTTTATTTGTTTTAATTTCACGTGATATACTTTTAACCATGTCTTTTACTAATTTATTAAAACATTGTCTGAATTGCGATGCTAGTAAGCGCCCTGGTGTATCTACTAATTTATTATCATATGCATCGCGGTCATCGTGTGGTATATAATTATGTTGAACCATAATTACTTTACGACACATATAACCGATATATTTAGATTTTTTATCATTATCTTTACCAATATGCGGTAATATTTCATCATCTAAAATTTTCTTAACATATTGTATTTTATCAGCATCAGATAATTTTATATCGCGATTCAGATTTTTAAATTTTAAGTAGTTTATCATTATTTCCTGAAATTGTTCTTGAGGGGCATTAGATGTAATATTGTGTGTTTTACATATTTTAATAAACCGTTCATAACTATGTTTTAATATATCTAATATAAATAATCCATATTCATCAGTTAAATCCCACGCAATATGTGCAAATAATTGCTTATCAGTTTTAACACCTAATGCTTTTAATAATATAAATAATGGTAATGGATTTTTAAAACTAGGACTTTCAAATTCTAAACTATGATCCTTATATACATATCTGATTAAATTAGATACAACAACACTAAAACACTGATCGGATGCACACCGGATTTCGACTTCTTTACCTTTAAGTTTCTTTTGATTATTAAATACAAATGGTTCATTATCAGCAATACGTTCCTGTGATATAATGACTTTTTCATTACCACCTATTATAAAATATCCACCAACATCAAACGCGCATTCACCATTTTGCTCTAGAGTTGTTCCATCTGGTTTATTTAAAACACAATTTTCTCCCATAACCATAATTGGAATACGACCGAAATTAATATTATTAAATATTTCCGTTTTAATCGTTTCAATATCTAAAGTTTCTAGAGATTGATGATGTAATGATGATGTTATAGTATTAGTATCAGTATTAGTATTAGTATTAGTATTAGTATTAGTATTAGTATTAGTATTATCAGTTCCTGGTAAGCTATTCGCATTTGCATTTGCATTCGCATAATTATTATAATAACTACTAGTTCTTACAATACTAGTTAATTTTACATTTAATGTTAATGGCGCACTATATGATAAATTACGCAATCTTGCAATATCTGGACGCATAACTTTAAAACTACCATCATTTTCATTTATAGTTGGTCTACCAAGATTATAATTTAAAAAATCAATATGCAATTCTAATTTATGCTTATTAGCATTAATATTATAATCAAAATATAATTTACGAGTATTAAACTGGCGTATTATATCACCTAAATCTTTTTCTATAAATTGTTTATAAGATGTATGTTGATGATTTATTAATTCGCGATTATTATGTTGTTGTAAAATAGTATCAATTACATCAAATGTATGTGTATAATAATCATATGAATTTTTATCTGATTGAACTGGATGACTTGATTCTAATTTTATATTAGAATTAATATCTGATTGAACTTGTGGAATATCAATATATTGCTTCATAATATCTTTTAATTGTGTCTGTAATTCAATTTGCTTTAACATAGTATCATTAGTATTAGTATCAGTATTAGTATTAGTATTAGTATTAGTATTAGTATTAGTATTAGTATTAGTATTAGTATTAGTATTAGTAGTAGTATTAGTATTAGTATTAGTATTAGTTATTGGTATTGATATATTTGTTTTACGTGTTGTTTTAATTGTTTTTTTATTAGTATTAATATTAATATTAGTATTAGTATTAGTATTAATATTAATATTAATATTAGTATTAGTATTAGTATTAGTATTAGTATTAATATTAGTATTAGTATTAGTATTCGTATTCGTAATTGCACTTGATTTACTCATATTAAGAATTTAGGATTTAGAATTTAGAATTCAAAATTTACAAATTATTATGATATGAATTGATATGAATTAATATGAATAAATATAAATTATAAATCAATTTTATAATTTACACTTAAATATTCAATAATGTACGCTAAAATACAATATAACATTAACAGCGTTATATTTTTAAATTTTATAATTGTGTATCGCTTGGATACATAAATAATAGATTTTTCACAATTTATATTTATAAAATTGAATTATAATTTTATTATAGAATTATAGAATTATTATAATACTATATTGTACGTAAAAGCTTATACAAATGAATAATCAAACGCCACATACACCTAATACTAATACTAATACTACTATAACTATATTATGTAATGAATGTAAAAAAGATATAAGTAAAGATATTAAACAATATAATATTAATGATAAATCTATATGCGAACTTTGTTATAATAAATTTATAGAATGTGATATAATAGGATTTAATAAACTTGGAGCAACTAATATTAAACCAATTGTGAAATTTAATTTTAATAATAATAATAATACAACAATAAAACCACTTATTAAACAATTAAAACCATATAATGGATTTGATAATATACCACAAACTAATAAAACTATTAATAAATTTACTAATAGAATTATAAAATGGGATGATGATGCAGATAAAGATATACAAAAACCCCAACCTACAGATATACCATTATCAACGTGGTCTGCTAATAAAATTATAATTCCTATTGTAAAAAATACTGATGCTAGAACTAAAAAACCTAGAACTAAATCTAAATCTAAACAAAAAGATAATCGCCCTTATGATGTTGATGTTGATGTGTGTAGTAGTGATTGTAGTGATTGTGATAACAGTGAAGTACCTAAGAAACTAATACCACCTCATAACACAACACTAACACCACCTAATAACACAATACTAACACCACCTAATAACACAATACTAACACCACCACAGCCTGAAACAACTGAATTTATTAATATTGATAGTACGATTCTTAATAAAATATGTAGTATGTTTACATCTAAAGTTTTACAGCGTCAAATTAGAAAATGGTTTAATACATATAATAATATATTAGATAATATCTCAATTATTGATAAGATTAAATTTGATAAATTATGTGAAATGTGTAGTGGTAATGCATCTCCACAAGAAATAAAACAGTTTTGTATAACAAATAATACAACAATGATAAAACTTTCTTCAAAATGTATGAAATTATCAAAATTATTTGTTGATAAACTAACTCATTATTTAATTGAATCATATAAATTAGAAAATAAAATTAAAACTGAATATGCTGAACACTATGAATTCTTTAAAATACATTTTGATAAAACATATAAAATAACTTATGAGTGTTTAAAACATCAAAGTAATAAATATATTATACCATTTAATAAATATAGTAATTCATTACAAAAAAATCTATATGATGATGATGACGATTATGATTATTGTGATGATAATGATGATGATTGTAATAATGATGCTAAAAATTTGAATAACTCAATAAAAAAATATAAGGCATCAATAGATAATAACGATAATAACGATAATAACGATGATAACGATAAACATATGTCTACATCTACGCAACCTATTTTATCTAAAATAACACTATTACCTAAATTGCCTGGGTTTACACTTGTATCATCAATATTTAAAGATAAACAAACAGCAAACGTATCAAAAACAGCAAAACCAGTTAAACAAGTAATAGAAGTAAAACAAGATACAACATCTTTTGAGTATGAATGGTTAGGTGATATTAAAACAATTGATGATTTAATTAAGATTGGCACATCATACAATATATTAAAACGTAAGCGTCATAATCTTAATATACAATCATTACATGCATTGGTAGAACCTTTAACAGAGTTAAAAAATATGATTGGTATGCACGATGTTAAATCAATTGTATTTGAACAAATAATATATTATTTACAAGATTTAGATACTAAAAATGTAGATATGTTGCATAGTGTTATTGTTGGTCCTCCTGGGGTTGGTAAAACGCAATTAACTTATATACTTGCTAAAATTTATAATCGTTTAGGATTTCTTAATACAGATAAAGTAATAAGTGTTAAGCGTGATGATTTAATAGGAGAATATGTAGGGCATACTGCTAAAAAAACACGTAAAGTCTTAGATAGTGCCCTGGGTGGAGTATTATTAATTGATGAAATTTATGCTTTAGGCACAACATCTGATAAAGATTTTGCACACGAAGCAATTGATATGATTAATGTATATTTATCAGAACACGCCCACGATTTAGTATGTGTAATTGCGGGGTATAAACAACCTACCTATGAAAAATTCTTTAATCAAAATCAAGGTCTGGCACGCCGTTTTACACATCATTTTGAAATAAACGGATATACACCAACCGAATTAACATTAATTTTAAAACAAGTTATCGAAAAACAAACCTGGTATTTAGATATTAGTATTAGCGAACTAGAACTTATTATTAAACAAAATATTGAGTTATTCCCGCATTTTGGTGGTGATATGACAACATTATTTGCTTGTTGTAAGAAAACACACGCTAAACGTTTATTAAATATACAAAGCGAACAAGAATTAAATGCAACTAAAAAACATATAATATTAAAAGATATTCAAGATGGTATTCTAATTTATAAGAAAATTAAAGCAAATAATGCTACTGCTGGCAATACAGATACTAACTTAAAATATATAAATGCTATGTATTCATAAATATAGTATAGTATAGTATAGTATAGTATAGTATAGTATAGTATAGTATAGTATTGTATTGTATTGTATAGTTTTATAATAGTTTATTATTTTGTTATGTTTATTATTTTGTTATGTTTATTATTTTGTTATGTTTATTATTTTGTTATGCTAGTTGCTAATGTTAGTTAATGTTAATATGTAATATGTAATATGTAATATGCTTAACATTAAAATTTAGTAAATGTATAGTTATTAAATAAATAATTTTTTTTTATAATCATAGAATAATATATTAATATTATCATAAATCATAATCATCATAATCATCATTATCTACCCACGTATTTGCCGATTTTTTATCTAAAACATATTTAGGATTATTTATAATATCATAAAATATTATTTTTTGACGTGGTTTCCATTGTATAAAAGTACAATAATAAATTTTAATTGTATCATATAATGTATCTTCAATAATACTATTTGATATTATTTTAGTAGTTGCGTTTGCATCTGCTTTTGCATCTGCTTTTGTATCTGCTTTTGCATCTGCTTTTGCATCTGCTTTTGCATCTGCATTTGTATTTGCATCTATAATTTTTTTTTTTTGTAATAATTCAATTAAGGTTTTAAATGATCTTGAATGTTTAATTTCGTTATTTTTATAATAATCAGAATGATGTATATCAGTGCGAAACCCTTTATCTATTTTATCTATTTTAAATTCTAAATTACGAGGTAATACATATTCATGTAAGCATTTAATAATATCTAATGAATTCATATGCTTTATATAATCTTTATTATTAGTATCATAAATGTTAGTATTTGGCATATAAATAAATGGTATATTAGTTAATCCGCGTAATACAAATATAGAATCATTTTTACTAAAATATTCTGCTATATTTCTATCAAGTGATGTTGATATAAAATTATCAAAAGTGAAAATATCACCATCTTTATAGTTTTTAAATTCATTATCGGTTCCCATACCTCTCATTAATATTTCATTACCTGTTAATTTAGGGCAAGTTTTCATATCATAAATAGTGTCAAAATTATTAAGAATATCTATTCGTAATTTATAATTATATTCAATATATTTTGGGATATCTTGAATTGAAAACGAATTATATGTTGGAACATTTATATTACTACCATTTATACACATTAGTAAATTACTATTATCTTGAAAACTAAATGGAAATAATATTTCACGTTGTGTGCCTTTTGGTATTCGAGTAAATAATGTTGTATAAAATACATGCCCATAAAATATATAAAATTTTAATGCGATTAGTTGCATATTTCTTAATGTATTATAAAATTTTGCAAATTTAGGTAATATATTTATAATTGTTTTCGTAGTATCAATAGCATATTGTCTAACATAATTCCTAGTAATACGTTTTTTAATAAGTTTATATGATTCATCCTTATGTGTGCTAGTTTTATATTTAGGTTTTGTATTAGCTTTAACTTTAGTATGTGTTTGCTTTTTAGTTTTTATCATTATTATATTAATATATGTATATTATTATGGATATATTATTATAGATATATTATTATTATGGATATATTATTATTATGGATATATTATTATGGATATATTATTATTATGGATATATTATTATAGATATATTATTATTATAGATATATTATTACCAGGTATTTGCTGATCCTTTATCAAAAACATATTTAGAATTTTTTATAATATCATTAAATATTATTTTTTGGCGTGGTTTCCATTGTATAAAAGTACAATAATAAATCTTTAATTTATTATATAGTTTATTTTCAATAATACTATTAGATATTGTTTTCGTATCAGCATTAGTATCAGCATTAGTATCGGCATTAGTATCGGCATTAGTATCGGCATTAGTATCGGCATTAGTATCGGCATTAGTATCGGCATTAGTATCGGCATTAGTATCGGCATTAGTATCGGCATTAGTATCTGTATCTATAATATTTTTCTTATTTAATAATTTAATTAAATTAATAAATTGTTTTGAAGTATTAATTGTATTATTATTAATATTAATATCATTAAAATTTTTATAAGTGCGAAACCCACTATCTATTTTATCTATTTTAAATTCTAAATTACGCGGTAATACATATTCATTCATACAATCACGAATATCTAATGAATTCATATGCTTTATATAATCTTTATTATTAACATTAGCATCATAAATGTTAATATTTGGCATATAAATAAATGGTATATTAGTTAATCCGCGTAATATAAATATAGAATCATTTTTACTATAAATTTCTGCAATATCTCTATCAAGTGTTGTTGATATAAAATTATCAAAAGTGAAAATATCACCATCTTTATAGTTTTTGAATTCATTATTGGTTCCCATACCTCTCATTAATATTTCATTACCTGTTAATTTAGGGCAAGTTTTCATATCATAAATAGTATCAAAATTATTAAGAATATCTATTCGTAATTTATAATTATATTCAATATATTTTGGGATATCTTGAATTGAAAACGAATTATATGTTGGAACATTTATATTACTACCATTTATACACATTAGTAAATTACTATTATCTTGAAAACTAAATGGAAATAATATTTCACGTTGTGTGCCTTTTGGTATTCGTGTTAATAATGTTGTATAAAATCTACTACCATAAGATTTATAAAATTTTAATGCGATTAGTTGCGCATTTGTTAATTTATTATAAAATTTTATAAATTTAGGTAATACATTTATAATTGTTTGCATATTATTAACATAATATTGCCTAATATGTTTCCTAGTAATACGTTTTTTAATAAGTTTATATGATTCATCCTTATGTGTATGTATACTAGTTTTATATTTAGGTTTTGTATTAGCTTTAACTTTAGTATGTAATTGCTTTTTTGTTTTTATCATTATTATATTATTATAGATATATAATATATTTGTTTGTTTGTTTGTTTGTTTGTTTGTTTGTTTGTTTGTTTGTTTGTTTGTTTGTTTGTTTGTTTGTTTGTTTGTTTGTTTGTTTGTTTGTTTGTTTGTTTGTTTGTTTGTTTGTTTGTTTGTTTGTTT
>Ga0214919_10007689_pt1 | contig 14458 bp, 8 predicted proteins | sample LL1503_MetaG_FD_177994 | JGI IMG/M metagenome (GOLD analysis project Ga0214919, IMG submission 177994) | Freshwater microbial communities from Lake Lanier, Atlanta, Georgia, United States - LL-1503 | ecosystem: Environmental > Aquatic > Freshwater > Lake | place: USA: Georgia | collected 2015-03-15
TCTCAAACTCAAGATTCCTTACTGTTTGCTTGATCTTATCAATCGTGGTTTGAACAACTTTGTTGGTTTCGATTGCATCTTTTGAATCATAGTAGTCTTTGATTTGAGTCTTTAGTGCCTCAAGAGCATTTGTTTCTTTTTCAATTTGAGTTTCTCGTTTTGCAACACGGATGCTTACAGTAGAAATGTTTCCATTCAACTTATCGATGTCAGACACCAAAGTCTTGTATTCCTGATACAACGCAATGTTAGGTTCAAGATCGGCAATTTGTTTCTTCAGTTCACGTTGTTTGTTAAACAATTCAGCAACTTCAACTTTATCGTTTTGAAGATCCGCTTTGGTATTGATAGCATCTTTTACAAATACGTTGTTTACACAATACTCACAATTAGGATCGTATTTGTGATCCTCAAGTTTTTTCAACTTTTCAAGCTTATTGTTGACCACCATTTTCTTCTTGTCGATGTCACGTTCAATCAACAACAATTCTGATTTCAACTTGGTGTGTTTATTAACATTAGATTCTATATCTTGATCTTTGAAAGTCTTTACCTTTTCAACAAGAGGAACAGACTGACGGTTTAGATCTTCAATCGTTGTACTATCAGTTTGGTTTTGTGATATACAAGTCGTGATATTCTCTTCAAAAGTAATTCGATTGCGTTCCATGGAAGCAATGTCAATCGAAGTATTTGAAATTTTCATCAACTTCTTTGTTTCTTCAATGAGAGAATCGTTGGTATCATTTTTATCCGATGTCAACTTATCTACATTCTTGGTTGTGACTGCAATTACAGATTCGGCATTAGAAATGTTCTGAGTAAGAGACGTTAGTTCCGATGCGTGGTCAGTCTTCAACAGATTTTTCAACAACACCGATGTTTCTTTTGTCTTTTCGTTTGCCAGTTCATGGAGTTTGTCAAATACCGTCAACCCCATAAACTGCGCCAATAGATCCTTACGTTCGGTCTGACCTAAATTGATGAATGATCCTGTCTTTCCGTTTTGAATACTCAACACGGTCAAAATAAAGTCGTCATAAGTTCCGAGATAATCTCTAATAAGGTCGTTGGTGTTTCTGCGTGCCTCTCCGTTAAGTTCAATAACTTGTCCATTTTCTTCCTTCCAAAACTTAACATCCACTTTTACGTTTCCCTTTTTATCAGCGGATCCTTTTCGTTCAATGAAATAGTCAATCTTGTTAATTTCAAAATTGAACTTGCATCTAAACGACTGTTTTTGACTATTCATGACCTCCGCTGCTTTGAAAGTTCGTTCACATTTATCAAATATACAAAATGACAATGCTGACAATACGGTGGATTTTCCACTAGCATTTGGGGCAAACAATCCCATGACTCCTGTCATTTTTGAAAAATCAACAACGTTTCCTTCACCATAACTAAACATGTTGTCGAACTCTAATTTCTTAGGCTTCCAACGAATACTCTTGACACTTGAATCTTTTTCAATTGATGAGTTTAAAGTTTGGTTGATTTTAGATACCGACTTCAAAACATCTTCGGTAACAGTAGGGTGTTTATCTTTGATGTAGTTGGCGATCAATTCATTCTGATAATCAACGTCTGTTATACTGTTGATTTTGAAATCAGACGAGTTTACAATAGCATTTTTAGCTGATACGGGACTATCAACTCGCATGAAACTTACATCAATAACCTCGGTTTGTTTTTTGATTTCATCTATGATAGATTTTGTGTCAGATGCCAACGTCTCAAAACAACGATATCTAAGACGAGTCTTCTTGGGTATATCCTTGGTATCCGTTTCCAAAACGCCGTTATTGATATCAATAGTATAAAACCCGTAATCGTTTGGAACTTCAATGTGTTTGTATGCTTTATTGGCAAGGTTCCAATAAACAAATCCATGACCTTTTAAAGTTTCTCCGTGATTCTGTTGAATTAAAGAACCAGAATAAACAATAGCAGGTAAACTTGTAGAATTATCATAGGGTTGAAGAACCTGATATTTGTGAATATCACCCAACAACGCAATGTGATGACCGTCAAACAAAGAGTTTGCGATAGCACGATTGGTGATTCTGAATCCTACATCTGTTACAGCATCGTTTACACCACCGTGATACAACGCCACGACGTGGTTAGCATTTCTCACATACATCTTGGGAATATCTGCAAACTTAACATATTTTTCGGGACTGTGTTCATCAAACACAGAAAAAGTATTAAACAATATGTCTCCCAAAATATAGATACCCGTATCTTTCAAATAAAACAGATTGTCATGTTGAAGCGCATTAACAATGGGACTCAAACAATCCATACGATTTTTGTTTGCTAAAGTAGCATCATGATTTCCAGCAATCAAAACCGTTGGACGGCGATCTGCCAAATTCTTGAGAAAGTTGGAACCAATTTCCACACATTCGGGGCTCAGATCACTTTTGTTGTGAAACACATCACCCAATACACAAACCACCGTTGTTTTGGGTGTTTTATCAACAGCGTCATACAAACGGTTAAACACATCAACATATTCATCGTGACGTTTTGTCAATCGAATATGAATGTCCGCAACATGCAGAATGTTGGTGAAGTTAGTAACGGAACATTTTAGTTGTGTAGCCATATTATACTGTTAGTTTAAATTTGAATAGTGATTGGAAATCCAATACTTCGGATGAATTGATCATATCCCAAGTTTTTTCAAATCCAATGTCAGATGGATCTTTGCCATCTAGTTGTACTAGTTTTGTTTCAATGTGGTTTTTAGCCAAGAACTCACAGATTCTAATTGAATCTCTCATAGCATCGTTGTCAAGAACCACATTTACTTTCTTTACTCGATGTGTGATAAAAGCAGATTTTAGTTTATGTGATAGTGTTTTTCCAAACAATGGAATTGCATTATTTCGTACTGCGATAGCATCAAATGCGCCTTCAACCAATGTGATTGGTTGATTGTAATCTAGAAACATTTCAAAGCCAATAATATCTTTCGATACCATCGAATTTACATACTTTATCTTTACGTTCTCATAAATACTTCTCGTTGAAAAGAAGTTCAAGTTTCCATTTTCGTCGTATGATGGAATCAGAATTCGATCTTTATATTGTCCAGATTCACAATATCCAATGTTGTATCTCAGGATATCGTATTTTGTTATACCTCTACGTTTTAGATAATTCAACGCATGTTTTCCAAACAAGGTTAAATCGTCTTCAAAAAACGACCGACATTCACTTGGCAGAAAAAGTTGAGGTTTCGGTTCTTCCGTTTCAACGGTGAACAGTTTGACAACCAAATCCAAATCAGGACGAGGAAGTTTTTTTAACGACTGTGTGTTTCTCTGAACTTGTGTTAGAAGTTCTGATGACAGTCCGAGTTTCTTAAATAACGTTTTTAATGATGTACCAGACAAACCGCATACCCAACAATGATATTTTCCCGTAACGGTATTTATCTCCAACTTGCGTTTGTAATGTTTGCAGAGTGGACAATGATAAACAGCATCAGTGCCCTTACGAATACGGGCTGACTGATTCAACGCTTTGTTTAGAATTGTTACTACCTCTGTCTGATACAACAACATATCAACAGTGTATCATACATTTCAGTGAAATCAACTTTTTTTATAATCGATATAATGCGCAAACTATTGCGTCATACATATCACCATTTCGGTCATCCCATCCACCTTTGGGCCGTTTTTTGTCGTACTTGGATACATCAATATGAACACCAATGTTCATCTTCACATAATCCTTAGGCTTTATACCCTTGACACGGCTCTTGTCAAACAATTGCTTTCTCATCGTATTGACATTGCAGAGATTTACTTTCAATCCCGTTTCTTCTGAGATAATGTATTCAAACAAAGCATTGAATCGGGTAAGTTTGATAATCACTTGTTGACTGGTTCTACCACCAGCAAAACCACTCAAGGCAGCCTCTAGGTTGACCTCAGTGACGTGTTTTAGATGTGCAGTGGATCGAAGGTGATCCAAAACAAAAAGAGCCTTTTCTTTGTTGGTTTCTTTTTTTGAAATATCAAGAAAACCAGCATCAACGATTTTACCGTTGTCAGAAAAGGCCCAACCGACCGTAGACGTACTAGCGTCCAACCCTAATATCATAACTTATTTTGTGATGTACTTACTTCTTGTATCTGGTATTAATGAAACCTTTCAAATACAAAGACAAGCCAGAATTACCATTTTTCACGTCTTTGAAATCACTTTTTGTGATTTGATTTCTCTTATCAAGAATAAATCCCACAGCTGCATCATTTGTGAAAACGTCAACTGGGTTATTTTTACCACCAGATATACCGGCGGCGTGCGCATCATACGCTCCACCAGCACTCTGTGTCTTGTATCTGGTTTCAAGATCAGTGGTTAATGATTTTCGTTCGATTGGGGTTGGCATATAATTTTAGGTTTGATTATAAATATTGTCACACGTCCCATTTAATCAAAAAATTTAGAGGGTATTCACCGCTGTTCTTCACTGGAGATGAAAGTTTAGCCACAGCAACCAAGTCTGTACCCGAATACAAACCAATTGTAGTAACATACGGTGCCAAATAAGATCCTGTCACGTCAAGAGAAGAACTATATCCATATTCAGAAAATACACTTCTTTGAGTAGGAACGCCGTCAGTATTAGCATATTTGGATGTCAATGTAGTCAAATATGCAACGCCATCAGATAGTGTCTTTCTAGTAGAAAATGGATTGATTAATCTCTGATAACTATCTGTATCAAGTCCCGACACAAAGTATTTCCAAAGTATTTTGGCATCATTGATCGTAATTTTTCCATCACCATCAAAATCAAATTTTGATTCAAGAGAACGTAAAGCGGTGATATATTGTTGATACTCAATTTTCAAAGGGTATCTACCGTAACCATATTTATTTTTGTAATACTCAAACAAACTTCTTTCAGTTTGAGTCTCAATTACATATTCATCCCAAAAAGTATCATCGGTAGCAAAGTTTGGACTTCCAGGTGTATTGATATCCACGATGTACAAAAGAATCAAATTGATGTCTCTGAATGTAAATTCTCCGCTTCCGTGTAAATCAAAGATAGGATCTACAAGATCCAATGCAGTATAGTTTGTACTTACATTGAACTCACCAGGACTAACCGTACAGATTATTGATTTTTCATTTAACGTATAATATCCACGATAGTTCAAGTCATACTTGAACTCTTGAGTATCATTCGTTTTTAACATGTTAGTAAATTGAGATCCTGTGTTGGAAAACACAATCTCACCGTTTCTATAAAACACATTACCAGCGTGATAATCAGTTCTAAGAGAATCAAGTGAAGAAATGTATACGTGACCTTTTACGTTAACCAAATCTGATTGTTGAATAGGAAGAGTAAAAGTGTTACTAGAGGTTGCGTCAGTCAATATAAACGGCGCACCCATCAATATGGCTTTCTCACTAATAGCAACATCATATCCATATGTCAAATACGGATATCTATACTGTTTTTTCTTGTTGTCGTAAGTTACCGTATTAACTAAAGATCCGAATCTCTCAAAATACACGAATTGACCAAGGACCACGGGAAAATCATCATATGATTCATTCAACGAAGACGAGATACTAGATGTAGTATATCCATAACTGGAAGAAATACATCCAGCAATAATCTTTCCGTCATATACACCAACCGAACACCCTAGTTGATTTCCTTTGATCGAATTTTCATCTCCAATATATTTTTCTTCGAGATCCCAATAGGATTCTGAAATATCGTTGTAAACACTAGAAGTTGTGTTTGTTGTAAATGTGTAATCAGATGGACAATCTGTTCTTCCGTAAATGTACACAGCACCCTTTGAATATTGTGTTGACGATCCAGAATATTCGTAGTACGAAGAATCAAGAGGAGCACCAATTACAATTGTCCGACCATCAATCGATATGCTTTTTCCAAATTGGTCGTAGGGATTTTTGACATAATTGTATGATTCAAACTGATCAAATGGTACATTTTTTGAGCCTGTAATTGATGAAAATACATGCGTTTTGTTCCACCCACCAGATGAACTTTCATAAAGATATACATTTGGATTCTCCAAAGAAGAACTTTCTGCAATCAATATGTTATTCGTTCCAGAATGATCAATTTTTACTTGGGAACCAAAAAACTTACCAGCGGTATCTCCAAGAATATGTTGTACCAGAGAATAAGAAAATACCGATCCAGTTGTATAACTGTAAATGTAAATTCCTCCCTCTTGAGATCCACCTTCCTCATTTGCACCTACTACAATGTACTTGTTATTAACAGAAACCGATGTACCGAAAGAATTTTTTGACGTTGATATAGGAGAATTGATCTTGCGAACCGAATACATGGTCTGTCCTAGCGTGGATGACACAGAAGAGGTTTCATTCAGAACATACACATCTACAAGACTCTTGTGAGAATATGGATTTCCATCATAACTTCCTGAGAAAAATGGATCGCCGACAATGAAAATGTTGTTGTGTAAAGCAAATGACAAACCATATGAATCCGCAACCACCGTTGCACTGCTTCCCGCTGTTCCTGCCGTTCCATTTCCCGACGTTCCACTCGATCCATTTGCTTTGATCGATTGTGATGTTCCGTAATAAGAATATGCTCCTTTAGACGCATCATAACGATACACATCAATACTACCAGATCCGTGTTGATTCTGATATTGTCTATTTGGATTACCTACCGCAGCAAACTTTCCGTGAGCTTCTACCTTGTACCCAAATAGTGTATTTGATCCTATAGTTCCTGTGGGCATAGTTTATAACGATGAAGTAATTTCTGTGTAGTTTATGAAATGGGTTCCTTCAACTTGAAGGTTTCCATATGCATCATCAACAATGGTATAAGGTTTGTCTTTGGAGAAGTCGTCGATTTGAACGGAATCAGGTTGAATCTTTTCTCCAAAATATGTTCTTGGAACTATGATTCTTACAAGCGACGGTTGCAAAATCTTGATAACCTTATCAATATCAAGTGTTTCCAAACCAAATGCTTTAACCACGTCATTTACATAATATGCGTTCTTTACAACGTTATACACAAGTCGTTTGTATGAACCATCAGCGTTTTGCGGTTCAACTGGAAACCCATAGGTATAACTCGACGCAGAATCGTAAAAATTGAAACTGCTGTTTACAAAATAGCCCTCTTCAACCGTTTGAACCGATGAACTTGAACTTAATGTCCAAGATTTATTTGATAGAAACGGTGTGTTGAAGATCTCATCCGATTGGATAGGCTTGATCATTGAATTAGAAATCTAGTCGTACTTTGACCAACAGTTCGTTAGTGAAGGTCTTTTGTGCCGGATTGCTCAATTTGGCCACAGCAACCAACTCATTGTTGCTGTTGTAAAGTCCAACACTTGTTGGATACACTTTAGGTTCCGTCAAAAAATCGGTCTGAATGATATCACCTTTTTGATGGAAATTTCCACTTGTATCGGTTGCAGCTGTCTGATATGAGAACGTTGGATTATTTGTATAATTAAACTCTCTGTTCTTTACACGCACAAAATAGTGACGAGATGGAACATATTCAGATCTACGAATTCTCAATTTTTCTGCAGCAATTTCGGTGGAAATTATCATCCTATATACTGCTGTTTTGATATTACTATTTGAATTGATTGCAGCGTCAACAGTAGGAGCATATGCTCTATAATTTCCGTTAGCTGCTGTTTCTGATAGTGGAGGTATTACAATTCCTCCCGTTCTTGAAGTCTTGGAGATCATACTCAAAAAATCAGCATTGAATATGACTACTCCTGATTTTGGATAAAGAAGTCCTATTCCGCCAGAGTAAGATCCTGATGCCGGATAATACTGAGCTTGAGATACGGTTCCTACGTAGTGTTGTGCAGATGTCAATCCGCCGTTCGTTGTTCCCGGACCGGATACACTTGAAGACCAATATGTAGCTGTTCCATTTGAATCATATTCACCCAATACCAAATTGTATACATCAGATGATCCGCTTTGTGGGGTCAAGGTAGAATCATCAATAATTCTCCAAAGTTTAGACGTGCCCGAAGATCCACTAGTTTGAAGAGTCAACTGAAATTGACCCGCGTCAAGAGTATCTTTGGTTTTTTGCGAATTGAAAGATAGGGCAACAAAATCTGTACTCAGCGATACAGAAGATACAGTTCCATTTACAGAAGATTGAGATTTAACCGAAAAAGACTGTGCTCCGTTCAATTCGTTTACATACTGTCTCCAAACTGCCTGAGTAGGATGAACTTGAACATTTGTATATTCATCTGCACTGGTACCATATCCATTTACGTTTCCATATGCGATGCTGAAAATTTGATCAGCGGAAGTAGTGTCGGCTGAATCTGGAAACACATCCAAATAGTAATATCCATTATAGATGTCGAATCTATTTGATCCTGATATTGTCTCTTGGGTACTGCTAGATACAAACGAACTTTGCAACGTAGTCAATGCACCGTCAGCAAAGAATCCGGTAGATACCTTTGTTGCTCTTCCCGATACAATGTCGGCCTGTTCAAATGCTTTGTAAATCATAAGTTTAAGAAATTCTTACTGTGATTGGGATAGTGATAGATCCGCCGCTCTCATTTCCTACAATCGTCAATGAAGTAGAAGTTGTCACAGTTAGTGATGCGTTTGGAACAAATCTGAATCTATTTCCTACAACCACTTGTGAGGTGGTAGAAATCAAATCTCCCGCAAATGATGGAACCGTGCTGTTAGAACTATTCACTGCATTTGCTTGGTCAACAATCAAAGTTCCAACCTTTTTGTTACCCAAAATAGCGGTATATCCAAGAGTTAGGTTGTAAGCGGGATTTGTGGTTGGAGAAATAATGAAATCCGACTTGTTGTCTTTTTGAGTATCAATAGAAGACAATGAAATGTTAATGACGGGAATAGAAGTGATTCCTTGCGCCAACGTAATCAATTTGTATTTCAATGACTGTCTTTCATCAGAGAGAGGTTGAAACACCGGAGTATTACGAATGGAGATATCGTAATATGCACTTCCCTGTGGGTGGTTTGGATTGTAAAGCGAGTAATCCACCTCGTCGTCTGCCAACGCAAATGAAGTGATATTCAAGTTCCCCGTTTGAGCGAGAAGTTCACGACCTCTCTTTGTCAGAACCGCGTCCACGGTAATAGTCTTGTTGTCAATATATGCCATAAGTCTTGTCTATAAGTATTGGTTTAGAACTCTTTTTCTTTATTTTTTGTTAACGTACTGTCAAAACACCATTGTTGTTTGTAGCAATAGAAGTGTTGGTCACAATAGTGCTTACAATAGGACTTGTTTTATCTGGATCTCCACAATGATCCACTGTGTAATCGCTAGTCTGACCATTTCTCTTGAACACCCCATAATGAGTGCCGTCTCCCGCCAAAATCTTTATTGAGTCGGATGTAAATACCGTGTTTCTATGACCCAAATAGTTTTTTGTACAGCCAGGATGTGGAGTTCCAATAGATGTGAATGTTGAATATGCACTTATTGGCGTAGCAATAATTTTTTGAAAAGTTTTATAGTAATGATGAACTTGATCATCAACATCACGTGATTCAACCGATGCGCTGTATGATATGCTCCAAATATAGTATGGCGTCGATGTCTTATTGTTTTGAAGAGAACCGGTCCCATCCAAATATGTAATGTACAATCCAGAACCATTGTTTTCTCCACACAAAATCAACTCTTGATCGGTACTAACATCTGAAATGTAATTTCCACCAAAATTGTTGTTTAGACCAATTGTGTCAGAATATGGGTTTGCCTGAATTCCAGGTTTATCCACAAACTTGTCAAGGGTTCCTACGACATCATGATTGTAATACTGATCATTGCGCCAAACGGATATGTTCTCTGCGTCGTTGGTATTTACTATATCAGAATAAGTGACATCGGTTTCTACCAATTCCATATTGATTGGTTTCAACGGAAACTTGGTTCTCTCCAAAATCGTTGGTTCAATCAAAATACCCGTCAACAATTTGTTTCTGGCAGCAATAACGTTTCTGATAGATTCGAAAATGCTAGAATCAAAATACACTTTGTATATCGTTGTAAATTCTTGATAAAGCAATCGCCCTGTACTTTGTGGATCTCCAGCCTCATAGTATGTACTTCTATACAAATCAAGCGGAGAATAACTTTGAGAAAACTCTAGTCTTGGATCTCCCAATTCGTTGATGATTGTCTTATCACCAAAAAACTGAAGTATGTCTGCGTTTTTGCTAGACACAGGCGAGGCAAACACACCTACCAAATTGGAATCCACGTTTTTATTGTATGGTGTGGATTTTTGAAATGGAGTTATAGAGGTAACATCAGGTTTTTCTTTTACTGAAATCTTGTTGTTCCACAATAGATTTGGCCCGTAGTTAGAAATTCTGTATGCTTGATTTACCGTGTACTCCAAGAAATTGTATGGGAACTGTGACGGAACTTCTCCCAAACAAAGACTTGAATATGGATACAATGAACTCGTATCATATGTTCCACCATATGTTTTACGAGCCTCTATTGTATCTTGATAAAGGTAGGGATTATCCGTGACTGCATTATTTGTTATACTAGAATCAGTTGACACCGACTGTATGTTATACAAATGTGCGGTTCCACTCGATCCGTATGTAAACGATTCATCGACGGTATTCAGTGGTCTTGGATAATCATATGCCAATCGGAAGAACAAATTATTTCTTATGTTGGCGTAGTCATCTTGATAATACGAATCAAAATTGTTAGTATGTTCGACAAAATTATCACCGGACAGTGGAATCGTCCACACATTGATTTTGTCAATCGATCCACTAAACTGATTTGATCCGAACTTCAAATAAGAGTCTACATCATCGGCAAAAAGATCATTCTGAACCGAACCGAACAATCCAGAAGTTTTAGAATATAGACGTGATTGTCCTTCCTCAGTAATATCAACTAGAAGATCGTATTGAGTTGGAACTAGGTTTTCGTCAATGTTTGATGTGTATAGTGAAGATGGAGTATTTTTTCTGATCATCACGCTGTACACACTACCGTCAAACAAAGGCAACATTTTCGATGAGATGTACTGGTCTCCTATTTGGAAAATGATTTTGCCGTTGTTGTTTAACGACTGTTTATATGCGTAAACTCGATAATCCAAACTTGACGTATGTGAATATTTCTCAAGCAGATTGATCTCAGCTTGGAGATTATACGATTTGCTGTATAGGTTACTAAACGCAATTTTGAACTCTACTGTATTAACTGACGATGTGTATGGCATCGTGATGTATGAACTTTGATTCATACTCAATAGATGTAATGTTTTATCGAAGGAGTAGAGAGTTTGAGAAACATCTGAGTAAGATCCAAACTCTCTTACGGTCAAAATGTTGTCTGGTACACCGTAACACGAAAGAATTAGCTTAACCGATTCAATTGTTCCTTTTGATTTCAATATCGCAGGAAGCGTATTCAAAATACGATTATTGATTATGTTAGCTTTATCTGATATTGACGATACGGCGGTTGAGTTAATGTAGTTAACAGACAATGTAGTATCGTTAACCAAAGACTGCATGTTCCACCCAAACGATGACAACATACCATCAAGAATGTTGTTGGGAATCAATTTTTCCAATCCACCGGAACTGTAAGTCAATAACGGGAACTTATCAATGTATACATAGATGTTGTCAAAATGATGTCCAATCATTGACAAGAAAATCAAGAAGTCGTCGTTATTTGAATCAACAAGAATATATTCAGGCAAATTGTTGATCAAACTGTCTCTGTTGTTTGAATCGTATTCACCCGCTTCATCTTCATATGATTTTGGAAATATTTCGAGATTATTGTAAAAGTCATTGGTGTACAAGTAATACTCATATCCATCAAATGACAACAAGATATCATTAATTTCAGACTGAAGACTATTGGATTTACTAATCGTATATACGTCAGAGTATGGAACAGACTCTATTTGAGCTTTTGCTGCAATCTTAGAATTCAACGAATTAAGTTTGTTCTTGTAAATTGTAATACGCGTCTTGGCAGATGAGTACACAACAAAGTTTTCAAATTTAGTATAATCAACATTGATGGTTGAAAATCTCTTTTTCAATATCAAATCTATGTTCAAAGAATCATCGATATCACTTGTATCATTTAGATTAACAGTAGAAGACGTTCTTTTATCATTTACTTTAAGATTGAAATTTGGGTTTTTGATACTGAATGTATTGTATGTAGGCAACGACTCCAATACGACATCCTGTACCACCGGCGCAAGTGATGTATTTGTTATCCAAAATGTGCTATTTACACCAAATGTGTTTGGTAACTGATTTTGAAGTTTAATGACCAAACTTCCATCGGAAAATTTCTTACTTGATAGAATCTTGAAAAATGTATTGTCGCCAAAATTGATCGAATTTTTCAATGGACCGACATATTTGGTGGAGTAATCATAATTTACTGCATTCAAGTATCCCTGAATTTGACTGTTGAATACACTGAACAAATACGTGTTGCAAACTTCGCTGTCGGTGTTTTGAACGTCGTGAATAGACTTCAATCGAAGATTAATGGTCTCCGATACAATCGACTCCAATATTTTAGAATAGTCTCCGTAGCTAAAACAATTATTGTAGTTCTCATACAACATCAACATGATGTTGGATGAAATACCAATGAACGTTTGGTTTTTAGATACACCATTTTCGGCACTTGCTACTAATTGATATCCGTTAAAAATACCATTGAAAAGTTCATACAAAGCATCAGATCCCGTAACAGAATATCCTTTGCTGAACGATTGTTTCACGTTATCAGGAATAACGTTTACAAAATTAAGGATGTACGTTTGTTTTAGATATGACTCAAAATCTGGCAGAATATCTCTAGACTCGATTTTTTCACTGACAAAGCAATCAAACTCACTTTTAAGGTTTGCTTTATCTACATTAGTGAAATTCTCTTTATCAAGCAATAACGTTGCTTTTATCTCTTTTCTCGATGGCGATACTTGTTTGATGAGAAAACATTGCTTGTCATATGATCCAACAATGTTGGATTGGAAATTGTAGACCAATCTATAACTTCCACTGGATAGTCCTAAATTTTGAAGGTCTGTTTTTGGATCCAACAAAATCTTACTGTTTTCATATAATGTGAAACTAGGAACAAATTCACGATATGTAACCGTGTTCGTGTTATTTTTAGAGTCCTGATATTGAACTTGGCGATCTTTATATGTTGGTGGTTGTACAATTGGAGTCCACTTGTTCAAATTGTCTTGACTGTCAAATATGGATAATTCAATATAGTCGTCTTCCTGTGATCCAAAAAACTTCTCAGACGAAACCGGAGTTTTCTTCATCAACGATGAAATATCCGTTGGAAGATACGAAGCATAATTAACACGGTTAGTGTAATTTGTTACCGTTGGAAATGGAATTGCCATATGTTAAAATTTCTGTGCTAGGAACCCTGTTGCATTGTGACCGATAATATTTGTACCCATCACATATCTTTGGTTATCAACATTCATGTGCATATATTGATCATCACGTAGATAATTGACGCTGTTGACCTTTACATTTGTTCCGTCTGTGGTTTTAACAAAATCTCCTGTCTTGATATCCGTAACTTTGACCCATTGGTCATTTCCGAGATACCATTTATGGGAATGGTCAACATCAAAAACTTGTCCGTCGATGTCCACTCTATAAATAGGTGCTACATCAATATAAGCGACGTTAACTCTATTCCAAACGCCAGGAACTGAATCTCTTAAATGCATTCCTACCGTTATATGTCTCGCTTCTACTACTCCTAGTTCTTTAGTTTCCATTAATTGCCATACAGCAGGACACCCACCTCCGCCCCCACCCGTTGTGGTTGGAATAGAAGAAACAGGACACTTCAACTGATATAGTTCAAATGAGTAACTACCCTCACCGCTTTTTGAATCGAATATGTCAACGATTGCGGTATAATCGTTGGATACACTCGGTTGTTGTGAAATAGTAACACTTGAACGTCCTTGTAATACCTTCAATGTCAATTGGGGATTAATTTGATCCAATCCATCATTGAAGAACGTGGACTTCTTTTGAATATCTCCGTGATATTGTTCATTACTATACGCTGCCGACTGACCTTTTATTGTGATTTTCAACGTATGATCAATATTTCCTACGAAACTATAAACCTTGGTGGGCACAGGATTATCACATCCCGGTTTAGATGAAACAGGCTGTGCAACATACGATGTCATTGACAAATTACCACTACACTCTTGATAGTCTTTAGCGTTATAAGCCATTCTCGAATTCCATACAACTCGTCCATTATAAATGATGGAAGCGGCGACGGAATGTGGACCACCATAATTTGTATAGAATAGATTGACGTTCTTCCATCCAGCGG
>Ga0214919_10007690_pt1 | contig 14456 bp, 13 predicted proteins | sample LL1503_MetaG_FD_177994 | JGI IMG/M metagenome (GOLD analysis project Ga0214919, IMG submission 177994) | Freshwater microbial communities from Lake Lanier, Atlanta, Georgia, United States - LL-1503 | ecosystem: Environmental > Aquatic > Freshwater > Lake | place: USA: Georgia | collected...
ATGGCAACTCAGCCGATGGTAAATCAACCGATGGCAACTCAGCCGATGGTAAATCAACCGATGGCAACTCAGCCGATGGTAAAGTTATTTCTGGCGATTTTACTACTGTTGTCTTTTGATTCTCTTCTTCTTCTTCTTCGTCGTCTTCTGCTTCTTCTGTGTCTGTTTCGTATTCGTAATCCGTGTAATTAAATAAGGCTGAGCAACAATTGGGTTTTCTCGGGACTTTTGGAGTGGCAATCTTTTCTTCTTTCTCTTCATATTCCTCATAGTCAACTATAAATCCATCTGTTTTAGCCCTATCTCCCACTGACTGTGCTCTTGCCAGAGGCTGTAAACTTGCCAGAGGCTGTAAACTTCTTACTCCAGACGTTTTTACACGACCAGTTCCGACAAAAGGTGGTTCATCGTACATAAACTTATTGCTGTTGGTATATTTTTCAATCTCGAATAATACGTCCAAAGTTTCTTGACGCCACAAATATTTATACGCATCAATGTCCATTTTTCCTATACTTTCGCTCTTAAGTTTGCTATTGATATTCTTCTTATTTCCAGACAATTCATATTCAATATTAATATTCATACTTGGGTTATAGTTTGCTAAGGTTATGTGAAAATTCTTTGTTGCACCAGACTGAATACTATCAACTTCTAGAGAAGGCCACCAGGAATTCTTATCAAAGTTGTAAATAAGAGCAGTGTCATCTCCGTTAATTGTGATTTTTACATTTTTAATATACTGATATAAACCGTTGTATATTGTTTCTGCGTAAACGGCCGAAGATTGTTCGAAATCCTTGACATAAAAGTAATCCGACCAAGAACCTGAAGATAGAGCCTTCATCAATTCACTGTCGTGTGTCTCTCCGAATCCGATAAATGAATTGTACACTCGTCTATCGTTTATGACATTTGATTTTATCTCAGACTTGTTCGTTATACCCGATGTTACTTCTCCGTCACTCATGAATACATGAACTATTAAAGATTTGTATTGTTCTTTTTCCTCTAAGAATATAGGATGACTTTTTACATGTTCGTTAACAAGCATTAATGATCTATAAATATCTGTCCCGCCAGATGGACTAAATGTTTGATTTATGGTCGATTTGAAGTCCTTTACAAATTCAGCCGTTATAGGAACGTCTTTACAAACCACAGTTGTGATATCGTTGAATGTTAAAATCGTGATTGTCTGTTTAATACCAAACTTTTCAGAGATCTCCATGAAATATCCAAGCATGTTAACAAATGTTTGTTTCAAATGGTCCATTTTACTCTTTCCGTCTTTACATATCCAATTCATAGAACCCGACTTGTCTATAGTAAAGACCCATGCTACGGTTTCATACAAAGGATCAAAATGCGGCATTTGAACGTCTAGTAAAACAAACTTTTTATCTCTATAGTTTGTGGGAAGATTATCAAGTAAAACTTTATCACTGTCCTTGTAATTTTCTAAAAATGTATGAGTTATTTTTATTTCATTTTTCGGCGTAGTTTTCTCGTTCTGTGTGTCATCCAGTGTGTCATCCAATGGTATGTTGCTTAATAAAAGCAGTTCGAAATCACTTACCTCGGTTTGGATTTTCGATTCATCGTCCCTTTGTTCAGGTGTAACGTCGTATTCAGTTGCAAATGATTTCGATTGAACGTTGCTCATTTTGTTCTTGAAAGATTTATCTTAAACATAACTTTACATCTTTAATTCAATTTTTTTTAAATATTTGTATAAAGACAAAAAATTGTATATATATACAAAAAAAAATGGATCAACCCAAACAACGTTCTGGACTACTTTTTTTTATATGCTCTATCCCATTTTTTTATTTTTTAATTGTTAATAAGACCACGTCGTCATCGTCAGACGACATAAAACCGCCAAATGAAACCGTTAAAAAGGAAACGAAGGAATCATCTACACAGACTTTATCAGAATATAATGATATTACAATAGAAGAATCTAAATCTAAAGAAGAGGCTATTATATCCACGCCTATTGTAACTGAACTCGAAGAATCCGAAACGAAACCGACCGAATCACATCATTCACCTCCTTCAAAAAGGATACTTGACTATTTTGCCTATTTTGTATCGGGCAATGGTAATAAATAAATTAATCAAGAGAAAGTAAATACAGAAATTGATTCAATGAGCCAAGAATATCATCTCTCATATTCAACAAGTCGCTATTTTTCTGAGTATTAAACGTTTTATTATTACCAAGGTTTATTAAAAAAGATTTATATTGTTCTGTTTCTTTTTTAAAATCCTTTTTAGTGGTCATTGAATGCACATGAATAGAATTCATTCGTAATACTTTTTCTCTAACCGCGATGCTTTCTTTTCCAAACATTGTTTCCACAAATGTATCTATCTTTGAACTTAGATCGGAATGCAATTGATCCGTTGCTTTATGCGTAGAGTAATTGTTCGTAGACCAATGATACAACTTTACTGTATTAAGCATACATAAAAAAGTCGATACTATTTTTGTCTGAATGCTCACTGTAGTATTTCCAAAATCGTTACGTTTTCTTGTATTTTTATTTGATCTCTTATTGCTCGACATTGACAATATATACAATTGCCGGATTTAATTAAATAAATAATATATGTCTTAAATGTTTTTCTGTTTTCACATTTTCACGTTTTTTTTCCAAAAAGTTTTTTGAAAAAATGAAAATGGACATTTTTAAAATGTCCTTTTTCAAAAAGTCAGGCCGAGTTTTTAAAAAAAACGCGTGAAAACGTGATGAGAGCATAATGCTCTTATTTTCATTTTTGACTTTTTCGTGTTGTTACCAACCCGTTTTTTCGATTTTTCAAAATCATTCAAATGCCGTTTTTGCGTAAGTCCAGAGAGACTTACATTTAGACTTACAAAAAAAAGGTACTTTAGATATAATCATTTTATTTACACTTAAAATGGTTTGGTTAATTATAAAATTACAATTAGATTTGTGACGAGGCCGTTTTGACTTACGCAAAAACGGCGGAGAGAAATTTACATTTGAATGTGTATGGGTTCTTGTTATTATATTATTAAACGCAAACTTTCAGTGTCATAAAAAGTATATATTTTTGATATTTTTCAAATTATTAACCATTCTATTACTAAAAATGGTTTCGGAAATTAAACCTTTGGATATTTTTTTTTATTTTTTTTAATTTTTCACATTTTCACGTTTTTTTTCCAAAAAGTTTTTTGAAAAAATGAAAATGGACATTTTTAAAATGTCCTTTTTCAAAAAGTCAGGTCGAGTTTTTAAAAAAAACGCGTGAAAACGTGATGAGAGCATAATGCTCTTATTTTCATTTTTGACTTTTTCGTGTTGTTACCAACCCGGTTTTTTGATTTTCTAAAAAAAGTGATTCGCCGTTTTTGCGTAAGTCCAGAGAGACTTACATTTAGACTTACAAAAAAAAGGTACCTTAGATATAATCATTTTATTCACACTTAAAATGGTTTGGCTAATTATAAAATTACGATTAGATTTGTGACGAGGCCGTTTTGACTTACGCAAAAACGGCGGCGGGCGGGTTACATTGGATTACATAAGAAATACGATAAAGATAGTAATAAAAGCATTTTCCAGTCTCATTATTGCGTAAATTGGTTTAGAGAGTTTTTTTATAGGTATAATATAACGTTATAATTTATTAAAAAGATGGATATGTCACTTGAAAAAAAGCGCATGTGGTTCGTATGCGAACCATGCGAATTCAAATGTTGTAGAAAAAGTTCTTACAATGATCATCTGAAAACAAAAAAGCATTACAAATTTAACGATTTGCATAAAACATCAATGCTTGAATACAAGTACAATTGTGAAACTTGTGATAGGAAATACATCCACAGACAAAGTTTATGGAAACATAAAAATGTATGTTCAGATGAAATTAAATGCGATAATTCAAAAAAAACTAATGTTACCACGTCTATAATTGGATCCGGAGCAATTGGAGAGACTTCTACACATGACACTGTACTTTTAGACATTTTGAATCGCAACAATCAATTACAAAAATTGATTATAGAAAAGAATGAAGAGTTCAAAAAGGCGATTATAGACATGACTAGTAAAATCAATGTAGTGAATAATGTTTATAATAATATGAATAATCATAAGAATTTCAGCCTTAATTTCTTTTTGAACGATACGTGTAAAAATGCCATGAATATTAGCGATTTTGTTAATAGCATATCTACCACCGAAAACGATTTGGCCAATATGGGTAAAATGGGATTTGTATATAATACTAGTAAACTAATTATGGACAAATTGAATGAACTTGAAATAACTGAAAGACCTATACATTGCAGTGATCCCAAACGAAAAAAGCTCCATGTTAAGGAAAATAATACATGGAATACAGATGATGACACGGTTACTCCTATTATGAGCTCTGCTGTTAAAAACGTTTCGTATAAACTAATAAAAAATATAAATGAGTGGGAATCCAATCCTGATAATAACGGGTTTAAAGATTCATCTAATCCAAAAAATGAAGAATATCTAAGAATCGTAAGTCAAGTCATGACAACAGATACTAGAGAAATTGGAAAGGTGGTAGACAAGATAACAAAAAATGTTGTCATAAATAAAAACATAATTTCGTGTGAAAAGATTTAAAACATAATTTCGTGTGAAAAGATTTAAAACATAGCCATAACATAATTTCATGTAAAAATTATTGAAAAAATTGAAATGAAACTTTTCAATAATTATACCTCATTACCCCGCTCAAAGAATCCGAAAGACAAGAAGACCTTCAGAAACACGCAACGCAATGTCCTGCTATATATGCCTCGAAGATCAAGGTAAGTTGATGAGCGTGAAAGGATGCTACTGTAAAGGCGGCCTAGAGGTCCATCTAGGATGTCTTCGGAAATGGCTTTCCAATGCAGAAAATCCGTTCAAGTGCAGTGTTTGCAAGGGCGATTATTCTGGAACGTTCATGACAAGGTTCATGACAAAAGAAGAAATACTATTTCACTCGAACGGAACGGAGGAAGATGATAGTTATGACGATGAAGAGGGGGGAGAAGATCTATATATGGACGGCTCATCATTTTATGTTTACAACGGCATTCCGATTATGAATGCAGATGGTATGCTATGTTTTGAAACAGAAAAGGACAAGACTATTTACATTGAAATGACTAATAAAGAAGACAAGTCAGTTAAACAAGATTTGCGCGCTCGCAACAAGAAGGTTGCGAGGATCCACGTCAAACTACACAGACAGCCAAAGTGGAGCAAGCGTATCCCGTTTCGAAAGTAGAGCGTGGTGAATATATAAAAAAAAGATTTAAACCAAATTCTCCTTCCTTATATAACTAGACTTTCAAATATGGAAAAAGAACAATTGGTTGGAAATATAAAAGAATGGATTCAAAATGATAATGAAATTAAAATTCTCCAAAAAGAATTAAAAATGCGAAAAACCAAAATGAAAAATTTAACCGAGTCGCTTGTGACTGTCATGAAAAAGAATGAAATAGATTGCTTTAATTTATCAGAAGGAAAGATCATTTATACAAAAAGTAACATAAGAAATCCCCTCAGTAAAAAACACTTGGTCGATTGTCTTGCTAAATATTTTGTCTCGAATAGTAATATTAAACCAGACGACGTTACTCGATTTATTTTAGAAAGTCGAACGGAGTCTGTGAAAGAGAGTATTAGACATAAACCCAACAAATAAATATAATAATAAAGTATAGTTATGGAGAACAAAGATGAAAATAAAAATAAAGGGGAAAATATGTTTATAGGTATGTTGTATGGTAACGCGCTTTATATATTGACAATTGTAGTTGCCTGTATCTCAGCTACAACTATATTTAACTTTTTAGGGGTTGATTTTGAATATTATGGTGTATATTTGGGGTTTTTTATAGGTTTAGCTATATTGTCACAGATTTTGCCAAATAGAAAACCTAATCTTTTTGTAAAAACCCCTACACAGGGTATAAACAAATGATTTATGCGCTACTACTATATAAATCGTCATTATTATCGATTCCAATGTCAATAGTAATATTTTCCTCATATCCGCCCATAATTTTACTTGTAGTTATTTCCTCAATGTATTTTTCTAGAAATTCAATCGAAATTTCATCGCTCAATTCTTCTAGTATTTCAGATTTAGTCGGGTCTCTTTTCTTTGTAAGCTTAAATTGTTCTATGAATAAATTAATCCGCTTATTATTTTTTAATCGATCACAAGTTTGATTGGATTTAATCTCTCCTTTTGTACCTTTGAATACGCTTAAACGTGTCGACTCCAGTACGTCGCATATTTCAGGCGTCTTCAATCCCATAAAGCCGCGTTGAATATCTTTTGAAACCCCGTCTTGCATTTTCCCCACAGAAAATTTAACTATAAATTCATGAATAACGTCCTCACTTATTTGAGGACATGTTTCCATTAGCCTGTCGTATTCTTCTTTCGAATGCTTAATGATATGCGACACAGGTATTCTCTCATTCGGCGATTTGGACAGTTCAACCTTTATATTTCTATAAAACTTGTCCCATGCAATAGTAGCAACTCTATGTGCTTCGTTTAACTCGCTGATTTTCAAAAACTGTTGAATAGTTGTTAAAATTCCGGCAAGCAGATTTATTGCGCCTATTCCCATAACTGCGTAAGGCAGAACGCTTTCCGAAAACTGTTTTTGAGCGAAATTCGCCGTTCCGGCAATTGTACTCATTATGATAACCGGGATAGTGAATAGAGTATTTGCTTTGTAATAAACATCTCTACATTTAGAATGTAGCCATCTATAACACATCGCCTTGTCTGCCCATTCGACCAGGATGTTTTCATGATCCTCGCCCCATTCTATATGCGGATGCGGATTAGAAGAAGTCGAACTGCTTAGTTTTTCTTCACTTATAGAATCATTTATATTAAGTCTGCCATTATTCATTTCTGTTTACATATATAGTTACAGAATATTTTTTACAGAAAAAATGTATTACAAATATATATGAAAGACATTGAAACTTTAAAAAAAGATTTTATACATTTGTTCGAACAACGTAAAAATATCGACATTGAAATTGAAAAAATGAGTAATTATATAAATATTTCGCGAAATATTTATAATGAATATGTTTCAAATTACAGTCAATCAAATGAGAATGTAAATGGTCTGGATTCTGCTTTTTTTCAGTATAGATTGCTTAATTTGGAGTATGTTCATTTGACTTCCATATATAAAAACATTGACAATAATATGTATTGTGAATACTACAAATTATTTGGATTGATTAAACAATATATACTTTCCGATATGAAATGTAAAAAAATACAGGATATGATCTTGTCTAAAAATTACCCCAAGTATAAAAGTTTTGAATATACGAAAAAATACGATATAGGTCTTGTATTTGATATGCATCATGTGATTATTAGCGTTATAAATGAACTCATTCAAATTCTTAAAACAAGAACCGAGACAGTTGATTCTTGTAAAAAACAAGGAGAAGAAGGAGTTAACATCTTCCAATTAATCCACGTTCAAACGTATAATAATAACTTGCTCAATAGTAAAATCGAAATGTTTTTGAATTGTATTGATACTATTACGTCAACACATAATAATTATTTTGAAAATATATTATCGAAACTGAAACTTTCTAATAGCAAAATATCAAATCAGCAAAATACAATCTCGTAATTATCTTTGGCGTCCCTTTTCCATTTAGCGATAGCCTTTGGGTTTTTTTTATTAGATAATACGTCTTCGCTTTCATATACGTTATTATTCTTGTCAAGGTAGTATTTTATTCCCTTTACGTCTTCAATCCACAATTCTATTTCCTCTGAATTTTCCTTTTCTTCTATAGTTACCTCTCCGAATGGCCTGAACTTTGAATGAGTACCACAATGATCACTTGACGGTTTTTTCCTGCGAGTGCATTGCTGCCCGTTTGAACGGTTCGCATTACATCTGTCGTGAATCGGAACCATGTTTTTCGTTCTTTTTCTTTTTTGAAAGTCGTCCTTTGTCAATTTAAGTCCTCCGTAGTCATAAACAAACATTAGGAATTCGTTCGTCTTGTCGCCGCCACCTCCTCCATTAGACGATGCTATAGATGAAGTAATCGTGCATTTGTTTTCTTTGAACCATTCATTGATGCTGTCTTTGAACTTTTTCTGAAAATCGTCGATCTTGACTTCAATCTTTTTCTCCATATTGATTAAGGATAATTAACAAGATTAATTCTAAATCAATTTAATTTTCAATTTAATAGATAAAAGAAAAGGAATGAGACGAACAAAATCAAAAAGGTTTGCCAAGTTAAAATTAACACGAACCAATAAACGTAAACGGTTAGGTAGTAAAAAAGTAAAAGGCAATTAAAATCTCCTCATAGCACTTAATTGGCGATTGAATAAATCGGTATATTAAATAGTATATAGTATTATATTATATATATCTCCAATACAACAAACAAATTATGGATAAAGTAAAAAATGAAACTATTATGAAAGAAGATAATAATGATAATGATTATTTTTTCATTACATTTATAAATGAAAAAATATTGCTTAAAAATATAGAGGAAGATCAATATTGTTACAAATTTGCACCACAAGAGGTTTCGTTTGATTCGGACGAATACATTCGAAATATTTACAACTCATACAAAATGAACTGGGAAAATATATATTCTCAGTATAAAAAAGATTTTGCCAGGCAAGATCTTTTAATTAATAAATCACTTGTATCTAATCCAGTCCTATTTGAAGACTTTGTATCAAAGTTCCAGGAATATATATTCTGTGATGATCCTGAATTATTTTACGACAAGTTGTTTATCATGTTGGCTACACAATCATCCTATTATTTTATGTATCTTTATAGCAAAACATTTGAAAATAAATTCAGAAAGCTTTATGGTAATCCAGATCTGTATATTGTAAACGGACCGAATAAAGCGATCCATTTTGAAACAATTCAAGAGAATGAAATTAGTTTCAAAGCATTTTTAACTTTATTTGTAAAGGACGTAAACGACGATAAAAAGGTTTTCAATGTTATTTATTTAGAACTGAATATTATATTTAAGATAATCTGCAATAATAATAGTATATATACAACTTTAATTGATTTCATTTTCAATAATAAAAAGAAAAATGATACAAATTATGGAACACTTGTTATTAATATTGTATAATTATAATTATAATAAACAAATAAACATAAAATTGAATTATTTTATATCATGTTAATAAAAAGTATAACTTCGAATGATATGACTAGCCCAAGCATTATTGAAGAACTTGTTAAGAAAAGACTCGGCCTTAACCAAAATATAGACATTGAACAAATTAAATCAGGTAACGTAAAAAAAACATACCACGACAATGGAAAATCCTATCATATGGCTTGCGTATATTCACATAATAGTTCTAGTATGTATATTTTGAGCTACGGAATGAATGAGTATCTTTGTAATAAAGATTGCGGGTCGATACACGCCGAATCAAGCGTTATAAATAATCTTAAACCTCTACAGAAAAAATCTAGAAATAAAAAACATGTGAAAAATATCGACTTGTTGGTTATAAAAACGACAAAAACTGGAAAATTAGGAATGTCAAAACCATGTATTAATTGTATTATTGATATGATGGCTCTCCCTCCTAAAAAAGGATATAATATTAAAAATGTATTGTTTTCGACACATGATGGAAACATAAAAAGTACAACACTTAAGGATTTAGTATATGGCGAACAACATGTAAGTAAATATTATCTTCAGAAGTAGTGTAAATCCCGTATATTTTTTTACGTTACTATATATAACAAATATGTCCTGTAAAAAACTCAATACTAAGAAATACAAAAGCAGAAAAGGTCCTCCGTTTCACGCAAAAGACTGTAAAGGAGTAGTAAAACTCGGAAACGACGGATTATCCTACATTTCGTCTAGTGATAAAAACGGCGTATATAAATGGACGAAAGAAACAAAGGCGAATAAAAATAAAACTGTCAAAATGAAAGGAAAAGGACTAAGGGCATATTTGATTCATAATAATTACTCGATGCCATTTATTGCCACAGTTTCGCCAACGACAAAGCATATTGAAGTGGTTGTAACTGAAACCAACAAAGAAATAGTAAATACTAAATACAACACCCTGTATTTAGGAGAAAATTTATTGAACGATCCATTGTACTCAAAAAAAGGAAAGGGAAGTCTAGGCAATTCCATATTGGTTAAAGTTTCGAAACATAAATATATTTATATTGGAAGCGAGATATACTCTTTCGAAACGGACGAAGATATAAAATCATATTATTCTCCTATAGGAAATAACGACGTTCCTTATCCTTATGCGGTTGGACCCAAGTCAACCTATTTCATGTTGGATAAACAAACAGTTCCTACTGAATTATTAAATATTAAAAAGGACGGTTACGGGCAATTTTATGGTTACATAGTAACAGACGAAGCAATAAATGAACAAATTCAAAATGAAAAGGCTTCATTTAAAGTGAAAATGATTCACAAGAGAATTTGAAATGTATAAAGTGTATAAAATATATCATATAATTAATATTTAAAATTAAATACTAATTATCATATAGCAACAATTTCATGGATCGTTTAATTGAAAAAACCGGAAATCCAAATAAAACAATCTGCCTCTGTATGATTGTGAAAAATGAAACCCAGGTTATTAAAGATACCCTTGAAAATCTATGCAGCAAAATAAAATTTAGCTATTGGGCTATTTCGGATACAGGATCGACAGACGACACCCGGGAAATAATAATAGATTTTTTTAAATCAAAAAATATACCAGGCGAATTAGTTGAACATGAATGGAAAGATTTCGGAGAAAATAGGACGAAATCTCTCGAAGTGGCATATAATAAATCGGATTACGTATTGATTTTTGACGCAGACGATAGATTGTGTGGCGATTTTAAACTTCCTAATCCAATGATTTGCGACAGATATAATTTAATTATAGGTAAGGGGTTTGTTTACACTAGATCACTATTAGTAAGCAATAGAATCCGGTGGAGATTTGTCGGAGTATTACACGAATATCTCGAATGTATTGAGAAGGAAAAATTGGAACAGACTATATACGGCGATTATTACGTTGAATCAAATCGGTGTGGTTATAGAAGCAAAAATCCCAACAAGTATCTTGACGATGCCAAAATTTTAGAAAAGGCGTTTGAAAAAGAGATTGAAAAACCCGAAAAAAGTCTGGCATATAGATATGCGTTTTATTGCGCTCAGTCGTATAGAGATTGTGGAAAAAAAACAGAAAGCATTAAATGGTATGAGAAAGTTTTGACTCTGGGTAATTGGAATCAAGAAAAATATTTTAGCTGTATAATGCTTGGGAAGTTTTATAAAGAACTAGGAAATTTCGCAAAATCACTTGAATTTTTCCTAAAATCAGAAGAATACGACTCTGAAAGATCAGAAGGTATCATACTTGCGTCGGAACTTTTAAGAATAAACAAACACCATATACTGACTATTCTTCTTTATAAAAAGTATAAAAATTATAATAAAAACCCGATTGCGAAATTATTTTTGTTGAAAGATCATTATGATGATCATAAATTCGAACTCAATACATTTATTTCTGCTTGCGAAATTGGCGATTTTAACACTGCGTACGAATGCGCAAAGGTTATTATTACCCATTGTAAAGTCCAAGACGTTATCAAGAACGTTCTATCTAAATTTCATCTTTGTAAGGATATTATTAAAACTGATCCACAATCGCTGGATTTATTTAATAAAGTCGACCAAATCATTTACGAATTGAGAAATGATCAGGAAACAAAAGACCCTAATAATGAAATGTTTATATGTTGGAATGTTTTACATGACACGTGTAAAAAGACCCTTACGCAAGTAAAAGAATTTAGATTTAAAAACAAACGATCGCCGACGGTTTTCATATCGTTCACTACGTGTAAAAGATATGATTTGTTTGAACAAACAATACGTTCAATCCTTAACCAATGGACCGATTTAAATAAAATCGATTATTGGTTTTGCGTTGACGATAATTCATCAGCCAACCATCGCGCGAAGATGACTAGGAACTTTCCGTGGATTGATTATTGTTTCAAACCAGAAAATGAAAAGGGACATTTATCGAGCATGAATATAATTTACAAAAAGCTTTCGGAATTAAAACCCAAGTATTGGATACATATGGAGGATGATTTTCTTTTTCATTACAAGACAAACTATGTGGGGAAATCAATCAATGCTCTTGAATTATTAAGAAAAGATGGAGTGAGACAGATTTTATTCAACGTAAATTACGCCGAAACGATTGAAGATTATCGAATAAAAGGAGGAGTAGGTGTAATGGAAAGAGACGACGATGATTTGAAAATAGAAATACACGATTACAAAGAAGGAACATTTCATTATTCTAATTGTCATTACTGGCCTAATTATAGTTTTAGACCATCGCTTACTTCTGTTGATGAAATATTGGAAATAGGCGACTTTACGTCTAACGAAACATTTTTCGAAGCAGAGTATGCCAGAAGATATACTGTTAAGGGATATAAATCGGCATTTTTCGACAGAATTACAAACAAACACATCGGAAGACTTACGTCTGAAAGGTTTGATAAAAATAAATTAAATGCTTATCAACTTAATGAAGTGGAACAATTCGTAAATAAGCCAGAACATACGGGAGAGATTGAATATAAAGTTGAAGAAACGGGTATCGAAACTATTCCCATTCCTATAAAAATTATCAATTTGGAAAAAAGACCCGACCGAATGGAAAATACCACAAATGAGTTTGCTAGACACGGTATAAAATCGTCAAACTTGGAATTTATAAAAGCAGTCGATGGAAGTATATTAAATCCAACTATGGAAATTTACAATCTTTTCAAGAATAATGACTTTGGAGGAAGAAAGGGGTTTATTGGATGTGCTCTTTCTCATTACCGCCTTTGGAAAAAACTTTTAAACGACAAGGAGAATGATTACTATCTTATATTTGAAGACGACATTAATTTGTCCCCCGATTTTGCTAGAAAAATGGTTTCTCTCAAAGATAAATATACCCAATGTGATTTTTTATTACTGGGGTATCATATGTTTGAACGCGAACGGAATCAAGTTAGGCATATATACGATGTCCAAGAACCCGAAACACTAAATATCGCAAAATTAGAAGAAGGGATATACATTGGCGGGTTTTTCGCTTACAGTATTTCCAAACAAGGGGCTAAAAAATTACTGGATTATATCAAAGAAAGGGGAATAGGTCACGGCATTGATTATGTCCTAAAACTAGCCCATATAAGCGGCGACATAATCGCAAGTGAAGTAAGACCTCATATTGTGTTTTCAGAATGGTATGAACACGTAGAAAACCCCGTCGACACCGACATTCAAAAAGACATTACTGGTTTTGACTTTTCACATGTATCAGAGTTTAAGCATAAAGAGATCAAGGTTAAAATGTTGTGCAACTGGTGCGACTCTAAACGATTGTGCGAAGAATGGTCAAACATGTGTCAAAATGCCAAAGAATTTGGTTGGTATGGAAAAAACACGAAAATAACGATGGTTTACGATGATAGACGCGACGTTGATTACTATGTCATAATTAACTCCACGAATGAATATCATGACCCGAAAAAAACATTTGTATTCCAAATGGAGCCATGGGTTTATGACGAAACCAAAAATTGGGGGGTTAAAACGTGGGGCGAATGGTCCTGTCCTTCTGAAAGTCAATTTCGGCATGTTCATTCGCACAAAAAGTATTTAAACAATGTTCAATGGCTTTTGAAAACAGGGTTGAACGAAATTAGCGCTGATTTTAAAAATGTTTCGAAAACAGACAAGATTGCGTCGGTATGCAGTCAAAAGAATTTCGACGAAGGACATGTGCTTCGAAATGATTTTATTAGATATTTAGAATCCAATTCAGAATACATTAACGATAAAATGGATATATTCGGGAGAGAAAACTATCACGATTTTAAAACATACGCGGGACAATTGCGCGACGACGACAAGACAAACAGTATATTGCCTTATAAATACCACATCTCATTTGAAAATAATTCCGAACACAATTACGCCACGGAAAAAATATGGGAACCGATTTTATGTGAAACACTGTGCTTTTATTGGGGCTGTCCAAACCTAGAAGATCAATTGGATTCAAATGCTTTTGTAAGATTGGACGTAACCGACTTTGAACGGTCGAAACAAATAATTGAAAGGGCGGTGAAAGAAGACTGGTGGTCGCAAAGAATCGATAGTATACGAAGAGAGAAGAAAAAGATACTAGAAGAGATTGCGTTTTTTCCTAATTTAGAAAAACTCGTCGAAACATACGAAAATTAATTACAGTATTTATATTATACAATGAGTAAGCCAGTGTATACTCATAACTAGTAT
>Ga0214919_10007691_pt1 | contig 14456 bp, 13 predicted proteins | sample LL1503_MetaG_FD_177994 | JGI IMG/M metagenome (GOLD analysis project Ga0214919, IMG submission 177994) | Freshwater microbial communities from Lake Lanier, Atlanta, Georgia, United States - LL-1503 | ecosystem: Environmental > Aquatic > Freshwater > Lake | place: USA: Georgia | collected...
ACCATCGCCGAATGCTTTTGAGGCCATTGACGATGTCGCGGTTGCCGCCGGAAGCAATTCTTCTTCTTTGACGACGAGCTTGATACCGATGCCGCCACCACCAGCAGCTGCCTTCACCAGTAGCGGAAATCCGATTCGCCTGGCCTGGGCCATGAGTCCATCGCCAGCAGCCGGGTCGAGTTTGCCAGTGCCAGGCAGCACGGGTACGCCCGCGTCGCGTGCGACCTGACGTGCCATTTCCTTGTCCGCCATCAAGTCCATGGCATGCGGGCTCGGGCCGACGAACACGATGCCGGAGTCGGCGCATGCACGTGCGAAGGTGGAGCTCTCGGAAAGAAAGCCATACCCAGGATGGACCAGCGTCGCACCGCTCTGGCGCGCGGCATCCACCAGCGTTGCAATGTCCAGATAGCTCTGCGCGGCAGGCGAGGGACCTATGGGGATTGCTGCATCGGCGAGGCGGACGTGACGCGCTGAACCGTCGGCTTCCGAATAGACCGCGATGCATCGCAATCCAAGTCGCTTCGCCGAAAGGATTATCCGGCAGGCGATCTCTCCGCGGTTCGCCACGAGCAGGGTGGTGTGCTTCATCGTCGTGGCCTCAGATCGGCGAGATTTGACGGACTTTCGGCGGCTGCTTGTTCTGGCGCCGTGGAGGGCAGTCATCGAAGACATCGATCAATCGTTGCCGTGTCTCGCGTGGGTCGATCACATCGTCGAGGCCGAACGAGCTTGCCGCTGAAAGAGCGCCCAGTTGTGCCTTCAAAGTCTTGACCAGATCGGCGCGGGTGGTGGAAGGATCTTCGGCATCTTCCCACTCTTTACGGTATGCAACGTCGACAGCCCCTTCGACGGATAGTGCACCCAGTTCGGCCGTGGGCCAGCAAAATGCGGCGTCGGCTTCGAAGCTGCGACCGCCGCCCATGGCGTAGTAGGCAGCACCGTAACCTTTGCGTAGGGCAACAGACACTCTGGGGACCGTCGCCTGACCGAGTTCGAAGAACAGGCGGGCGCTCTTGCGCGCAATTCCCGTGCTTTCGGCCGCAATGCCGACGGCGAACCCGGGAACGTCGATCAACATTACCAAGGGCAACCCGAAGGCATCGCAGATAGCAATGAAGTGCGCCGCCTTCTCGCAGGCAGGGGTATCGAGCATGCCGGCCCGGTACTTTGGCTGGTTCGCGACGATGCCGACGGGCCTGCCGTTCAGGCGGGCGAGGGCGGTGACGATGTTTTTGGCGTAAGTAGGCTTCAGTTCGAAGACACTGTCCCGGTCAGCGATCAGTTCGATCACCTGCTTCACGTCATAGCCGCGACGCGTATCTGCCGGAACGATGTCCAGCAGCGCCTCCTCTCGGCGATCAATGGGGTCGTCGCAAGGCGTGATCGGCAATGGACATTGCGCGTTCGTCGGGAAATACGACAGGAACTTGCGGACAGCTTCGAGCGCTTGTTCTTCGGTATCCACGGCAAGGTCGGCCAGACCGTTCTTGTCTGCTTGCGTTGCTGCCCCACCGAGATCTTCCTTGTCCAGGTCCTCTCCGGTGCTCGCCTTGACCAGTGCCGGTCCTGCGATGCCCAGCGTCGAATAGCCGCGTATCATCACGACGAAGTCAGACATGCTTGCATAATTGGTGGGGCCGGCAAAGCCGACACCCATCATTGCCGTGGCGATTGGCACCCACCCCGAAAGTCGGGCCAGGTTCTGGAACACGCTGGATCCGGCGGCGAAGTAACGAGCATCGAGTCCGTCCTGGATGCGATGGCCGCCGCCTTCAAGGAGGTAGACCACGGGAAAGCCATTTGTCAGGGCCTTCTCAGCGAGCCTTGCGTGCTTGAGCATGCCGTGGCGACCCGTCGATCCTCCATGCACCGTGAAGTCGGTGCCGTATACCATGACCGGACGGCCATTGACTACGCCCTTTCCGCAAACGATTCCGTCGGCTGGCGCAACAATGTCCGCGTTCCATCGCGTAACCCGCAGGGGTTCCACGAGTGAGCCGAACTCTCGAAATGATCCATCGTCAAGGATGGAGTCGATCCGTTCGCGCAAGGTCATGCGTCCAATCTTGCGGCGCTTCTGGACGGCCTCCGGGCGGCCCTCGTCCATCACTGTGGCTCGGAATTCGTCCACTTTCTGAAGCTGGTCTCGGGAGGTTTCTGTCATGTGTGTTTACAGGGTTTGTCTGTGCGGGAATGTGTCGATCTTAATCACTTGTCGGCTGACTAGCAAGTTGTTATACTGTCCTCATGCCCAGCGAGACTCAACCGGAATTGACGAAGCGACGCCCCGCCGCAAAGGCGCGCGGGACAGCTTCCGACCCGGTCGTCGTTGAGCCGCGTCACACTCTACAGGAGCGCCGCGAGGAGTCGGAACAAGAAATGTTGTGTGCAGGCACCCAGCTGATCGCCTTGAACGGTGTTGCGGCGACCACGTTGGCTGAAATTGGCGTGGCAGCGGGATACAACCGCAGCTTGCCTTTTTACGCTTTCAAGTCCAAGCACAGCTTCCTAGGCGCTCTGTTGAAGTCGATGGAAACTTGGTTCGAATCGACACTCGAACTGGTGCTGATGGGCAAGACAGGCATGGACGCGATCGAAGCGCTGGTAGGTGCCCACCTCGACGGCGTGAAGCGCAACCCGGTTGCTGTTTCTGCGCTCTATGCGATCTACGTTGAGTCCATGTATGGTGAACCCGAGATCCGGTCGGACGTTGACACCTTCACTGCGAAGAGGCGTCGCGGGTTCCTGGCTCAACTGCGCGAAGAGAAAAAGCTAGGACAAATCGAATGCGGCGACCTGGAAGAGATCGCGGCTCTGCTCCTCGGAATGGTCCGCGGCATGATGATTGAGCACCTGATGAGCAATCGCTCGCTCGATGTTGAAATCATCAGGACGTCGATGATTCAGTTTATCCGGGCGATGCGCAGCACTCCTGCTGAGGCCGAAGCGCTAGTCACACAAAAGCCGGGCCGCAGCGCCCGATTAGGAGAGATCTGTGCGCAACATCGAAGTTAAGGTCGACATGCCGGGAACGGTGATCAAGCTGGAAAAGAAGCCTGGCAATACGGTGGTCGCCGGAGAGGTTTTGATGCTGATCGAGTCCATGAAGATGGAAGTTGACGTCGCCTCCACAGCCACGGGCATCTTGATTGCATTTGCGGTTTCAGTGGGAGACCATGTCAATGATGGTGACTCGATCGCTACCGTCCAGGCAGCCTGACGTCCACTCAAGAACAGATCAAGTGATCATGCGGATGACGTCAGATTGGATTCACGAGCGAGTGCCTTCGCCCGAAGCTTCAGTGCTGAAGTACGCACTTGAAAAACACGCAGGTGAGCAGCCGTCGAAGGTCTTTGCGCGCTTCGCGGACGGCACACAGTGGACATTCAGCGAGATGCTCGTCTCCACGCGGCGAATGGGTGCAGCACTGCAGTGTGTGGGTGTGCAGCAGGGCGACATGGTCCTGTCGTTCATGCCCAACGGCGGCGAGACGGTGCAGGTCTGGTTTGGCATCAATTACATCGGCGCGGTATACGTGCCGCTCAATACGGCCCACAAGGGCAAGACACTTGCCCATGGGCTGAACCTGTCGCGCTCGCGGGTACTGGTATGCCACCCGGAACTGCTGGCCCGCGTCAAGGACGCTGGTTCGGACTGCCTGACCGACGTGATCGTCGCAGGTGGAGACACTGCCGGAGTCTGCCTCGACCTTGGTCCCAAGGTGCGCGTGCATATGCTGGCTGAACTCCTGGAGGGCGATCAGGAACTCCAGCCGTTGAACCAGCCTATTGCGCCCTGGGATCTCCAGGCCGTGATACAGACTTCGGGCACGACGGGGCCTTCGAAGGGGGTAATGGTGCCCTACGCCCACTTGGCCACGACGTGCAATGCGTTCGCGCAACTGACCTCCGTGGACAGGACGATGGCAAATCTGCCGCTCTTCCACAGCGGTGGCATCGTCGCGGTCAATCGCATGGTTCTAAAGGGTGGATCGGTTGCCGTAGTGGAGTCGTTCTCCACCAGCACCTTTTGGGACGTGATTCGAGATACGGGAACCACTTGCCTGACCCTGCTGGGCAGCATGGCGCCGTTCCTCATGAAGGCCGATCCGACACCGCGTGATCGCGATCATCCGCTGAAGCGCGTGGTGATGATGCCGCTCACAGACGACGCTGCGCAGTTCGCCGAACGGTTCGGTGTGGATGTCTACACGACGTTTAACATGACGGAAACCTCCTGGCCGATCTTCACAGATGCCAACCCCAAGGTGGGCGGCACATGCGGCAAGGTCCGCGCCGGAGTGGAAGCACGGATCGTGGATGCCAATGACTGCGAGGTGCCGCACGGCACGACCGGAGAACTCATCCTGCGGACCGATGCTCCGTGGAGCATGATGGCCGGCTATCTTCACGATGCCGCTGCGACGGCCTCCGCGTGGCGCAACGGCTGGTTCCATACCGGCGACATCCTGCGCCGCGACGAGCAAGGCAACTTCTACTTCGTCGATCGCCTGAAAGATGCCATTCGTCGGCGCGGCGAGAACATTTCGTCCTTCGAGCTCGAGACCGAGATCATGCAACACGAAGCCGTGAATGAAGTCGCGGTGGTCGGCGTGCCCTCCGAGTTCGGTGAAGACGATGTCCTTGCGATCATGGCTCTGAAGCCGGGCGCGGCGCTCGGACCGGTCGACCTCATTCACTTCTTGGCTCCCCGAGTGCCGTACTACATGGTCCCGCGCTACGTGCGATATGTAAAGACGCTCCCCAAGACGCCTACCCAGAAAGTCCTGAAATCTGTGCTGCGCGCTGAAGGCCTGGCAGCCGATACGTGGGACCGCGAGAAGGCAGGAATCGTGGTCCGCCGAGACGTAATTTCCCCACGCAACAAGGCCAAAGAATGATCGACTTCCAAGCGCCAGCGCGCACCCCGTGGCAGCACGAACAGCTCCCCTTTTTCGAAGACTCGCATCGGGAGCTTGCTTCGCGGCTTTCGACGTGGAGTACGGAAAATCTGCAGATCCTCGACCATCCTTGCCCGGGCGCCGACGAGCGCACCCATGCATTGGCGTTGTTGAAGGGGCTCGCCAAGGCTGGCTTTCTGAAATACGCAGTTCCGCAACCTGGCGCGAACGGAGAAATGGCGCTGGATGTGCGCGGCCTTTGCCTCGTGCGCGAAGCCTTGGCCTATGACTCCTTCCTCGCCGACAGCTTCTTCGTCATGCAGGGACTCGGCACGGCGCCCGTATGGCGCCACTCCGACGCTGCCATGCGCGATACGCTGCTCGATGCATGCCGCTCGGGCGAGCGTATCGCAGCGCTGGCCTTGACCGAGCCGAGCGCTGGCTCGGACCTTGCGCAAGTGGCAACGACCGCGCAACTCGAAGGCGATCATTACGTCCTGAACGGGCAGAAGGCCTGGATCACCAATGCCGGATTGGCGCACCAGTATGTGGTGGTCGCGCGCACCGGTGAAGCACCCGGTTCAAAGGGCCTGTCCGCATTTCTCGTTCCCGCGGACACCCCCGGCCTCACCGCAAGTGAGCCTGTCGAGATGGTGGCCCCGCACCCCCTCGCTCACCTCTCGTTCGACAACGTCAAGGTGCCCCGTTCGGCGATGGTGGGTGGTGCGGGAAGCGGCTTCAAGGCTGCGATGGCGGCCTTCGATGTCTTCCGGCCTTCGGTCGGCGCCGCCGCTGTGGGTGCGGCCCGCCGCGCGCTCGCGGAGGCCGTCGCGCGCGTGAAGCATCGCAAGATGTTCGGGCAATCCATGACCGAGTTGGGGGCCGTGCAATCGAAGATCGCCGACATGGCGGCCGACGTCGACGCAGCTGCAATGCTGGTTTACCGCGCAGCCTGGATCGCCGACGTTCGGGGTGGCCGCTTCAGCAAGGAGGCAGCCGTGGCCAAGCTCGTGGCTACCGAGTACGCGCAACGCGTCATCGATTCGGCCGTCCAGCTCTTTGGCGCGCTTGGCGTTGCCCGGGGCAGCAAGGTTGAAGAGCTCTACCGCGACATCCGACCCACCCGCATCTACGAAGGCGCTTCCGAAGTGCAACGCCTCGTCATCGCACGCAACGTTCTCGCCTGAGGCGAATAAGGAATTCCATGCTTAACACCCCCGTCATCGTCGATGCAGTGCGCTCGCCCATGGGCAAGGGCAAAGCCGGCGGCAGCCTCTCCGCACTGCATCCCGTCGACCTTCTCAGCCAGGTGCTCCGGGCACTGGTGAGCCGAAACGACCTCGATCCCGCCACCATCGATGACGTCATCATTGGTTGTGTCAGCCAAGTGGGCGAGCAGTCCGCCACGCCGGGCCGGATGGCCGTGCTGGCTGCAGGCTTCCCGGCCCATGTTCCTTCAACCACCATCGATCGCAAATGCGGATCTAGCCAGCAGGCTGTTCACTTCGCTGCACAAGGCATCGCCGCCGGCGCCTACGACATCGTGATTGCGGGTGGGGTGGAATCCATGAGCAGGGTGCCCATGGGCAGTGCCCGCATCAACAACGCCGATCCCTTTGGCGCAGGTGTGCGGGCACGTTTTGCGCCCGGCCTCGTTTCGCAAGGCGTCGCCGCAGAGCTGGTCGCGGCAAAGTGGGGCATCAGCCGCCGGGAGTGCGACGAGTACGCGGCGCAATCCCACCGGCGCGCTGCCGCCGCGGTAGATGCCTTCCAGAAGGAAATCGTTGCGATCGAATCCAACGGCGCTTGGGTCGAGCGGGACGAAACGATCCGCCCGGACAGCACCGCGGATTCGCTCTCGCAACTGAAGACCGTCTTTGCGGACGAAGCACTGGCGCAACGATTTCCGCAACTCGACGCGTGGCGCGTCACTGCCGGAAATTCCTCCCAGATCACGGACGGCGCCGCTGCAGTGCTGGTGATGAGTGAAGCCAGGGCCAAGGCCCTTGGCCTGAAGCCGCGTGCACGATTCGTCGGGTTCGACGTGATCGGCGACGACCCGATGCTGATGTTGACCGCCCCCATCCCCGCAACACAGCGGGTCTTGAAAAAAACGGGTATGAAGCTGGACCAGATCGACCACTACGAGATCAACGAGGCCTTCGCTCCGGTTCCGCTGGCCTGGCTGCGTGAGCTGGGCGCCGATCCCGCACGACTCAACCCCCGTGGCGGAGCGATCGCGCTCGGCCACCCCCTGGGTGCCTCGGGCGCCCGCCTCATCACCACCATGTTGAACGCACTGGAGCAGACGGGTGGCCGATACGGCCTCGTCTCGATGTGCGAAGCCGGCGGCATGGCCAACGCAACCATCATCGAGCGCCTGTAGGCGCTGGGTCACATGCAGATCAAGAACACATCCTCCATCGTCACGGGCGGGGCTTCGGGCCTGGGCTTTGCCACCGCGACGCGGCTTGCGCGAGCCGGCAGCAAGGTCGTCATCCTCGACCTGCCCACTTCCGACGGACGTGCAGCGGCTGAGTCCATCGGCGCCACCTTCGTCGCCGGGGACGTCACCGACGAAGCCCAGGTCAACGCAGCGCTCGACGTGGCCGACGGCCTGGGCGCGCTTCGCGTCGTAATGCATTGCGCGGGTCGTGGCGGCGCGCTGCGAATCCTCGACAAGGATGGCCAGCCGGGCTCGCTCGAACACTACGAGAACATCGTTCGCATCAACCTCGTGGGGTCGTTCAACGTCTTGCGTCTGGCTGCTGCCCGCATGGCGAAGCTCGAAGAGGCAGAGGGTGAACGCGGTGTCGTCATCCTGACTGCATCCATCGCGGCATTCGAAGGGCAGATCGGGCAGATTCCCTATGCATCGTCGAAGGCCGGCATCGTGGGCATGACCCTCGTTGCCGCGCGTGACCTCGCCACTAGGCGCATCCGGGTGAACACCATTGCGCCGGGCGTATTCGATACGCCGATCCTCGCGAAGCTCCCCGAAAAGGTGAAGTCGGCGCTGGGCGAAGCGGTGCCCAACCCCTCGCGCCTCGGGCGGCCCGACGAATTCGCGCAGCTCGCGCTGCACATCATTGAGAACCCGATGCTTAATGGGGAAACCATCCGCCTGGACGGTGCCTTGCGCATGGGACCGCGCTAACACGGGAGCATGAACATGAGTGAAGTCGAAGTCCGACACCAGGATGGCGTATCCATCATTGCCATCAACAGGCCCGAGGCTCGCAATGCCGTCAACTTCGCCGTGGCGCAGCAACTCGCTGCCGCCATCGACGAGCTGGAATCCAGCCCCGACCTTCGCATCGGCATCCTGACTGGCAATGGGGGTTCCTTCTGCGCGGGAATGGACCTCAAGGCTTTCCTTCGTGGGGAAGTCGGACGAGTGGAAGGGCGCGGCTTCGCCGGCCTCACGGAGCGCCTGCCGACCAAGCCGCTCATCGCTGCCGTCGAAGGCCACGTGCTTGCCGGCGGGTTCGAATTGGCGCTCGCATGCGACCTCATCGTTGCATCCCGTGAGTCGAACTTCGGCCTGCCCGAAGTCAAACGTGGACTCGCGCCCGCGGCTGGCGGCATGCTGCGCCTTCCCCGCCAACTTCCCTATCGCATCGCCATGCAGATGGTGCTGACGGGCAATCCCATGAAGGCATCGGAACTCGCAGCTTTCGGCCTCATCAACAAGGTCGTCGAGCCCGGCGCGGCGCTGGAAGAGGCCTTGATCCTGGCAAAGGCCGTGGCGCAGAACGGTCCTCTTGCCATCCAGGCTTGCAAGAAAGTGTTGATGGCCGCAGCCGACTGGTCGTTGCCCGAGATGTTCCAGCGCCAGCGCGAAATCACGAACCCGGTATTCGCTTCCGAGGATGCGAAGGAGGGCGCCCGCGCCTTCGCTGAAAAGCGCACACCCGTCTGGCAGAGCCGCTAGGAAACAACAGCATGAATTCATCGCAGGCAAACCCGCTGAGCCTTCATGGAAAGAAGGCCTTGGTGGTGGGCGGCTCCAGCGGCATCGGTAATGCCATCGCACAGAAGTTGCGCGCGTTCGGTGCCGACGTGCATGTGTGGGGCACGCGACCCAGCGCCAATGACTATGAGGGGGTTGAAGGATCGGACCTGACGGGCTTGGGTTATACGCAGATCGACGTCGCCGACGGCGATGCAGTCAAGAACGTGGCTGTCCCCTTCGACGCGCTCGACGTCCTCGTGCTTTCGCAAGGAGTCGTGCTCTACAAGCGGCAGGAATTCGAGATCGAAGGCTTCAGGCGGGTGGTCGACATCAACCTGAACAGCCTCATGAGCTGCGCCGCGCGCTTCCACGATGCGCTGGCGGCCAGCAAAGGGTCCATCGTGATCATCAGTTCAGCCGGCGGGATCCGGGCGACCCGCGGCAACCCCGCCTATGGCGCCTCCAAGGCTGCCGCGATCGGCTTGGTCAAGACGCTCGCGCAGGCCTGGGCGCATGAAGGAATCCGGGTCAACGGTGTTGCGCCGGGCCTCGTGGATACCAAGCTGACCAAGGTCACGGTCGCGAATCCCGAGCGGTTGCGCGAGCGCCTCGAAGGCATTCCTCTTGGCAGGCTCGGAACCACAGAAGAGATCGCGGGCATCGCCCTGTTCCTGGTGTCGCCGCTGGCCGGCTATGTCGTTGGTGACACGATCGTCGCCGACGGCGGTCGCACTCTCTAGGAGCACGACTTGCCGATCTACTACCCCGACGTGCTGTCCCAGGAGACCGATGAAAGGGTCTTCACGTATACGCGCAAGGAAGTGATCCTGTATGCACTGGGCATCGGGATGGGCGCTGACCCGACGGATACTGAGGAACTAGATTTCGTCTACGAAAAGAACCTGCGTGTCGTGCCCAGCGCGGCCGCAGTTCTTTCGAACGTGTTCGGTGCCTCCTGGCCCCCGCCGGTTTATCACCAGACGAAGCCGGGGCTTCGCCACTCGTCACTCGATCCGGCAACGGTCCTGCATGGAGAGACCAAAGTCGAGTTGCACAGGCCACTGCCAGCCGAAGGCACGTTTACCACGAAGAGCCGCTACGTCGGCGCCTTCGACAAAGGTGCGGACAAGGGCGCGCTGCTGTTATCAGAAGCGACCTGGACGGACGGCAACGGTGCCAAAGTGGCGACGCTCAGCAACACCGCGTTCGGCCGGATCGAAGGTGGCTTCGGCGGCCCCCGGGAAGGCCAGCCGAAGCCGCATGCCGTGCCGGCACGAGCTCCGGATCGAACGGTCGAGGTTCATGTACCGCCCGGCCTGGCAGCCCTGTATCGCCTGAGTGGCGACACGAACCCCCTGCATATCGACCCGGAAGCCGCGCGGCGCGTCGGCTTTGGCCGCCCGATATTGCACGGTCTTTGCACTTTCGGAATCACGTGCCGGGTGGTTCTCAAAGCGTTCCTCGATCACGATGCCCGCCGCATCTACAGCCATCAACTGCGGTGGACCGCGCCGGTCTATCCCGGGGACACGCTCGCCGTGGATCTGTGGCAGGACGAGGACCAGATTTCATTCACGGCGCGCGTGCCTGCCCGCAATGTCGCGGTCGTCGGCAACGGGCTGACCGTGCTCAGGAAGTAGCCATGAGTTTTGCTCACGCAGGATGCGCATTTGTGGTTTGCCACCCGGCGCCTCGCAAACAGACACTCTGATCAACTGGAGACAAGCCATGAGTACCGAACAAGACCTGCAGCAGAGCACATCGCGTTTCGCCGATGTAGATGGGATGAAGATCCACTTCCACGACGTCGGAACCGGTGAGCCGCTGGTGCTGTTGCATGGTGGCGGGCCGGGCGCCGCCGGCTGGAGCAACTACAGCCGAAACGTGGAATTCTTCTCCAAGCGGTTTCGCACCATCGTCATCGACGTCCCCGGCTTCGGGAAATCGACGAAGAAGTCGGTGAGCAAGGACGTGTTGGAGTTCATGGCGGGCGCGGTGCGCGGCGTGCTCGACAGCCTTGGCATTGACAAGATCAGCTTCGTCGGCAACTCGCTTGGCGGCGGGGTTTCCCTCAAGTTCGCGCTGATGCATCCTGAACGCGTGCATCGCCTGGTGCTGATGGGTGCGGGTGGAAGTCTGCCGATTTTCAACACCATGCCAGAAGGGGTGAAGCACTTGCGCGGCTACTACGGCGGCGATGGCCCTTCCTTCGAGAAGTTGAAGAGCTTCATCGACTGCCTGGTGTTCGACCCTTCCCAGATAAGCGATGACCTGCTCCGGGTGCGGTACGAGAACAGCCTCGACCCAGAAGTTGTCAAGAATCCGCCCTTGAAGATGCTGATGCATTCGCCCTCCGACCAGCTTTGGCGCGCCAACCTTGGGGCGCTCACACAGAAGACGCTGCTGGTCTGGGGCCGCGAGGATCGCACGGTGCCCCTCGACGCCGCCTTCATCCTGCTGCGCACAATTCCGAATGCGTACCTTCACGTGTTTCCCCAATGCGGTCACTGGGCACAATGGGAGAAGGCGGACGAATTCAACGCGCTCGTGACCGACTTCATAACTCGCGCCTGAGGCCGACGACATGGAATTCGCGATCATCAACCTGCTCAATGGGCTGAGCTACGGCATGCTCTTGTTCATGCTCGCAGCGGGGCTCACGCTGATCTTCAGCATGATGGGCGTGCTCAATTTCGCGCACGTCAGTTTCTATATGCTCGGCGCTTATGTGGGCTATAGCGTCTCGTTGAAGTTTGGTTTCTGGGCCGGCCTTGTCATCGCGCCCGTGCTCCTCGGTCTGCTAGGTGCGGCGGTAGAGCGCTTCGGCCTGCGGTCGGTGCACCAGCACGGCCATATCCACGAGTTGCTCTACACCTTTGGGCTCGCATATGTCGCCACGGAATTGGTGCAGGTGATTTGGGGGCGGGCGCCCGTTCCCTACAAGTTGCCAGCTGCGCTCGATCAGCCGCTTTTCACGCTGTTTTCAACCACCTTTCCGATGTACAGGGCGTTCATGATTCTCGTGGCTGTGGGGATGCTCGGCGCGTGTTTCGCTGTACTCAAGTACACCCGCATCGGGCTGGTGATCCAGGCTGCGCTCACGTATCCGACGATGGTGGAATCGCTCGGGCACGACGTGCCCCGCGTCTTCATGCTGGTGTTCGGCGGTGGCAGCGCGCTCGCCGCACTCGCCGGAGCCCTCGGTGGAAGCATTTTCAGCACCGATCCCAGCATGGCCTACACGATCGGAAGCATCGTGTTCGTCGTCATCGTCATCGGCGGGCTCGGTTCTTTGGCCGGGGCCTTTGTTGCGTCACTACTGATCGGGGTCGTTCAGACGACCGCGGTGGCTGTGGACCAATCGATGGCAAGCCTCTTGGCGGCCGTGGGATTCGACCTGTCGCCTTCGACACCAGGCTACGCGCTCTTGTCGACGTCGGTTGCGCAACTGGCACCCCTCCTGCCCTACATCGCGATGATCCTCATCCTTACATTTCGTCCCCGCGGGCTTTTGGGGACCCGTATATGAACGTGCTTGCCAACGTCGCCGCCGAGAGCCTTGCGGGGCTCGAACTCAAGCGACGGCGTAAATTGCGAGGAGGTTGGATCGTCGCCACACTGCTGCTTCTCGCAGTACCGTGGGGCTTGAACAGTACAGCTTTGGCAGTGGTCTGCCAGATCTGCATCGCCATCGTCTTCGCACTGTCTTACAACGTGCTGCTGGGGCAGACGGGCGTGCTCTCGTTCGGTCACTCGCTCTACGCCGGCTGTGCCGGCTTCTTCACCGCGCACGCGATGAACTTGGCGGCGAAGGGCCAATTTCTCGCACTCCCGGTGGCTTTCATGCCGCTCGTGGGGGCGGTCGCGGGTGCCGCGCTAGGCATCGTGTTCGGATACGTCGCATCGCGGCGGCACGGGATGCCATTCGCGATGATCACGTTGGGCACCGTCGAACTCGTTCATGCCGCTTCGCTGATGTTCAATGGGTTCTTCGGCGGAGAGTCCGGCGTGACCACGAACCGCGTGTACGGCGGTACGTTCGCGGGCCTGTCCTTTGGACCTCAAAGCCAAGTCTACTACCTGATCCTCGCTTGGGGTGCGCTCAGCGCTTTCCTGATGTACTGGTACCGGTTCACGCCACTCGGCCGCATGTCCTTCGCACTGCGGGATAACCCCGCGCGTACCGAATTCATTGGCTATGACTCGAACAAGATCCGCTACCTGTCGATGATCGTATCTTGCATTTTTGCAGGAATCGCGGGATCGCTGGCGGCCATCAATTTCGAAATTGTTACGCATGAAAGCGTTAGCGTCTCAGCGGCCTCCTTGATTCTGGTTTACACCTTTATCGGCGGAACGACACTTTTTTACGGACCCATCATCGGCGCGATCATCGGCACCCTGTTCACGGGCGTGGCAAGCGGCATCTTCGCAGCGTGGTACTTGTACCTCGGCGTATTCTTCATCGCCATCGTAGTGTGGGCGCCCACCGGCATAGCCGGTCTCATCGATGCCGCGGTTCTCGTGTGGAAACACTCCACGGTGCGGGGGCTTTGGGCCGCACTGGGTTTGGCCTTCCTTCCCGCGGTCAGCGGCGTCGCGGGATTTGTCCTGCTTACCGAGATGCTGTACCACCGCACGTTCATAGTGGGCAGTGATACAGGGGTCATGGTATTCGGGATTACCGCTGACACCAATTCCGTCATGCACTGGACTATCGCCGCCGGGCTGGTGGCGGTGTCGGGGGCGCTCTTCCTCATAGCGCGCCGGCCATTTCGCGCGAAGTGGGGATTGGCCCAAGAGCAGGTGACAGCAGCGGTGCGCGAAGGGGTCTCGTCGTGAGTCAGGTCGCGCTCGAATTGCGGGGGCTCCGCAAGCAGTTCGGCCCGGTCGAAATCATCCGCGGTGTGGACTTGAAGGTGATGAAAGGTGAACGCTGTGCGTTGATTGGGCCGAACGGGGCAGGCAAGTCAACCCTCTTCAACCTCATCTCCGGCCAGTTTCCCGCCACCTCCGGAGAGGTGCTCCTGAATGGGCGGCCCATCATGGGCCTTACGCCTTTCGAGATCAATCGCCGTGGCTTGTCGCGTAGCTTCCAGATTACGAACATCTTTCACCGCTTGACCGTGTATGAGAACCTCGAGTGCGCAGTGTTGTGGGCAAAGGGTTACGGTTACTCCGTTTTTAGCCGCCTTACCAACCTCGCCGATGTCCGCGAAACGGCGGAAATGGTGCTCGAGCGCATCGGCCTGAATTCTCGCCGCTCGGTCCAGGCGGGCCTGCTCACATATGCCGAGCAGCGTGCCCTGGAGATAGGCGTGACCATTGCGACCGGCGCGGAGTTGATCCTGCTCGACGAGCCGACCGCGGGCATGAGCCGCTCGGAATCCGACGAAGTCGTCGGCTTGATTCGCGAAGTGACGGCGGGCAAGACGCTGCTGATGGTGGAGCACGACATGGGAGTCGTCTTCGGGCTTGCTGATCGCATCGCCGTGCTGGTCTACGGCGAAGTCCTGGCCCATGGGACGCCGGAGGAGATCCACAGAAGCGCGGCTGTGCAGGAAGCCTATCTTGGCGCGCACGTCACCGAGGAGTCC